>Ga0207747_1000671_pt1 | contig 33887 bp, 28 predicted proteins | sample HigsolmetaGSP11D_FD_184839 | JGI IMG/M metagenome (GOLD analysis project Ga0207747, IMG submission 184839) | High solid enriched microbial communities from the Joint BioEnergy Institute, USA - SP1-1-D (SPAdes) | ecosystem: Engineered > Bioreactor > SSF (Solid state fermentation) > Aerobic >...
AACATAGTAAAAGCCCTTGACAACATAAACTTAACCGTCGATGAAGGAGAATTTGTATCAATTGTTGGACCATCAGGCTCAGGAAAATCAACACTGATGAATATAATAGGGTGCCTTGATGTCATGACAGAAGGAGAATACTATCTAAATGGAAACGACACGAGGAAGCTTAATGAAAACAAACTTGCCGAATTAAGGTCCAGCGAAATAGGATTCATATTTCAAAGCTTCAACCTTCTTCAGAAGCTGTCAGCACTAGAAAATGTAGAACTGCCAATGATATACAAAGGTATACCTGCAAAAGAAAGATACAATAGAGCAGTAGAACTATTGACGATGGTAGGTCTGGAAAAAAGAATACACCACAGGCCAACAGAACTATCAGGAGGACAGCAGCAGAGAGTAGCAATAGCAAGAGCCCTTGCCAACAACCCACACCTTATACTAGCAGACGAACCAACAGGAAACCTAGACTCCCAAAGCGGGAAAGAAGTCATGAAAATAATAAAAGAACTAAACGAAAGAGGCAACACTATAATACTGATAACACACGACATAAACGTAGCAAACCAAGCAAAAAGAACAGTAAAAATCATGGACGGCAAAATATATGAATAAAAGGAAGTGCATAAAATGGCATTAATGCAAGCAATAAAAATGTCCTTAAAAAGCATAATAGACAACAAACTAAGATCATTTCTGACAATGCTGGGAATAGTGATAGGCGTAATGTCAGTAATAGGACTAGTAAGCTTAGGACAAGGAGCGACAGAAGGAGTAACATCTCAGATAAAAAGCATGGGGTCAAACCTTATAATGGTATCAATAATGGGCAGGGGCATGGACACGTCCCTGTCCTACAACCAAGCCATGTCAATAGGAGACTCTCCATACATAAAAGAAATATCACCAATAATGAGTGCAAACGCATATGCCAAGTACGGTGACCAATCATACGAAGAAAGCATAAACGGAGTAAATGAAAACTACATGTCACTGAGAAATTTAAAACTAAGAGAAGGACGATTCATACTATCAATAGACAATGACATGAGACAGAAAGTAGCTGTAATAGGAAGCAATGTAGCCAGCGACCTATTTGGATTCACAGACCCACTGGGCAAGACAATCCAGCTGGACGGAAACAACTTCACAGTAGTAGGAGTATTAGCATCAGGCGGTTCATCAATATCAAACTCGTACGACGACTCAATATTCATACCAATAAAGACAATGTTCGTATTTCAGAGAAACAGAGGAATAACGCAGATATACCTAAGTGCAACTGAAGAACAATACGTAAACATAGCACAATATCACGTAGAAAACATGCTAAACACCATATTCAAAGGAGATACAAATGCATATAGAATACTGAATCAATCAGACCTCTTATCAACAGTAAATAGTGTCAGCAACACATTATCAATGATGCTGGGAGGAATAGCAGGAATAGCGCTAATAGTAGGCGGCATAGGCATAATGAACATAATGTTAGTATCAGTAACAGAAAGGACGAGAGAGATAGGCATAAGAAAAGCATTAGGAGCAAAGAAAAAAGATATACTGCTGCAGTTTATGATAGAATCACTGACGATAAGTGGAGTTGGAGGAATAGTAGGAGTAATTTTTGGTTTTATAGCATCGTACTTGATGGGGCATTTTATGAACATGACAGTAAGCCCATCAATAAACACGATAATAATTTCATTTTCGTTTTCCCTCTTAATAGGGCTGTTCTTTGGAATGTATCCTGCTAACAAGGCAGCAGGACTAAAGCCAATTGAAGCTTTGCGATATGAGTAAAAATTAAAGTTTATTAATATTTTTAACTAATTAATATTGTCTCTTTATTGACTTTTACTTTTTGTAATATCATAATAAATGTAGGTAGTGAAAATTATAATTTAAATGCCAATTAAGGGGGTTTTTATATGAAATCTAATTTTACATACTTTATGCCGACAGAAATTATTTTTGGTCCTGGTACTCTTGAAAAGTTAGCTACAGCCCGATTGCCTGGGAAGAAAGCTCTTCTGGTGATTGGAAGCGGAAATTCCATGAGAAAACATGGGTATTTAGATAGAGTAACAAGTTATTTGAAACAAAACAATGTTGATTATGTAGTGTATGATAAAATATTGCCAAATCCTATAGCCGATCATGTGGCAGAAGGTGCAAAATTGGCAAAGGAGAATGAATGTGATTTTGTTATAGGGCTTGGTGGTGGCAGCGCTATAGACTCATCAAAAGCTATAGCTGTCATGGCTAAGAATCCTGGTGACTATTGGGACTATGTATCCGGCGGAAGCGGAAAAGGTATGGAAGTCAAAAACGGGGCATTGCCTATAGTTGCTATACCGACAACTGCAGGTACAGGCACAGAATCTGATCCATGGGCCGTTGTGACGAAGACAGAGACAAATGAAAAGATTGGTTTTGGGTGCAAATATACATATCCAACACTTTCAATAGTTGACCCTGAATTAATGTTATCAATTCCGCCAAAGTTTACTGCGTATCAAGGGATGGATGCATTTTTCCATTCGGTTGAAGGATATCTCGCAACTGTCAATCAACCAGGAAGCGATGTTTTAGCACTTCAATCAATAAGCCTTATTACAGAGAATCTTCCAAAAGCTGTCGAGGATGGAAACAATATTGAGGCTCGTACAGCATTGGCATGGGCAAGCACAGCAGCAGGAATAGTAGAATCATTATCTTCATGTATTTCGCATCATTCGATGGAACATGCTTTAAGTGCATATCACCCTGATATACCACACGGAGCGGGTCTTATAATGCTATCTGTATCTTACTTTAGCTTTATGGCTTCAAAAGTTCCTGATAGATTTGTAGATATTGCAAAAGCCATGGGCGAAGAGATAAATGGTGCTACTAAAGAAGAGCAAGCTATATCCTTTATAAAAGGTCTAAAAAAATTAATTAAGAATATAGGAATGGAAGATTTGAGCTTGTCAGGCTTTGGAGTTAAAGAAGATGAAGTAGAAAAGCTGTCTAGGAATGCTATGGATACAATGGGAGGACTATTTCAGGTTGACCCATATAAGCTGTCATTAGAAGAGGTAATGTCCATATACAAAAACTGCTTTTAAAATAAATATGGCATGGTAAATAAAGGCTGCTTCTAGTACTTTTAAGCAGCCTTTCTCCATAATTATAACTGACATAAAAATTCTATAGAATGAAGATTTTTTTAAGCTTACTATACTTGACAATGTTTGATATTTATTATAAAATAAAAAAGTCGTTGTTGAGATTTGCTAAATAATCTTGGAGGGATACCCAAGTGGCTAAAGGGGGCAGACTGTAAATCTGTTGGCATTTGCCTTCGCTGGTTCGAATCCATCTCCCTCCACCAAATGTGACCCATTAGCTCAGTCGGCAGAGCACCTGCCTTTTAAGCAGGGTGTCCCGCGTTCGAATCGCGGATGGGTCACCATTTTTATATTCTGAAAATAATATTGACAAAAAAAGGAGCTCATTTAGCTCCTTTTAATGTACCGCAAAAACCCTTTTTACGATATAATTTATATATAATTAAGTTTGAGAGGAGTTTTAATATGTTAATGAGAAAACTGACGGAAGGTGAAGAAAGGCTATTAAAAAAATTTGTGACGAATTTATACGGCCCGGTTTATTTTATACATTCACTGCCAGAGTTTATAATACCTCCTATTAATTCGAAAGTAAGCAGGAAGGATACTAGCTGGAGGTTAAATATATTAGAGTCTCTAACATCAGGCGATCTTGATATAAATGATTTTCTTACAACATCTGAAATTCCGATGGATGTGGCAATAAAGAAAGCTAAGGCATTCCACGAAAAGTGGGTAGAAAAGTTCGGCCATACTTCTATAGCAGAACAGAATTTGATGCATTTGTGCATAGAGGATACTTCTAGATACCTATCTGGTGACATTGAACTGATGAATAAAAGGCCTTCGTTTATTGAATGGAGCCAAAGATATCAAAGGCCAACCAGAGACAGGTTTATAATTCCTCCAGAACTTGATGATTATCCGGATTTAAAGGGAAAGTTTATAAATGTTTGGAATATTTCTTTTGATGCATATGAAACTCTTGTAGCTGAACTTACGGAATTTTTAAAGTCAACTGTCGAGAGGAATGAGCATGAAAGTGACAAAGCCTACATAAATAGAATAAGCAAAATAGCTTTTGAAGATGCTCGATACGCACTCTTGTTGTCTGCTAAAACCAGCTTTGCTGTCGCGTTAAATGCTCTTGACTTACAAGATATAATAAGAAAACTGCAATCTCATGGTACAAAAGAAGCGGAAATATTAGCAGAGAATATCATAAATGAAGCAGAAAAAATAGCACCAAGCATGATGAGACATTTAAGCCCGTCAAAATATCAATTGGCTGTTAATAAAGATATGGAGAAAATAGCTAAGAGTTATAATTTTAACGATGATTCGGAAACATCAGATGTTGAGTTGATTGATTATACAGGTAAGAACGGCGAAATGACATTTCTTGATATACTATCAATGCATATTCTCTTTTCATACACTGGAAAATCTATTGATGGAATAATAAAAACGGTTAAAGCTCTTAGCAGAGAAGAAAAGGCTTATATAGTAGAATCTGCAGCATCAAAGATGTATCAGTTTGATCATCTGATAGAACCTTTTAGAGCTGTAAGGTATAAATTTCAGTTAAAAGTAAGTGAAGCGGCATGGCATCAATTGCTTAGGCACAGAATGATTAATTTCAATGCTTATAAGCCTACAATTGAAAATGGATATACTGTACCGCCGAATGTTGAAAAAGCTGGATGTGTTGATGTATTAAAAAAGGCAATTGATGAATCTGAAAAATTGTACATGGAGTTGTCTGAAAAATTACCTAATGTATGTCATTATGTCGTTACAAATGCACATAAAAGGATTGTACTTATGGATGCAGATCTGTGGGCATTTGACCATTTTGCTAATTTAAGATGTACACCGGAAGCCCAGTGGGATATAAGAAGTATTTCATACAAAATGCTTGATCTCATTAAAGAAAAAACACCTGAAGTATCAAAGTTTTTAGCTAGAAGGAAACAGTCATAAGGTGGTGATGATATGGAGACAAAGTATAAAGCTATTAGTTTACCTCAACTTAATAACCTTAAGCCTTCCCTGGAGTCTACCGCATTGAAGCTTATGGAAGAAGCAGGAGAGTTAGCACAGGCAATAGGAAAATTCAGGGGATTAAATGGAGAAAATATAACAATGTCTAATAAGGATGTGGCAGAGAAAATTTCAGAAGAACTTCTAGATGTTGCACAAGTAGCTGTGTCTATGATGTTTGTCTTGGAGGATCAATACAGTATAAATATTGATGAAAAGTTGAATGAGCACATAGAGAAACTGAAGAGAAAAGGATACATCAAATGACAATTTTAAAATATACGGCATCGTCGTATATTTTTTTTTCATATGCGCATATTAAATTTGAAACTTATGAAAGGAGGAATTGAATTGCCACAGATAACAAGCAAAGAATTGATGTATCTAGATGATGTGCTTTCGCTTCAAGAGCATATGGTAAAGTGTTTAAACGATAGTGCGACGAGGCTTAAGGATCAGCAATTAAAAGCGCTTTGCCAGAATTTGGCCAGCAGATGTCAAAATAGTTTTAACTCTATTGTGAAAAATTTAGGATGAGGAGGTGTACATATGATAAGTAATGCAGGTATGACAGATAAAGACATTATGATGGGAGTACTGGGCGATTACAAACTTGCTATCGATGCACTTTCACATGCAGCGACTGAAGCTGCCAATGAAAGCCTCAAAAGGGATTTTATTAATGCTTTAAATTCAACATTTGAAGAGCAAAAGCAAGTATGGAATGCTATTAATCAAAGAGGATGGTACTCAGTAAAGCCGGCACAAATGCAAGAAATACAGGAGACGAAAAATAAATTTAGACAACCAGCCGGCGTTATGTAAAATCAAAAAAATATGGTACAATAATGGAAGTAGTATTGAACTACTTCCATTATTGTATTGTGATAAGGAGTGAATTATTGTATGTACGATCTAATCATACTGGGCGGTGGGCCGGCAGGACTTGCTGCAGGACTCTATGCATGCAGATCAAAGTTAGATACTGTCATGATAGAGCAAATGTATGTAGGAGGCCAAATTGTAACAACATATGAGATAGAAAACTATCCGGGCTTCGACGGTATTAGCGGTCCTGACCTAATAAATAAAATGGAAGCGCAGGCAAAAAGCTATGGACTGCAGATTTATAACGAAGAAGTTGTAGGCCTTGATATAACAGGCAAAGTAAAAAAGGTAACCACAAATAAAAAGACATATGAGGCAAAAGCAATAATACTGGCCACAGGAGCAACACCTAAAGAATTAGGCTTTGATAAAGAGAGAAAATTCAGAGGCTCTGGTGTTTCATATTGTGCTACTTGCGATGGAGCTTTTTATAAAGATCAGGTAGTTGCAGTTGTAGGTGGTGGAGATACTGCTATGGAGGACTCCAATTATTTGACTAAATTTGCAAAAAAGGTTTATGTTATTCATAGAAGGGATAAGCTGAGAGCTTCGAAAACTCTTCAAGATAGAGCATTTGCAAATCCTAAAATAGAATTCATTTGGGATACTGTTGTTAAGGATATACAAGGAGAATACGGTGTTGAAGGACTAGTTTTAAAAAATGTCAAGACGAATGAAGAAAGCACTCTAAAGGTTGATGGTGTGTTTATTGCTATAGGTTTAAGCCCGAATTCCGATTTAGTAAGAGGCATTGTAGATACAGATGAGTATGGTTATATATTAACTGATGAAGACATGAAAACAAATATACCGGGTGTTTTTGCTGCAGGAGATGTCAGAAAGAAGACATTGAGGCAGGTAGTAACCGCTACTGCAGATGGTGCTATTGCGGCTTATGTAGCAGAAAAATATATAGATAGTCTGGAGTAAAAAAGACCATCCAGTTATTGGATGGTCTTTCCTTTTTCATCGTTATCTACACTGGCTTTTTCCTCTCTATTTTCGTCTGTTTTTTCACTGCCTTTTTCTGATTTACTTTCACTCTGTGCTTGAGCACTGTCATTATTTTCAGACTCTTTCGAAACAGGTATTATTATTCTCTGCCCCGGGTATATAAGTGAAGGATTTTGGATATCAGGATTAGCTTTCAGGATAGCATCTACTGTCGTATTGAATCTCATAGCGATTGTATAAAGAGTATCACCGGGTTTTACTACGTATACCATTCTGCCTTCCTTTGGATGTTCATATACAGGTGGTGAAGGTGGCATAGGTACAGTTTTTGATGGACATGGGATGATGATAGTTTGACCCGGGTAGATCATATTAGGATCCATAAAATAATTTGCCCTTATTATCTCATCCAATGAAATGCCGAATCTATTTGATATACTCCATAAAGTATCTCCTGGCTGTACAACATAATAAGTCGGGCAAGGCATATGTTGTGTAGGTACTGTCGGCGGCATGTCGTACATTTCTCCTATTGGAGTCATCGGTGGTGTATAATACATTTGATGTATTTCTGACTCTGATTGCATAAGTTTATTAGCACCAGGTATGAATAACATTTGTCCGGGATATATTGTATAGGGATATAGTATGTTATTTACATAAATTATCGATTCATATGGAATGCCAAACTTTTGCCCTATAATATAAACTGTATCACCTGGCATTACTGTATAGTATACTCCGGTAACAGGTATTATGAGAGTTTGACCGGGATATATGAGGGAAGGATTTACAATATTGTTTCTCGATATTATCGATTCGACAGAAGTATTAAATTTCTTAGCAATTGAAAATAAAGTATCACCTGACTTTACAACATACGTAAACTCTAAAGTAATCATATTGATTCCTCCTTTCCTTAATCATAATATGTAATTTAAATCTTATGGTGACATAGTTATATCGAAATCTGAATATTTTATAATGTGATTAGAAATTACGGTAAATTGCATTATATCCAGTAAAAACATAAAGGAGTAATGTGGATGAAACCTAATAGATACCTGTTACTTGCCGGTTTAATGCTTCTACTTGTCTTCCTTATCAGTTTTTTGAATAAATCAATTGAAACTATAAACTACATTCCTGTAATGAATAAAATAGTGGTAATCGATGCGGGTCATGGAGGAAATGATCCAGGTAAGCCTGGGAAATATGGAAAAGATGAAGATGAGCTTAACCTGGAAATAGCCTCCAAACTTAAGAATCTAATAGAAGAAAGCGGTGGTATCGCACTTATGACGAGGGAAGACGATACATTAACCGATAGCGATATAATGAAAGATTTAAAAAACAGGGTGTATGCTGGCAATGATGTAAAAGGAGATATTTTGTTAAGCATTCATCTTAATAGTTTTCCTGATCCTAAATATAAAGGTGCACAGGTTTTTTATCAAAAAAATTCAAAAGAAGGTAAGCTTCTGGCAGAGATAATACAAGACGAATTGAGAAAAACTTTAGATCCTAATAACGACAGGATGGCAAAAGAAACAAGCACTTTTTACATATTGAGACATGCAAAGATGCCTGCTGTCATTATCGAGTGCGGTTTTATGTCGAATCCGGAAGAAGAGAAACTTTTAAATGACGAAAAATACCAGTATAAAATTGCATGGGCTATATTTAAAGGTATTCTTAGATATTTCAAAGAAAATTCATGATTGAATTTCTATGTCCTTGTTTAAGGAATTTTTTTTTTGTATACTTATAGTAAAGAAATTATAGAATTTGGATAAAATATTTGTGTATTACAGATATTAAAAACTATGGAGGAATTATGGAAACGATAATTAAAATTATTGACAATATAAGCAAAGTAATAATAGGAAAGACAGAAGAAGTGAAGTTGGTGCTGGTGGCACTCTTATCTGGTGGACATGTTCTCATAGAAGATGTTCCAGGAGTTGGAAAGACATCATTAGTTAAAGCATTGGCGAAGTCAATTAATGCTGATTTTAAGAGAATCCAATTTACGCCGGATCTATTGCCATCCGATGTTATTGGCGTTTCTATTTACAATCCAGAAAAAGGGGTATTTGAGTTTAAACAAGGACCTATAATGAGTCAAATATTGCTGGCTGACGAGATAAACAGAACATCACCTAAAACACAATCAAGTCTTTTGGAGGCAATGGAGGAAAGGCAGGTTACAGTAGATGGAAAGACTTACATGTTGCCTCGGCCTTTTATGGTAATCGCCACACAAAATCCTATTGAATACGATGGTACATTTAGACTTCCCGAGGCACAGCTAGACAGATTCATGATTAAAGTCAATTTAGGATATCCAGATATTAAACACGAGATTGAGATGCTTAAAAGGTTTGAGACCTTAGATCCTCTTGAAGATTTAAAGCCTGTTGTGTCGATAATGGAAATATTGAAAATGCAAAATGAAGTAAAGTCTGTCTATGTTGATGACAGCATTCTTGATTATATTATTACGATTGTCAACAATACCAGAAATTTATCGACTGTGCTTTTAGGAGCAAGTCCGAGAGCAGCAATTAACCTAATGAAGGCGTCACAAGCTAAGGCTTTTATAGAAGGACGCAATTATGTATTGCCTGATGATGTGAAATATTTAAGCGTGCCAGTTCTATCACACAGAATAATATTAAGAAATGAAGCGAGATTTAATAACCTTGATGAGAGAAGTGTGATAAAAGATATCTTGAATGCGACAAAAGTTCCGGTGGTAAAGAAATATGCGTAATTTTATTCTTTTATTGTCATTTACAACGGTATCTTTTCTGTTTGCAATATTTACTGGGGGAGAAATACTTTATTACATCTTCTTTGCTCTTTCATCAATTTTATTATTAAGCATTCTATACTCCATAATAGGTAGAGAATCAATCAAGCTAAAAATTGATATAAAAGACAGTGAAATCCATGTTGGAGAGAAAATTGGGTACAAGATAAAGATTAAAAATAAATGGTTTCTACCTTTGATATTTATAGCTATTGATGATAAAAATGAAAGCTTTTTTCCTATAACGACAAATTTGAATCCATTTCAAAAGAAAGTAATAAAAAGAAGCATCGAGTGTAAAAGAAGGGGGATATATAAGATAGGTCCTGTTAAAATAAAATTAAGGGACCCTTTTGGCATATTTGAGGTTAAAAAGACGTTTAATAAAAAGCATAAGATAATTGTATATCCTAACGTATACGACATTTCGATTGAGTTGCCTGCAATTGCGGAAATAGGTAGAGCTGAAGGTATAAATGAGCAGTACGAAGATTATACAAACCTATCAAATTTAAGAGAATACATTGACGGTGATAGCCTTAAAAGGGTTCATTGGCGAATATCTGCAAAACTACAGAAATTGTATGTAAAAGAATATGAACATACAGCGTCAAATGAAGTTTTTATAATATGGGATTTGTATAGACAGCATTACAAAGAAGACTATAATGGAATGATAGATGAAAAAACTGCAGAGTGTGTACTTTCCATTGCAAAATATTGCCTTGCCAATGGTGTACCTGTAAGTCTTGTTGATTATGAATCAAACAAGCTTTTGGTAAGATGTAAAAGCATAAAAGATTTTAGTATTTTTAAATTATTGACTCTTAAACTGTTTCCGACTTATGATAGTGATTTCGATGAAAAACTATTGAATAATATAAGACGTGTTTCCAGAGAGTCTACATTGGCGATAATTACACCATATGTTGATGAAAACACTGTATTAACGCTGTCAAATATTAATTTACATCAAAATGTAATTATATTTTATACAAATAAAGCGCCATTGGAAGAAGAGACAAAAAGAAAATTAGATAATTTGGGAATAAAATTTATTTCTTGGGGAGATAAATATGAAGATATACACAAAAAAGTTCAATATATTTGAATATATTATAACTGTTATCTCATCAGTAATACTTTCATTGTCAATATTTGTGGGCTTGAACTTTAATGTAAGTATACTTGATATCATATTTTTATCTTCCGTATTCGTTGCTTTACTGACATTTCTTTTTAAGCGGCCGCAACTTATTATAGCATTTCTTTCATTGTTCATTTTAGTAGATTTATACTATTTTTACATGAAGAAGGATGTGCTTACAAAAGTCGTTGTAGATATTGATAGATATATAAATTGGCTTTACATATATATGGGAGAAACAAATTGGCCTGACGGATTTAGCCAATTGACAAGCAGGTATTTTTTGACGACTGTTATATTAGGTATTTTTGTCGTTGCATTGGCTATTACTTTTTTAAACAGCATTTTAAAAAGCTATTTTTTAACGATGCTATTTGGTATATTGGTATTGGTTTTCCAATGGTATAATTACATTGACAAAGCATATACATATTTAATATTCTATATTGCTGTAAGTTTTATAAATATGTCAATAAATTATTATCAAAAGGCTGGGAATGGCAAAGCTTCAATTGTGGGCCTGCTTATAATATCAATTGTATTTTCTTCTATAAGCACTGCAATTGCATACGCACTTCCGAAAAGTTTTCAACCTGTTGTGTGGAAATCAATGAATGATAAATTCTATGCTACATTTCCATTCACAAAAACCTGGAGAAATGGTATAGGTAATGAAGGCACTACAACGACTTTTAGCACTGACTTTGGTTCATTTTCTCAGGATTTGGGTGGCCCGGAAAGTGTAAGTGATCAAATTGTTATGAGGGTAAAGTCTGATGAAAGCACATACTTAAGAGGTGAAGTTTTTGATACTTATGAGAACAATAGATGGTCAAATTCTGAGATTCAGCACAATTTTGGAAATGATAATTATTTTCCGCCTGCCTTTTCAAAAGGTTTAAAATACACCATTAAAAAGTTAGAAATTTATCCGGTGGCGATGAATACAAATATTATTTTTTCGCCTTGGCAGCCATATCATGTAAGCATTAACAATATATACGACAAAAGCTCTTTAGCATTGACATCTATGGGGAGAAGGATAAAAAGTCCTTATGTTGTTGAATATTACAAACCTGACATAAGTGTCAAAGATTTAGAGAAGGATAAAGCTGTTGCCAGCGATGATATGAAAAGGTATCTTCAATATCCTGATAATTTGCCTGAAAGGGTAAAAGAATTGGCTTTAAGTATAACTAAAGATAAGAAGACTGATTACGACAAAGTAAAAGCCATTGAGCAGTATCTCAGAAATACGTATAAATACAATCTGGATGTTCCTGAAACACCATCTGGAAGAGATTTTGTCGATTATTTTCTTTTTGATTTGAAGCAAGGCTATTGTACGTATTTTGCAACTTCAATGGTTATCATGTTAAGGACTATAGGGATACCGGCGAGATATGTTGTAGGCTTTAAAATGCCTCCTCCACCTATTTTCGGGGATAATTATGACATTGAAGCATCATATGCCCATGCATGGGTTGAGGTACACTTTCAAAACAGTGGCTGGGTTATATTTGAGCCAACAGCTATTTATTCCGAGACATTTTCTCAAGCAGCAGGTGCCGATTCTGGGACACCATCTTCCACTCAGCCAAATACCAGTACCGGTAATGTAGCTATACCGAAAACCAATGTCAACCAAAATAAGATGCAAGATAATATCGTCAAAAACCAGGCAGGAAACAATACAATTACTCGCAGAAATATGTATACAACCATAATCATAATATGGCTTCTTATAACATTAGCATTAGCTATTACGGCTGCTATTAAATATGTTTTGCTAAAAAAATATCTTGGCTCTAATAAAAATGCATATGTATATTATTATAATAAAATACTTAAAAGCCTTGGAAAAAGAGGCCTTAGAAAGGACGACAGTGAAACAACTATAGAATATCAAGAAAGGGTCATGAGTGCTGGATTTAAAGATTTTGACAGAGTTACAAAAGTATACAACGATTTGGCATATGGAAATGTGGAGCCATCTAAAGACGATGTTGTATATATAAAAGAGTACTTAAAGAGGAATATCAGGAATAGAAAAAGTTTAGCATGAATAAATCTGATGATTTGTTCGATTGACATAAATGTATTCTTAAATATATAATATATTTGGTGTGTTTATTATTTCTCCTGATAGGAGGCTTGCTAATGGTTTTAAGTTACGAGCCTGGGGTAAAAAGCAGGATCATGGTTTGCGTGACGCCTCAAAAGAGTTGCCAAAGGCTTGTTGAAAGAGGAGCAGAGAGAGCGAAAGAGACAAATGGGGAATTTTGTGTTGTATATGTAAATAAAAACAATGATATATATAAAGATTTAAAAGAACACAAGATTTTAGTTGAACTCTTTGAGATGGCTCAGAAGTTGGGTGGTAGAGTATCTATATTGGTGGGAAAGAAGATATCTGATACTTTAGCCGAATTTGCGGATGAAAACGATATTACAGAGATTATAGTAGGCAAATCGTTAAGATCTGCTTTTGAAGTATTGCTTCACGGGGATGTAATAAATCCTCTTATAAAGCGTGTTGAAGAGAAAAATATAATTGTGGAAGTCATAGAATGATTGTCATTCTATGACTTTTTCCATCTTAGAATATTAAAGTTTATAGGATTTTGCGAATTATTATTGTATAATTATTATAAATAAGTACTACAATTAGATTAGTTTACAATTTTGCCTCAAGAGGTGAGCTTTTTGTTCAATGGCCTTATAGAAGTAATAAAGACAATGAAAATAAATGATATTGTCGACATAGCAATAATAGCATACGTAATGTATCGACTTATCTTAGTCATAAGAAAAACGAGAGCAGAACAGTTATTTAAAGGAATTATAATACTTTTAATATTGACGAAGTTAAGTGAATGGCTGCAGCTCAGGACAGTCAATTATATTTTAAGCAATGCAATGACCGTAGGCGTGATAGCACTTTTAATAGTATTTCAGCCGGAACTGCGAAGAGCTTTGGAATCACTTGGCAGAAGTGAGTTCATAAAGAGAAATTTCTTCATCATAAACGATGATGTCCAGGATATAGCGGATGTCATAAGTGAGATATGCGATGCTGTTCAGTTTTTGTCTAGATCAAAAATAGGAGCACTTATAGTTTTAGAAAGAAATACAGGGTTAAATGAACTGATAGAAACAGGTATATCCCTTGACTCTAAGATATCTAGCGAGCTTCTAATAAATACATTTATACCAAATACTCCACTTCACGATGGTGCAGTTATAATAAGAGGCGACAGAATAATGGCTGCAGGATGTTTCTTGCCACTTACTGATAATCAGAATTTAAGCACAGAGCTTGGCACAAGACATAGGGCTGCAATAGGAGTAACAGAGATATCGGATGCTGTATCAGTCATAGTTTCCGAAGAAACCGGCACCATCTCATTGGCTCAAAATGGGAGAATCTCTAGGCATTTGGATATAAAGACATTGAAGGAAGTTCTTTTAAGTATGTTCAAAGTAAAAGAGAGCAAAGGACCCAATTGGTTTAAATGGGGGAATAAGCATGCTGAGTAAAAACATTACAATAAAGATACTTTCAGTTGTTCTAGCCTTTATATTGTGGCTTTATGTTATGGGGGAGAAAAATCCCGAAATATCATACGATGTAGGCAATATTCCTGTAAATATCGTTAATGTGAATACCCTTGATAAAAAAGGATTGACATTAATTGGAGATAAGAACTTTACAGTGACAGTTAGAATAAAAGGAAGAAGAAGCGACGTTATGAATGTAAGACCTTCTGATATACAGGTGGAAGCAGATGTAAGCAGGATAATAACTAAAGGAATAAATGTCGTGCCAGTACAGGTTAGTTCACTGCCTAAAAATGTGACATTTGTCTCTGCAAATCCATCTGAAATAAAGCTAGATGTAGATAAAGTAGCTAGAGTGCAAATGCCTGTTCACGTTAAGGTAAATGGCACTGTTATGGATGGATATGCAATGAAGCCAGCCATATTGACACCCGGAGAAGTTATAGTTAGTGGACCGGAAAGCAAAGTTAACTTAGTAAAAAGTGTAATTGCTCAAGTAGATATGTCTAATAAGTCAAAGGATGTAAATATATCTGTTCCAGTGGAGGCTGTAGACAGCGATAACAATGAAGTCAAAGGAGTAGATTTAAATCCTAAATATATAAAAGTTGAGATAGATGTAAATAGAGCAATAAGAGTGCCTGTAACTGCTAAAATATTTGGCAAACCGATGGATGGTTATGATATAGCGGAAGTCAACGTCCTACCTGAGTATGTGTACATTACAGGAGAAGATTCTGTCTTGAATTCTATAAAAAGTATTGATACAAAGCAGATAGATATATCAGGGAAAAATGCACCGGTCACTGAAAATGTACCTTTTGACCTTCCAGATGGTATTAGCCTTGTCAAAAGCGACAGTACGGCAAAGGTGTATATCGATATTGAAAAAATAGTTACAAGCGATATCACACTTAGCAATATCGATGTGAAGGGCGCAGGCAATAAAAACGTGAATGTTTCAAATTCCAATGTCGTAATAACAGTGACGGGCCCTGAAAATATAGTAAATTCGGCGACTCCAAGTGAATTTAGTGCGTATGTAGATGTAACAAATGCTTCACCAGGCACCCAGACATTACCAATAAATGTTACAACAGATTTAAATCTAAAAATAGTTAAAGTAAATCCAGAAACCGTAGATGTAAATATTCAATAAAATGAATTTATTGCTTATTTCTTTTAGTGATCAGTGGGACGAGAGTGTGCTAAATAAAGGATGATGATAATGGATTACAAGAGACTTACGATTGTTCTTGGGCATTATGGTACAGGTAAGACTGAAATAGCCATAAATTATGCAAGGTATATCAAAAAAACTGGACACGATGTAGATATTGTAGATCTAGATATAGTAAATCCGTATTTTCGCCCCAGAGAGGTGAGAAGAGAACTTTTTGACAAATGGGGCATTAAAGTAATCGGTGTTGATGAAAAATACATGAATGCTGATATGCCAGCATTGTCTAGAGATATATACAGTGTTATTCAAGATAAAGAAAAGCATGCTGTGTTTGACGTAGGCGGAGATGATGCAGGGGCAATTGCATTTGGACAGTATCACAACATCATATCCAATAAAGATGCCGATGTCCTATTTATCGTAAATGTCAATAGGCCTTTTACGAAAGACGCAGATTCCGTGATAAAATATATAAAACTTGTTGAAAATGCGGCAAGAATTAGAGTGACTCATCTCGTTAATAACACACATCTATCACATGATACATCTATAGAAGATGTCATAAAAGGACAAAAGGTAGTAGAAGAGGTGTCTAGGATAACAGGGGTGCCTGTTAAAATGACTGCTGCCAAAAGAGATATTGCCGAAAAACTTAATAAGATGGGTTACAACGTATTTCCTATAGATCTATACATGAAAGCACCATGGAATAAAATGTGATGGAGAGGATAAAAATGAAACAAGTCATTTTTGATGAAAATTTATGTAAAAGCTGCGAACTATGTGTAGAAGCATGTCCAAAACACATAATTGAGATGGATCAAGACAGGCTAAATGTCAAAGGATATCATCCAGCCATGATAAAACCAGAAAACATGGAAAAATGTATAAGCTGTGGATTCTGTGCAATTATGTGCCCTGATACAGTTATAACGGTTATAAAGTGACAAAGGGGGAAAATAAAAATGGCTAAAGTATTAATGAAAGGCAATGAAGCATTAGCAGAAGCTGCTATACAGGCCGGTTGCAGGCATTATTTTGGTTACCCTATAACACCCCAAAACGAAGTCACAGCGTACATGGCAAAAAGAATGCCAGAAGTAGGAGGAGTATTTCTGCAGGCAGAAAGTGAAGTATCAGCCATAAACATGGTATACGGAGCAGGTGGAGCAGGAGCAAGAGTCCTAATCACATCATCAAGTCCAGGAATAAGTCTCATGCAAGAGGGAATCTCATATATAGCCGGAGCAGAAGTACCATGCGTAATAGCCAACATAATGAGAGGCGGTCCAGGACTTGGAGGAATACAACCTTCACAATCAGACTACTTCCAAGCAACAAAAGGCGGAGGACATGGAGACTACAAACTAATCGTCTTAGCACCATCAACAATACAAGAAATGGCGGACCTTGTACAACAAGCCTTCGACATAGCCGACAAATACAGAAATCCTGTCATGATACTGGGAGACGGTATGTTAGGCCAGATGATGGAACCTGTCGACTTTGACAACATTAAAAAAGGTGAAAATCATATATCAGAAAAAACATGGGCTACAACAGGCATGGGTACAAGAAAGAAAAAAAACATCATAAACTCCCTTGAACTAGATCCACAAATGTTAGAAAAACACAATATAGAACTATTTAATAAATATGAAAAAGCATCAAAAGAAGAAGTACGCTATGAAATGATAAACTGCGAAGATGCAGAAATAATACTGGTAGCATATGGCACAATTGCCCGCGTAGCAAAAAACGTAATCGAGTTAGCAAAGCGAGAAAACATAAAAGTAGGACTAATAAGGCCCATATCACTGTGGCCATTCCCGGTTGAACCATTTGAAAAAACTGTAGATCATGTCAAAGGATACCTATCAATAGAAATGAGCATGGGACAGATGGTAGAAGACGTAAAGCTGGCAGTCAATGGACGAAAACCAGTGTACTTTTACGGAAGAGCAGGAGGAATGGTACCAGAACCAGCAGCAATACTAGAAGAAATCAGAAAAATATCAGGGGGTGCAAAATAATGGCTGTAGTATTTCAAAAAACCAAAGGCCTTACAGATGTCCCATTTCATTACTGCCCCGGTTGTACACATGGCATAGTCCATAGGCTGGTAGCAGAAGTAATGGAAGAACTAGGAGTATTAGACAAAGCAATAGGCGTTGCACCTGTAGGGTGTGCAGTTTTCGCCTATGAATATTTCAACTGTGACATGCAAGAAGCAGCACATGGGAGAGCACCAGCCGTTGCTACCGGCATAAAGAGGGTGCATCCAGATAAAGTTGTATTCACATATCAAGGTGATGGCGATCTAGCTGCAATAGGCACAGCAGAAACAGTGCATGCCGCAGCAAGAGGCGAAAACATAACTGTAATATTCATAAACAACGCCATATACGGTATGACAGGAGGACAAATGGCACCGACATCTTTGATAGAACAAGAAACACTTACAACACCATATGGTAGAAAACCGGAGAACAACGGTTATCCGGTGAAGATGTGTGAAATGCTGTCGACGCTTGATGGAGCATCCTACATTGAAAGAGTATCAGTATACGACGTAAAACACGTACTACAAGCCAAGAAAGCAATCAAAAATGCGTTCACAGCGCAATTGAATAAAAAAGGATTTTCAATGATAGAAGTGCTGTCAAGCTGTCCCACAAACTGGGGATTATCTCCAAACGAAGCACTTAAATGGATAAAAGACAATATGGAGCCTTACTATCCTTTAGGTGTATATAAAAACACCTTAGAGGAGGCTAAATAAAATGGATGAAAGAATAATATTTGCAGGATTTGGTGGACAAGGAATCATGTCGATGGGGCTTATTATGGCGTATGCGGGCATGATGGACGGAAAAAATGTATCATGGCTACCGTCATACGGTCCAGAGATGAGAGGTGGCACAGCAAATTGTCACGTTACGATATCAGATGAACCTGTAGGATCGCCGATCATAAATGAAGCAACGATTGTTGTCGCAATGAATCGGCCTTCTCTGGAGAGATTTGAAAAACATCTGGTAAAAGGTGGCATACTGCTTATAAATAGTTCGTTAATAGACATAGGCCCTCAAAGGAGCGACATTGAAGTATACAGGATTCCAGCAAACGATATTGCAAATCAGATGGGAAATCTCAAGATTGCCAATTCCATAATGATTGGAGCATTGATGAGTTTGAAAAACATAGTAAGCGAAGATGCTGTAATAAATGCCTTTAAAAAAGTCTTTGAAGGAAAAGAAAAACTGATACCAATAAATATACAAGCATATAATAGAGGTAAAGAGTCTATTGGCTCTCAATTTGCTGTAAAATAAAAATCTCCGCTAATTATTTTCCAAAGGGAATTTCGCTTTTATTGATTTTTTTATTTTAGATAGAGAACTTTTTTGCTAAGTCATCTATTATAATTATGGGTGATATTAATGATATTGTACAATTTGATAAAGATGATTACAACTGGGCTGCTTGCTTCATTTTGTAGTTTTAGCGTAAAATTTATAGATGATATACCGAAAGGACCGTGTATATTTGTAGCCAATCATAAGAGCATTTTAGATCCTATCGCATTGATAGATGCGCTTGATAGGAGAGTTTTCTTTCTTGCCAGCAGGGATTTATATAAAATTCCAATTTTAAATTTGATTTTAAATGCTTTAGAAACAATACCTATCAAAAAAAATTCTGCAGATATAAGTGCTTTAAAAAAAGCCATTAAAATGCTTAATGATGGATATTCTATAGCTTTGTTTCCTGAAGGTGGAATATCTTTGGATAAAGGTGTAAAAAAGATTTACAAAGGTGCAATGTATCTTTCGTATAAATCTGGGTCTCCTATAGTGCCTGTAGGAATAAGTGGGACTGATGTAGTGCTACCTATGGGAGAGTATCTGCCCCACAGTGGAAGAATTTCTGTAACAGTTGGTAAAAGTATATATCCAGATTTATCGCTTAAAAAAGCTGAATCTTTAGAAAAAATGGGTAATGTGGTAATAGCTGCTTTAAATAATCTCATCAATTATCCAAATTCAAAATAGCTGTGTGGTCTTGGATCAAAATTTTTCATTCCTGATAATGGCGCCAATTGCTTGATTTTTTCACCTGTAAGTATTAATCCGCGGGAGATGCTGTCAAATCCGTACTTATCTCTAATCATGTCAATTGCGTAATTAAGTTTTTTTAAATTTTCGTATTTTGCATTTTGAAAGAAACAGAGCTGAATATTTTCATCAATTTTTACAAGATTCGATACACTGACACCCAGCATCCTTATTTTAAATTTTGTATCGTAGTTTTCTTTAAATAATTTCATGGCGGCGTTAAAAATGTCCTCTGTTAAAACGGTGTAATCAATTGTACGAGAGCGGGTTATTGCCTTGAAATTATTGTCTTTCACGGTAATACTGACTGTCTTTCCCATAAAATTTTGCTTTCTCATTCGGCTTCCAACCATCTCAGAAAGAGATAAAAAGCCCCTCTTTATATCTTCTATATCTGTGTAATCTCTAGGAAGAGTAATTGTATTGCCGAATGATTTTGCAGTTATTGCATAAGGCCTAACTGGACTTAAATCGATGCCATTTGCAAAGTAATAAATATCTTTTCCTGGTTTTCCAAAGAGATTTATGAGAAATGTCATAGGTGTATTTGCAAGGTCACCAATTGTATTTATACCAAAGCTTTTTAACTTTTTGCTTCTTGCGGATCCAATCCATATGAGATTTTCAACATCTAGTGGCCATATCATATCTTTTATTTTTTCGAGAGGAAGCTCCGTTATTCCCAAGGGCTTCTTTAATTCTGATGCCATCTTTGCCACAAGTTTATTTTCCGAGATTCCAATGGAGCAGGGCAGATCAAGGCTATCTTTTATCCTGTTTTGTATTTTATGAGCTATTTCTATTGGAGAGCCAAATAAGTCTTCACAGCCTGTTACATCGACCCATGCCTCATCAATGGAAAATTGCTCTACTAATGGCGAAAACTCTTTTAGTATATTTATCATTTTTACTGAATATTGAATATAGCTGTCAAAGTCTGGCCTTAAAAATATTGCATCATTGCAAAGCATACGTGCTTGCCAATTAGGCATACCTGTTTTTATACCATATTTGCGGGCTTCATACGAAGCAGTAAGGACGATGCCATGTCTATTTGAAGGGTCTCCCGCAACTACCACCGGTTTGTCTTTTAAGCTTTTATCTTTTGATTGCTCGCATGATGCATAAAAAGCATTCATGTCAATGTGCAGAATATGACGCATAAATTACACCCCTCAAACTTATGTTCCTAAAACTTTTGTTCGTATATTAGTATACCGTATTTCATGAAAAAATAAAAGAAACTTTTGATGGGATTCAAGGTAGAATATAGCAAATTGCATTGACTTGGTTGGTGTGATAAAATATTATCGTATGATTTTTGATTACTGAAAGGAATGGATTATATGGCAAGATTATTCGGAACGGATGGTGTGAGGGGTATTGCCAACAAGGATCTTACACCGCAGCTTGCATTTGAGCTGGGAAGAGCCGGTGCATATGTTTTGACGGAATGCTCCAGAAGGCCGAAAATTTTGATAGGACGTGACAGCCGCGTATCTGGCGATATGCTTCAGAGTGCCCTTACAGCAGGCCTTACATCAGTTGGAGCTGAAGTCATAGATGCAGGCATTATACCGACACCCGCTGTTGCATATTTAACAAGGCTTTATAAATTAGATGCAGGAGTAGTCATTTCCGCATCACATAATCCCGTGGAGTACAATGGAATAAAATTTTTTAATAAAGATGGATATAAACTTCCAGATGAAGTAGAAGACAAAATAGAAAAGATAATAAAAGAAAATAGCGATTTACCAACTCCGACAGGATTGGATGTTGGAAATGTGATAGAAAGCAAAAGTGCTCAGAGGGATTACATCGAATTTTTGAAGTCCACCATAAACTGTGATTTAAAAGGCTTGAAAATAGTTTTAGATTGCGCATATGGTGCCAGCAGCACAGTCGCACCAATACTTTTTCATGAATTAGGTGCAGATGTAATACTGTACGGTTCGCATCCAAATGGAGAAAAAATAAATGTCAAATGCGGATCTACGAATCCAAAGGTATTGCAGGAGATTGTAGCTGGAACCGGTGCCGATGTAGGATTTGCCTTTGATGGAGATGCAGATAGATTAATTGCAGTTGACGAAAAAGGTAACATCGTTGATGGAGATCACATAATGGCTATGTGCGGCATACATCTTAAAAGTAGAGGCAAACTAAATAAAAATACAGTAGTTGTGACAGTGATGAGCAACATAGGTTTGGATATAGCGCTAAAGCAAAATGGCATAGATGTCGTCAAAACAAAAGTCGGCGACAGATATGTATTGGAGGAAATGGTTAGAAACGGTTACTCAATAGGTGGCGAGCAATCAGGTCATATAATATTTCTTGACCACAATACAACAGGAGATGGCGAGATTACTGCGCTTAAGGTTGCTGAACTTCTTGTCTCAAGCGGCAAAAAGCTGTCAGAATTGTCAGGAGTAATGGTTTCATATCCTCAGGTTTTGATAAATGCCAAAGTCAAGAATGAATTAAAGCACAAATACATGGATGACGAAGACATAGCTAGAGAAATAAATAAATTAGAAAAAGAGATGCAAGGCGAAGGACGTGTGCTAATAAGACCGTCAGGTACAGAGCCATTAGTCAGGGTAATGGTAGAAGGGAAAGATCAAGAAAAGATTGAATCGATGGCAAAAGAATTGGCTAGCTTGATTGAAAAAAAGCTTAATTAATGATGCTTATTAATACAGGAGGTATAATTACTTCCTGATTAATATAAATTTAAATAAGCTTTTAAGTATTGACACAAATTATAAGACTTTAAATGTTGAAAGGGGGAATGCCCATGACATTTACAACTGAATAAAAGCGCCTGGGCTTAGAGGAAACTCTAAGTTGACGAGGACAGGGTTTATCGAGTTATCGGCGGATGCCCTGCGGTCTCCTGCGATCGATAAAAAACCGGGAAAACCATGGGTGACCATTGGCATAGAGCGGTTTGAGCAGGGAAAACTAAATATAAAAAATATTGAGAGGAGATTTTTACTATGTGTGGAATTGTTGGATATATTGGTGATGAACAGGCGACACCAATATTGGTTGAGGGACTTAAAAAGCTTGAGTACAGGGGGTACGATTCTGCCGGTATAGCTGTCATAAACGACGGCAATATAAATATAAAAAAGGCAAAAGGCAGAATAAGTGAACTGGAAGAAGCGCTTAAAAAAGACAATCTTTATGGTTCCATAGGAATAGGTCATACTAGATGGGCAACACATGGGGAACCATCTGATATAAATTCGCATCCACATTTGTCACAGTCCGGGATAATTGCCGTTGTTCATAACGGTATAATAGAAAATTATCTGCCATTAAAGAAAAGGCTGATAGAAGAAGGTTATACATTTAAATCAGAGACGGATACAGAAGTTGTTGCAAATCTTCTTGAGTACTATTACAAGGGAGATATAGTAGAGGCCGTTATGAAAGTCCTCGATAGAATAGAAGGATCTTATGCGCTTGGTGTACTTTCAAAAGACCATCCAAATATGATAGTTGCTGCAAGAAAAGATGCTCCACTTATAGTTGGCCTTGGAGATGGTGAAAACTTTATTGCATCAGACGTACCAGCCATATTGAGACACACGAGAAAAGTGTACTTCCTTGATGATAAAGAAATTGCGATAATTAAGAAAGACAGTGTCAAGATAATAGATGCATTTGGCAAAGATGTGCAGAAATCTGTATTTGAGGTAAAATGGGACGTTGAGTCGGCAGAAAAGGGCGGATATGAGCATTTCATGCTGAAAGAAATTCACGAACAACCTAATGCTATAAAAGACACATTAAGAGGTAGGATAGTAAATGATGGCGAAATTGTATTAGACAAGGTGAAAATAACAAAGGATGAGATTGACAAGATAGAGAAAATATTTATTGTTGCGTGTGGAACTGCATATCATGCAGGTGTTGTTGGGAAATATGCTATAGAGAAATTTGCGAGAATACCTGTTGAAGTAGATATAGCTTCAGAATTTAGATATAGAGAACCAATAATAAACGAAAGAACATTGACAATAGTAGTAAGTCAGTCAGGTGAAACAGCAGATACGATTGCAGCGCTGAAAGAGGCTAAAAAACATAATTCCCGAGTAATAGCAATTACAAACGTTGTGGGAAGCTCTATATCGAGAGAAGCAGACGATGTAATTTATACTTGGGCAGGGCCTGAGATTGCCGTTGCATCAACTAAGGCGTACACGACACAGTTAGTAGCCTTATACCTCATTGCATTAGATTTGGCATTGAAGAAGGGAACAATTGAAAAAGAATATGCAAAACAGATCTGCGATGAGTTAAAGAAACTTCCTGAGAAGGCAGAACGCATATTAAATTACAAAGACGAGCTGCAAGAATTTGCATCAAATCATTTTAATACGAAAGACGTATTCTATTTGGGAAGAGGTCTTGACTACGCTGTTGCTATGGAAGGATCTTTAAAGCTTAAAGAAATATCATATATACATTCAGAAGCATACGCAGCAGGTGAATTAAAACATGGAACATTAGCATTGATTGAAAATGGCACATTAGTCATTGCATTGGCAACACAGGAACACCTTTTTGAGAAGATGCTCAGCAATATAAGAGAAGTAACCACAAGAGGCGGCTACGTACTTGCATTCGCAATGGAAGGAAATAAGCAATTAGAGGGTGTTGTTGGCAAAGTTATATATCTTCCTAAGACCATGGAGGAAGTAGCTCCAATAATCACAGTAATACCGCTACAACTTTTAGCCTACTACATGGCAGTTGAAAAAGGATGCGACGTTGATAAACCTCGTAACTTAGCAAAAAGCGTAACCGTAGAATGACACATGGGAACGGTTCTGTTGTTTCTGTATATACAAAATAAACTCCACTCCATAATAATAAACTTCGCTCTGTAAAAATAAAGTTCGTTCCCAAATCCCGTAGTAAATGCAGGATAACTCCTGATTTGCTGCGGGGTTTGCTTTTTGGGAGGGTAGACAGGGATAAGGTGTAAGGGTTAAGGGATTAAATTTATTATTAGAATTTTGATTGATGGCGAATTAAAATTAAACCAATGAATTTTTATCAAACCACTTGACATCAGTTTAGCACTGTTGTAAAATGGATGTAGAATAAACCACTGAATTCAAAATATCATTTATGAATGGAGGAGTTGTGTATGTTTAATGAAAACATTGAGTTTTATGCTACTCTTGCGAGACCGAAAGCAGGTGTAAGGTTTGATGCTGGAAATGAGTTTGCTAATGATTTGGAAGATGCGGTGAGGGAAGCAAATGATGAGTGGAGTGGTGACCGAATGTTTGAGATAATTGAGTATAATGGAATATCTGTAAAGATGGCGTATCGAGCATTAGACCCAATCCGTGGGGAGAGGACATTGACAAGATATCTTCAAAAGATATCGCAAATATTGGCATATGACAAACAATGGAATGAAAAAGCAACGAGAAAGAAGGGAACGATTTTTACTGTACAGATTATTAGCAGCCCTAATCAGAAAGATATTAAGACTGGTACAAAAAGTGAAGATATACTTGACGAGGAACCGACAACAAAAGAACTTTTAAAGCAGATATTGGAGGTTCTCACAGATATAAAAGAAGAGATTAAAAAGTAATATCTTAGAAATACTTGGGCTTCTGTTGTTGTCTATGTTTTATAATGTCTGATGAATGAAAATAAGGTTTAAAAAATTAAAAAATCGCTGGTGATTCCCCGTGAGGTGTTTACAGGAGTAATCATGTGAACCTTCACGGTTTTTTACATCCTTAGAATACCTGCAGATATAATTAACCTTATCCTAATTCAACAGCAGAACTTTATCATGAGTACATGCCATAAAATAAGGTAGTTTGAAAATAATAAATTATTTATGTAAATGAAACCAATTATAATGGAAAAGGTACTTATGAAAATAGAATTTAATGTATAATGGTAATAGAATACGATTAAGAAATGATAGAACATTATGTGGAAAAGTATTACCATATTTTAATTTGGGGAGGAAAAATAAAATGGATAATGGGATAATGAATAAATGCTGCTGTGGCAGCAAATCTCAATCAACATATAAAATAGAAAATGACAATACATGTCCTGTGTGTAAAACATCAGGAATCAAAGTAAAAAATATTACGGTAAAGCATAATTATAGTACACTTTGCAGGTTATAGGCATATTACAATTTTACCATTTAATCTGTACAAAATTTATTTTAATGATATAATGATAGTATAAAAAGTGGACCAGAAAGAAGGAAAAGTATGGCTGATGAGTTAGAATATAAATCCACAATTAAATCAAGACCATTCCTTTTTAGAGAAATGAAAAAGGCTGCAGAACTTATAAATAAAGGGCTTAAGGAATTTGAGATAAAAAATAAAGCGAAAAACGATAACATATTTCAGGTGAATACAGAAACAAGAAGAAGTGAAATTGCGTCAACTGTGATGCGAAGGTTAAAGGCACTCGATGATTTTTTGATTGATAAATTGGCAAATGGAGAAATCGATACGAGTAAACAAATAGTTGTCTATGCAATCATGAAAACAGACCGATTGTTCTTTGAATTTATGTATGAGGTGTTTAGAGAGAAGATACTGCTTCGGGATTTTACCTTGCAGGACAAGGATTTTAATATATTTTTTGACAGAAAAAAGGAACAAAGTGAAAGGGTGGCCTCATGGGATGATTATACCTTCTATAAGTTAAAGCAGGTATATATTCGCATCTTGTTTGAGGCTGGTTTTATAAAAAATCAAAAAAATGATAGAGAGATTACCAGGCCAATTGTTGAAGAGGATGTAGCATATCATCTTAAAGAAATTGGAGATACAAAATACCTTAATGCACTGACAGGGGAGATGTAAATGAAAACCATTTATGACAGGCTGGATGAAATAATGCAGCGTATAACGAAAGAGTCTTTCAGGGAAAATACAGGTCTCGGAAATGAAGTCGGGTATTACATATTCGATTATGAACCCAAATATGAAATGCTTGTTAGAGATTACGTGCAGTTTCTCAAACAAAAAATCAATGAGGGAAACTACGGCTTTACTATAAAAGAATTTGACCTGTATGAAATAATGCTGGAACTTCTTGAGACAAAAGGTTATCTTGAGAAGAACTTTAAGATGGAGCAGGATAAGGGAAGTGAGTTTGTATTTAACGCTACGAAAAAGGCATTAAGGCTTACAGAAAAGAACGACCTTATTATCCAGTATATCAGGGATAGGGTCAAAAAAGGCGACGTAGTATTTATCACTGGCGTGGGAAAGGTATGGCCAATTATCCGCTCGCATACGGTGCTAAATAATCTTCATCAGGTTTTGGATGAAGTTCCAGTAGTTATGTTCTTTCCAGGAGTATACGACGGACTTGAACTGGTGCTGTTTGAAGAAATAAAAGACGACAATTACTATAGAGCCTTCAAACTTGTAGAAAGATATTGATTTTTTAAGGGGGATGTACATATGCGTATAAAAGAAATGTTTTATAAACCAATAGACAGGGATATCAAGGGAGTTATTAAGGTTGGCCAGGGCGATGACAGCAATGTATACCAGGAGCTTGAAGAATATGTTGTCACAAGGGAACTGGCAAAGCACTTTAACGATTTTTTTGAAGCATATAAAAAGAGTATTGTAGGTACTACCGACAAAATGGGGGTATGGATTTCTGGATTTTTTGGAAGCGGTAAATCCCACTTTCTCAAAATACTCTCTTATCTTCTTGAAAACAAAGAAGTCAATGGAAAGAAGGCAATTGAATACTTCAAAGACAAAATCCAGGACAGTATGGTTCTGGCCGATATGAAATTGGCAGGAGATACGTCTGCCGATGTGATTCTCTTTAACATCGATTCCAAGAGCGATTCTGACTCTAAAGCCAACAAGGATGCCATTGTCAAAGTGTTCAATAAGGTATTTAACGAAATGCAGGGTTTTTGCGGTTCCATGCCGTGGATAGCAGACTTAGAGCGACAAATGGTAATGGATGGCGTTTATGAGGATTTTAAAAAAACATTCAAAGAAATATCGGGAAGAGAGTGGCAAGATGCAAGGGAAGATTTTTACTATGAGGAAGATGCCATTGTTGAAGCCCTTTCAAAGAGTACCAAAATGAGTATCGAGGCAGCGCGGAACTGGTATGCGAAAGCCGAGGAAAATTATACATTAAGCGTTGAGAAGTTTGCCAGAAGGGTAAGGGAGTATATTGAAAGGAAAGGAAAAAACCATCATGTTATTTTCCTGGTAGACGAAATCGGACAATATATCGGAGATAACTCCCAGTTGATGCTCAATCTCCAAACCGTTGTTGAGGATCTGGGAACGGAATGCGGCGGCAAGGCCTGGGTCATTGTGACAAGCCAGCAGGATATTGACTCTGTTACAAAAGTAAAAGGCAATGACTTTTCAAAGATACAGGGTAGGTTTAATACTCGTTTAAGCCTTTCCAGCGCCAATGTTGATGAGGTAATCAGAAAAAGGATACTTCTTAAAAACGATGTGGCGAAGGATACATTAAAACTCCTTTATGAGAATAAAAATGCCATACTTAAAAACCTTATTACCTTTTCAGCAGACACTCCAGAGAAAAAGATATATAAAGACAGTGAGGATTTTGTAGAGTGCTATCCATTTATACCATATCAGTTTAATCTATTGCAGCAAGTATTGACTTCTATTAGGATACATGGTGCGTCAGGCAAGCATCTGGCAGAAGGTGAGCGTTCTATGATTAGTTCCTTCCAGGAATCTGCTATCAAATATATGAACCATGAAGAAGGAGCCCTCATACCCTTTTCAGCCTTTTATGACACCATTGAAGCCTTCCTTGATTCTAATATAAGGACGGTTATTATCCATGCTCAGGAGAACGGAAATCTGAATGACTTTGATGTAGAACTTTTGAAAGTTCTTTTTATGATTAAATATGTTAAGGAAATACCTGCAAATATAGAAAATCTGGCTACCCTTATGGTAAGCCATATTGACGAAGATAAGATAGACCTTAAAAAGAAAATAGAGGATTCTCTAAAGAGACTGATAAAGGAAACACTTGTTCAAAAAAACGGGGACCAATATATCTTTCTTACCCATGAGGAACAGGATATCAACAGAGAGATAAAGAATATCAGTGTAGATTTGGGAGAGGTTATACAGAAAGTATCTGAAATCATCTTTGAAGAAATCTATATCGATAAAAAGTATAAATATTCCTCAAGATACAACTTTAGCTTTAACCAGGTTGTAGACGATAGATTTTTCAGGGGCAATCAGGGAAATGACATAGGTCTTAAAATTATAACCCCCTATTATGATACGGGAGTAGAACTTACAGATAATGAACTTAAACTAATGTCTGCAAGGGAAAACAACTTAATTGTTAAACTTCCCAATGATACTACTTTTCTCGACGAAATGGAGGAAGTATTGAAAATTGAAACCTTTCTGCGTAGAAAGGGAGGCACTTCACTTACTCAGAAGATTGAAGAAATCAAGGATAGAAAAAGAAGGGAACTGGTAGAACGTAAGGAGAGGGTAAAATTCCTTCTGACCGAAGCCATCAGAAATGCGGATATGTATGCCAATTCCCAGAGGCTTGAAATTAAGGAAAAGCATCCTGTTGATAGGATAAATGACGGCTTTAAGGTGCTTATCGAAGGGATTTATACGAAACTAGGCTATATTACCTACTTTACCACCACTAAGGACTTGTACGATATATTTGCCGATAATGAACAGATTGCATTAAATGGTGTGGAATCCCCAAATAAACTTGCCCTTGATGAAATGGCAGGCTATATAGAAAGAAATACTACAAGAAGTATACCTGTAACCATGAAAACAATCCTTGGCATATATGGAAAAGCCCCTTATGGATGGCTTGAGGAGGATATTGAATGGCTGGTTGCCAAACTATTTAAGGCACAGGAAGTGAAACTGCAATTAAACAGCCAGTACCTCGATGTTCAGGACAGGGAGATTGTCAAATACCTGACTAAGAGGGATTATGCCGACAGGCTCCTTATTGAAAAAAGGATAAAGGTACCTGCACACCAGATTAACAATGCCAGAGAACTGTGCAAGGAACTGTTCAATATTACTGCTGTCCCTTCTGATGAGGACGGACTCATGAAGAGGTTCAAAGACCTGGCAAGGGATGAAATTGCAAAAATAAATGAATTGCTAGTGTACTACAAACAGTCCAAATACCCTGGACAGGATATTTTACAGGAAGGTAAGGAAGCTTTGGAGAAGATTTGTAAAATCCATGATGCCAGGGAGTTTTACGATGAACTTCAAAGAGAAAAGGATGTACTTTTAGACTATGCCGATGATTCCATAGATGTTAAGAAGTTTTTTGGCAGCAACCAGAAGGAGTTCTTTGATAAGGCTGTCCACAAGATAAATGTGTACAACAGCAACAAGACCTATGTATTGGACAAGGAAGTCATAGACCTTATTGAACAGATGAAAAAGATTGTAGAAAGCAAGGAGCCGTATTCCGATATCCATAAACTGCCCAGCCTTATAGATAGGTTTGTAGCCAGGTTTACAGAACTTCTGGAAGAGGAATGCAAGCCTGTAAGGCAGGTAATAGAGAGTGATTATAACAAGGTTCTTGAGGAATTGAACAAGTACGAATTCAAACCTGTACTTTTTGACAGGTTCAAAGGTAGATTTGATGACCTCTTAAGCAGGCTGGACCACGCCAACAACTTTTATGAAGCCATAGCAATGAAAGAGGAAAGCGACAGGCTCAAGTTAAGGTGCTTTGATGAAATTGCTGCGGAAATCGCAAAAAGGAAGCCTGTCGAACCTCAAATAACACCTGAAGAACCAGGTAAGCCAACAGTTGTAAAAGACCCCCCAAAGCAGTATAAGAAAACAGTAAATATCAGTATTGCCAATATCCTGCATGGAGCAAAAAGCATTGAAAGTGAGTCGGACATAGAGGATATTGTAAATGAAATAAGGTACAGGTTAAAAAGCGAGTTAAAAGATGGCGTCATTATTAAACTTGTATAAATGGAGGCAGTGACATGGATAAAACAGCAATAAAAAACTTTGCAGTATGGGCCAGAAAAAAACTTATTGAAGATATAAAGCAGAAGGCTTATGAGATAGGAATAACCGAGAAGGAGATTAAAGAACCTGAAATTACCACATCCGACACAATGATAATTGGAGACAGAACTTTAAACAAGGCGGAAATGGAACAAAGAAAGAGCCTTGTGTCGAGGATAAAAGGAAAGGGATTTAACAATGTGATAGAGGAGGTGGCATACACCTGGTTTAACAGAATTTTAGCCTTGCGTTTCATGGAAGTAAATGGGTACCTGCCTACAGGGGTAAGGGTATTGTCGTCGATTGAGCCAGGCAAAAAAGAACCTGATATTATTAAGGAAGCCCTTAATATTGACCTTGATTTGGATAGGGAACTGGTGTACAGGTTGCAGGATGCCAATGATACGGAAGGCTTATATAGGTATCTCCTTGTTAAGCAGTGTAATGCCTTAAATGAAATCCTTCCAGGACTTTTTGAAGAGATAGAGGATTATACAGAAATCCTGTTGCCTTCAAACCTGCTTGCTGAAGGTTCGGTCATAAGGCAACTGGTAGATAATATATCCGAGGAGGATTTTAAAGACCAGGTGGAAATCATCGGCTGGATGTATCAGTACTATATCTCCGAAAAAAAGGATGAAGTATTCGAAGGGCTGAAGAAGAATATAAAGATAACCAAGGAGAATATTCCTGCGGCTACCCAGTTGTTTACTCCTGATTGGATTGTCAGATATATGGTGGAAAACTCTCTGGGGAGGTTGTGGCTTGAAGGACATCCAAACGAAGAGTTGAAGAGTAAATGGAAGTATTACCTTGAGGAAGCAGAGCAGGAACCAGAAGTTCAAAAACAGTTGGAAGAAATACGGGCTAAAAGCAGGGATATAAAACCAGAGGACATCAAGGTGCTGGATCCTGCTATGGGCAGCGGGCACATTTTGGTCTATGCCTTTGATGTGCTTTACGACATCTACAAGAGTGCAGGGTACTCCGAGAGGGATATTCCAAGGCTTATTCTTGAAAACAATCTGTACGGACTGGATATAGACGACAGGGCGGCTCAACTTGCCTATTTTGCAGTCATGATGAAGGCCAGGAGCAAGAGCAGAAGGATATTCAGGGAGAAGGTAAACCTTAATATATGTTCTATACAGGAAAGCAACGGTATATCCAGAGAAGCACTGGAATTCTTTTTGAAGGGTGCCGATGAAAAGCTTAAGGCGGATGTGGAGTACTTGGTGAAGGTTTTTTACGATGCAAAGGAGTATGGGTCTATACTTGAGGTAAAGCCTATTGATTTTGAGGCTATTGAGAAAAGGATAGAGGAAATAAGGAATGGAGGAACAGGGAATTTATTTGAGTATCAGTATAGGAATATAATCCTTGAGAAGATTCCAGCATTGGTTAAGCAGGCAAGGATTATGAGCCAGAAGTATGATGTGGTGTGTACTAATCCGCCGTATATGGGGAATAGAGGGATGAATGGTAAACTGTCGGAGTTTTTGAAAGAAAATTATCCTGATAGTAAGAGTGACCTTTTTGCTGCTTTTATGGAAGTTCTGTGTGTTAAGCGAAATGGCATGTTAGCAATGATTAACCAGCAATCATGGATGTTTTTATCAAGTTTCGAAAAGTTAAGAGAAAAAATTATTTCAAACAAAACTATTATCAACATGCTTCATCTTGGTCCAAGGGCGTTTGAAGAAATAAGTGGTGAAGTAGTACAGTCAACGGCTTTTATTTTAAGAGAAAGGTACGTAAAAGAATATAAGTCTGTTTTTATAAGGCTTGTTGAAATAAAAGACGCAGAGGAAAAAGAAACCGCAATGCTTTCGGCAAAAGATAATAAAAACGATATATATTTTGTTACAATGGTAGATAATTTTAAAGCCATTCCAGGTATGCCGATAGCATATTGGGTAAGCGAAGCTGTGCGTAAAGTATTTATAAACAATCCATCGTTAGATAAAATTGCTGAACCAAAACAAGGTATTGCTACAGGAGATAATAATAGATTTATAAGAAGATGGTATGAAGTTTCTTTTGATAAGGTTGGATTTAATTTTGCTAATTCAAAAGATGCTGCTGAAAGTAAGAAAAAATGGTTTCCATATAATAAGGGCGGTGATTTTAGAAAGTGGTATGGTAATAATGAATATGTTATTAATTGGGAAAATGATGGGTTTGAAGTAAAAAATTTTAAAGGCTCGGTAATTAGAAATCCGAGTTATTATTTCAAAGCAGGTATAACATGGACTTGGGTAAGTATAAGCTACTTTGGTGCTAGATATTCGCCACTTGGATTCATTTTTGATGTCGCTGGTTCAACCTTATTTTCAAAATACAATCTAAACAAATTGCTGGGATATATGTGTTCTTATGTAGCAGATTACTTTTTGAAAATAATTAACCCATCGCTGAATTTTAGCAATGGAGTAATTGCAAAGCTCCCTATAATTCAAGATGTGCCAAATTCTGTTGACGAATTTGTAGCACAAAATATATCTATATCCAAAACCGACTGGGACTCCTTCGAAACTTCATGGGACTTCAAAAAGCATCCTTTGCTTGTCCACAAAGGCAATAGCAACATCATAGAAGAAGCCTTCAACAACTGGGCGGTTTTTGCTGAAAAGCAGTTTTATAAGCTGAAAGCCAACGAAGAGGAACTAAACCGCATATTTATTGAAATATACGGTTTGCAGGATGAACTCACACCAGAAGTTGAGGACAAGGATATAACTATACGAAAAGCCGACAGGGTAAGGGACATCAAGTCCTTTATCTCCTACGCCGTTGGCTGTATGTTTGGAAGGTACTCTATTGATGCAGAAGGCCTTATTTATGCTGGCGGAGACTTCAAAGATAAGTGGAAGTGTGAGGACGGGCAGTGGAAAGTAAGAAAGATAATAAAAGATGAGGAAGGCAAAGTAATCGAGGATAAATGGGTAGATGCTACTTTTATGCCTGATATG
>Ga0207747_1000673_pt1 | contig 33646 bp, 29 predicted proteins | sample HigsolmetaGSP11D_FD_184839 | JGI IMG/M metagenome (GOLD analysis project Ga0207747, IMG submission 184839) | High solid enriched microbial communities from the Joint BioEnergy Institute, USA - SP1-1-D (SPAdes) | ecosystem: Engineered > Bioreactor > SSF (Solid state fermentation) > Aerobic >...
CCGGCCCGCCGCCGCCGTCCCCGAGTCCCCGCTACGGCTTCTACGTCTATTACCCCTTGCATTTGGCGGTGCTGGCACTGATCAAATATCTGTAAGCGGCGTCCGGCCCGACATTCAGGCTCCGTTCAGCCGCCCCGGCCTAGTCTTGAGCCGTACTCCAACAGCCAACACTCAGGAGGTTTCGGCATGTTCACCGGCAGCAAGAAGCTAGGACTGCTCGCGCTCGGCGCGCTCATGGCGCTCGGTCTGTCGGCCGGGCCGGCTCAGGCCGGCGAACGGCACGGCTCGGACGCCATCTTCATCGGCTTCTTCAGCAGCAGCCGTCCCAGCCATGCGCACCATGACCACCGGCCGGCGCACGGGCATCCGCCTCACCATCATCACCGGCCGCACCATCCGCCGCGGCCGCAGATTCACCATCACCACCACAAGCACGACAATCACTGGCGGCCCGGCCACCAGGTCAACTACTGGCAGGACAACGGCCACCACCATCACCACCACCATCACCACCGGCACCGCTGAACCCGGCGGCGGCCCGCACGCCGCGGGCCGCGTCCTCTCGGCGGGGGCGTTACACTAAGCGGCCGACGACACCGCATCCCGAGGCCGCGATGGATCTGTTCAGCCAAAGCACCCAAGCCGACAACGAGCCGCTGGCCTATCGCCTGCGCCCGCGCACCCTGGACGACTACATCGGCCAGGAGGCGCTGGTCGGGCCCGGCAAGCCGCTGCGCCGTATGGTCGAGTCCGGCGTGGTGCGCTCGATGATCCTGTGGGGGCCGCCGGGGGTCGGCAAGACCACGCTGGCGGAAATCCTGGCGCAGGCATCCGGCGCGCGGCTGGAGCGGCTATCGGCGGTGATGGCCGGGGTCAAGGACATCCGCGAGGTGGTGGAGCGGGCGCGCGCCGCCCAGACTCGGCAGCAGAAGACCGTGCTGTTCCTGGACGAGATCCATCGCCTCAACAAGAGCCAGCAGGACGCGCTGCTACCGCACGTCGAGTCCGGCCTGTTCACCCTGATCGGCGCCACCACCGAGAACCCCTCCTTCGAGGTCAACTCGGCGCTGCTGTCACGGGCGCGGGTGTACGTGCTCAAGAAGCTGAGCGAGGACGACCTGGTGCGGGTGCTGGAGCGGGCGCTGCGCGACACCGAGCGGGGCTTGGGCGCGCGCCGCATCGACGCTGACCCAGCGGTGCTGCGCACCCTCGCCCGCGCCGCCGGCGGCGACGCCCGCCGGGCGCTGGGCCTGCTGGAAACCGCTGCCGACTTCACCCGCCAGGACGGCGGGCGGGAAATCCTCGACGAAACGGCGGTGCGCGAGGTGCTCGGCCATCAGGCCGCGCGCTTCGACAAGCAGGGCGACGCCTACTACGACCTGCTGTCGGCGATCCACAAGTCGATCCGCTCGTCGCGGCCGGACGCGGCGCTGCTCTACATCGCCCAGTTCATCCAAGGCGGCGGCGATCCGCTGGACGTGGTGCGGCGGCTGGCGGCCATCGCCTCCGAGGACGTCGGCAACGCCGACCCGCGCGCCCTGCCGCTGGTGATGGCGGCCTGGGACGCCTATCTACGCTTGGGCGACTACGAGGGCCAGCGCGCCATCGCCCACGCCGCGATCCACCTGGCGGTGGCGCCCAAGAGCAACGCCGTGGAAGTGGCCTGGAAGAGCGCCCAGCGCTTCGTGGCGGAACGGCCGGATTTCGAGGTGCCGCTGTACCTGCGCAACGCGCCGACCAAGCTCATGGCCGCGCTGGGCTACGGCCACGGCTACCGCTACGCTCACGACGAGCCCAACGCTTACCCGGCCGGCACGACCCACGACTGCTGGCCGCAGGAGCTGCCCAAGCAGCAGTTCTACCGCCCGACCGAGCACGGCCAGGAACGGCGCTACAAGGAGCTGATGGAATGGCGGCAGGCGCTGGACGCCGAGGCCGACAAGCGGCGCTGACGGCTTCACTGCCACGGCGGCCCGATCAGGCCGATGACCTCGCTGCCGGTGGGATAGGCGCCGGCGTTCACCGGCCGGCCGTCCGGCACCCCGCCTTCGCGGCCCAAGCCGATCGCCGGCGAGTCGGGCTTGAGCCGATAGTCGCCGCGCTCGGGGTCGACGAAGCGCGGATCGCCGACCAGATCGTGCTGGGACAGCCCACGCTGGCCGCGTCGCCAGCTCGCCAACGAGGTGAAGGTATCGTTGCGGGTGTAGAGCCCAACGATCGCCTTGGGCTCCTGCAGGAACAGGTTGTAGTCCATGCGCCGGATCTCGGCGGTATCGGGTTGGCGGGTAAGGAAATCGGCGGGAGCGATGGGCCCAGGCCGGTAGAAGATGTTGTTATAGATGTACAACCCGCGGCCGTGCTCGCTGCCCTCCCAGGCCTGCTCGCGGTAGCCGACGAAGGTGTTGTTGTAGATGTGCACCTCGCGCAGCTCGGTGCCAGGCTGGGTGGTGGTGCGGAAGCCGCTGTCGCAGGCGACCACGTTCTGATAGATGCGTATGTCCCGCGTCACCCCGTCGCGCTGGGTGTTGAGGACGAAGCCGTAGCGGCAATCGCGCAGCAGGTTGTTGCGGATGGTCAGCCCAGTGCTCCGGTACTTCTCCTTGATCCCCGCGATCACGTCGAAGATCTCGTTGTGCTCGACGGTCACGTCCTGGGTGTTGTAGGTCTTCACCGCCGAGGCGTTGGAGCTGCCGCCGCCGTTGCGGACGTCATAGATGCGGTTGTTGCGCACCAGCACCTCGCGGGCGTTCTCGATGCGGATCGCCTCGGCGTTGTCGACGCCGTCCAAGTAGATGCCGTGGATGATGTTGTTGCGGATCACCACGTCCCGCACCGGCGCGCTTGGCTCGCCGAACACGGCGATACCCTTCGGCCCGGGCTTGGGGATGACGAAGCCGTCGATCACCACGTGGCTGTTGCCATTGACGCCGATCGCCGGATTGGCGGGCGAAGCCTGCAGCACCGCGGCGTGCGCCGGCAGCGACTTGAAGGTCACCGGCTTGCCGGGCGCGCCGCCCGGGATGTTGACGGCCGGCCGGTTCCAGGCGCCGCCGCTGCGCACATCGTAGTGGCCGGCCTTGACGTAGACCGTGTCGCCGGGCTTGAGCGGCGCCCGCGCCGCCCGCTGCAGCGTCGCCCAGGGCCGTTGCTCGCTGCCCGGGTTGTCGTCGGAGGCGCGAGGGTGGCCCTGATCGACGTAATACTCCGCCGCCCAGACGGGGCCGAATACGATCAACAGCAAGCCGAGGCCGAGCCGCCCGATCGGGCGGTTCCATACGCCGCGCATGATTCCCCCTGTCGATTAGCGTTGTAGTGCTTCCAGGCATAGGGACAGGGGCGGGCCAAGCCAAGTCCGGCGCCGCCGCCGGACGACGGACGCGAAAACGGCGGCCGGCTCGGCGCCGACCGCCGTCTGACTCAAGGCAAGGCGCCGGTTTCAGCCGTTCGGCAGCAGGCCGATGATCTCCTGGCCGGTCGGATAGGCGCCGGCATCCACCGGCGCGCCGGTTTCCACGCCATCGACGCGCCCCGCGCCGGCCGCCGGCGAGCCGGCGGCGAGGTGGAAGTCGCCCGCCGCCGCATCGACGAACAGCGGATCGCCCAAGCCGTCGTGCGCCGACAGCCCGGTGGCCGCCTGCCAGGCCTGCAACGTGCTGTAAGTGGTGTTGCTCTTGTACAGGCCGACGATCACCTTCGGCTCGTTGTTCCAGAGATTGAAGTCCAAGCGCTGGACCTCGGCCACCCCGTCCTTGCGGGTGAAGAAGTCGGCCATAGCCGCCTCGCCGGCGGCGCGGTAGAAGATGTTGTTGTAGACGTACAGGCTCTCGATGTGCTCGGAGCCCTGCGCCGCCTTGCTGTCGTACCCGGCGAAGGTGTTGTTGTAGACGTACACCTCGCGGATGGTCGGCGATTCGCTCTCGGTGTCGTAGCCGCTGTCGCACTGCACGATGTTCTGGTAGAAGCGCACGTTCTCGACCACGGCATTGTTCTGGTTGTTGAGCATCAGCCCGACCTTGCACGAGGCCATGCGGTTGTTGCGCACGGTCAGGAACTGGCTGCCTTCCTTCTCCTTGACGCCGGCCACCACGTCGGAGAACTCGTTGTTCTCGATGGTGACGTTGCGGGTGAGATAGGTCTTCACCGCCGAGGCGTTGGAGCTGTTGCCGCCGTTATGAACGTTGCTGATGCGGTTGTTGCGCACCACGACATTCTCGGCGTGCTCGATACGCACGCCCTCGGTGTTGTCGGTGCCACCGACGCTGGCGCCGCTGATCTGGTTGTTCTGGATCACCACGTCCTGTACCGGCGCCGACTCGTGGCCGAACACGGCGATGCCCTTCGGACCCGGATCGACGATGGTGAAGCCGTCGACCACCACGTGACTGTTGCCGTAGACGCCGATCGGCGCGCCCTCGCCGGCGGCGCGCAGCACCGCGGCGTGCGCCGGCAGCGACTTGAAGGTCACCGGCGCGCCCGGCGCCCCCGATGGCACGTTGATCGCCGGCTGGTTCCACACGCCGCCGTCGACCGTGTAGGTGCCGGCCTTGACGTAAACGGTATCGCCCGGCTGCAGCGGCGCCCGCGCGGCCTGCGCCAGGCTGGCCCACGGCGCCGCCTCGGTGCCCGGGTTGCTGTCGGCGGCGGCCGGATGCTGCTGGTCGACGAAGTAGTCGGTGGCGAAGGCCGGCGCGTGGGTGCCGGCGGCGAGCAGGCCAAGGCCGATCATGGCGCGCTTGAGCAGCGCACGATTGCTGATTTGCATGCGTGAGATATCCCGTTGGTTCGTGGATTGGCCGCCGGGTTTGCGTCGCGCCGGACGCATTGAAGATCTGTCGATGGCGGCAAAAGGACGATGGCGTTCGTCGATTTCGACGCGTTTCGGCTACAAGATCGTCAAGAGTAGAAATTTCCCGAAGAGAGGAGCGCTATCCAGCGCTCGGTCGGCGATCATCGGCGCCACATGTGCCTTCCGTCGTAGGCGCCGCGCGAGGTCGAAGTGCATACTCCCCCATCTCCGCCGCCGTTGCCTTGAAACGATTCACACTATGAGGAATGCCGGTCGCCGGCCAATGTCGACAAAAACAGCGCAATTAATTCTTAAAAAATCATCCAAAAATCTACGCAATCTAGCGAAAATAATTTTCGCGGATGCGCGATTCGCCTTCGCGCGCATCGCCGCCGACGGCGCTCGACGCTTGACCTTCCCATCATGGGAAGGTGGATCATGGCACCATCGCAACGACGGCCGGGACGGTACGCCATGACCAGACTCACCCTCGCCATCCAGGGCATGACCTGCGCCTCCTGCGTGGGCCGCGTCGAGCGCGCGCTGCGCAAAGTGCCGGGCGTCGCCGAGGTCAGCGTCAACCTCGCCACCGGCAAGGCCACGGTGGACGGCGAGCGCCTGGAGCCGGGCGCGCTGCGCGCCGCGGTGGAGGACGCCGGCTACACGGTGGCCACCGAGACCGTGGATCTCGACATCGGCGGCATGACCTGCGCAGCCTGCGTGCGGCGGGTGGAGAAGGCGCTGAGCAAGGTGCCGGGCGTGGAACGAGCCGCCGTCAACCTCGCGACCGAGCGGGCGCAGGTCACGGTGCTGAGCGGCGCCGCCGGCCCGGCCGAGCTGATCGCCGCCGTCGAGAACGCCGGCTACCAGGCCGCCGTGCACGCCGCGCCCAAGACATCCGCCGACGAACGGCGCATCGACCGCGAGCTGCTGGCGGTGATCGCCGGCATCGCCCTGTCCCTACCGCTGGTGCTGCCGATGCTGCTCGCGCCGCTCGGCGTGGCGCTGGAGCTGCCCGGCTGGCTGCAGCTGCTGCTCGCCACGCCGGTGCAGTTCGTGCTGGGCGCGCGCTTCTACCGCGCCGGCTGGAAGGCGCTCAAGGCGCTCTCCGGCAACATGGACCTGCTGGTGGCGCTGGGCACCTCGGCCGCCTACGGCCTGAGCGTGTACCAACTGCTGAGCGCCCACGGTCACGAGCAGCCGCACTACTACTTCGAGGCCTCGGCGGTGGTCATCACCCTAGTGCTGCTCGGCAAGTGGCTGGAGGCGCGCGCCAAGCGCCGCACCAGCGAGGCGATCCGCGCGCTCGGCGCGCTGCGCCCGGAGAAGGCCCGGCTGCGCCGCGACGGCGCGGAGATCGAGGTGGCCATCGAGCAGGTGCGGGTCGGCGATCGGGTGGTGGTGCGCCCGGGCGAGCGCATTCCGGTGGACGGCGTAATCGTCGAGGGCAGCACCAGCGTGGACGAGTCCTTCATCACCGGCGAGAGCCTGCCGGTGCCGCGCCAGCCGGGCGACAAGGTCACCGGCGGCGCCATCAACGGCGAGGGGGCGCTGCTGATCGAGACCACCGCGGTCGGCGCCGAGACCACCCTTTCCCGCATCATCCGTCTGGTGGAGGACGCCCAGGCGGCGAAAGCGCCGATCCAGCGGCTGGTGGACAAGGTCAGCGCCGTGTTCGTGCCGGTGGTGGTCGCCATCGCCCTGGTCGCTTTCCTCGGCTGGTGGGGTTATGGCGGCGACGCCGCCGGCGCCCTGCTCAACGCCGTGGCGGTGCTGGTGATCGCCTGCCCCTGCGCGCTCGGCCTGGCCACGCCGACCGCGATCATGGTCGGCACCGGCAGCGGCGCCCGCCACGGCATCCTGATCAAGGACGCCGTGGCGCTGGAGCGCGCCCACGCCGTCACCACCGTGGTGTTCGACAAGACTGGCACCCTCACCCAGGGGCGGCCCGCGGTGGTCGCCCTGCGCGGCCACAGCATCGACGAGCGCCAGCTGCTGCGCCTGACCGCCGCCATCCAGGCCGGCAGCGAGCATCCGCTGGCGCACGCGGTGCGCGCCGCCGCCGCGGACGAGCCGTCGCTCCCCGCCGCCAGGGAGGTACGCGCCATTCCCGGCCGCGGCGTCGCCGCCGTGATCGAGGGCCAGGCGCTGCGGCTGGGCAGCCAGCGCCTGATGCAGGAGCTGGGCGTGGACCTGACGCCGCTCGCCGAAGACGCCGCGGCGCTCGCGGCCGAGGGCCGCACCGTCTCCTGGCTGGCACGCCAGGAGGGCGGGCGAGCCGTACTGCTCGGCCTGATCGCCTTCGGCGACCCGCTCAAGGACAGCGCCGCCGAGGCGGTGCGGCGGCTGCGGGCGCAGGGCATACGCACGGTCCTGCTCACCGGCGACAACCGCGGCGCCGCCGAGGCCGTGGCCAAGCGGCTGGGGCTGGACGAAGTGCGCGCCGAGGTGTTGCCGGCCGACAAGGCGGCCGCCATCGCCGAACTCAAGCGCAGCGGCGCGGTGGTGGCCATGGTCGGCGACGGCATCAACGACGCTCCGGCGCTGGCGGCGGCCGACGTCGGCATCGCCATGGCCACCGGCACCGACGCGGCCATGCACGCCGCCGGCGTCACCCTGATGCGCGGCGACCCGCTGCTGGTAGCCGACGCCATCGACATCTCGCGCCGCACCTACGCCAAGATCCGCCAGAACCTGTTCTGGGCCTTCATCTACAACCTGATCGGCATCCCGCTGGCGGCCTTCGGCCTGCTCAACCCGATGATCGCCGGCGCGGCCATGGCCTTCAGCAGCGTCAGCGTGGTCAGCAACGCCCTGCTGCTGCGCCGCTGGCGGCCGGCCGCCGGTGTCCCCGAGCGGGCCGCGCCGGCGGCGGCGGGGCAAGCGAGGACGGTATGAATATCGGCGAAGCGGCGAAAGCCACCGGCGTCAGCACCAAGATGATCCGCCATTACGAGGCGATTGGCCTGATCGGCAGGGCCCGGCGCAGCGGCGCCGGCTACCGCCAGTACACCGAGCAGGATCTGCACACCCTACGCTTCATCAAGCGCGCCCGCTCGCTGGGCTTCTCCATCGAGGAAATCCGCCGGCTGCTGGCGCTGTGGACCGACCGCGACCGCGCCAGCGCCGAGGTCAAAGCGCTGGCGCAGCGGCACATCGACGAGCTGCGACGAAAAATCCGCGCGCTGCAGGAGATGGTCGACACCCTGTCGCACCTGGCCGCCCATTGCCACGGCGACCAGCGCCCCGACTGCCCGATCCTCGACGCCCTGGCCGAAGGCGCCGAGCCGGAGGACACGATGCCCCGTCCATGCTGCGGGCACGCCGGGCAGCCGTGAGCGGCACGTCCGCGGGACGCGGGCGCCAAACCCTCGACGCCGAACCGGCCTTCAGGGCGTCGCGGTCTTCAGCCCGCTCAGTGCCGCCGCTTCCGAGTCGTACTGCGTGCGCCGCCACTCGCCCTGCTCTTGCCGGATCAGCTGCACCGGCCAGTAGTGCGGTTCCGGCCGCAGGGTGATGGCCTGGCGGATGCCGGTCGGCGAAATCACGTGCAGCAGCACCGCCCGCCGCTCCGGAAACGCCGCCACGCCGGCCAGGAAGGTCTCGATATCGGTCACCGGCACGCCGTTGACAGCGACGATCACGCTGTCCGGCTGCAGCCCATAGCGCTGCGCGGGCGAGCCAGGGCTGCGGCTGGCGACGTACACACCCTGCCGCGGCAGCCCCAGGAGCTCCGTCGCCGCCCGATGCGGCCGGTGCAGGGCCGCGCCGGCCCAGAGCAGCAGCTCCGGAGGCTGCAGCCCGGTCAGAGCTTCCGTGGCCACACGCACCTGCTGGACCTGGCGGTCGCGCAACAGATCCAGCACCACCTCCGGCATCTGGATCAGGCGCTCGACCTCGTCCAGATCGTGCACGGGCTGTCCGTTCACGGCCAGCAGCAGGTCGCCGGCCTGCAGCTGTCGCGCCGCCGGCGTGCCGTCCACGGTCCCCTCCACCACCAGCACCCGCGGGCTATCGGCCAGCAGCGCGAGCCACTCCGCCGGCAGCCCCAGCTGGCGGGCCTGGGCCAAGGAGCGGTAGCCCAGCCTGGCTTCCAGGGAGCGGATCGGCTGCCGTTCGCGGTAGGCGGTCAGCATCCGCTCGACCACCGCGGCGGGGATTCCCGCCTGGAGCTGCCCGACCACCATCATGTTGTCGTTCGCCGAGGAGCGCTCGAAATTCGCCCACAGCGCCCGCACCGCGCCATGCTCGTCGAACAATGCGCCGGTCACGCTCCCGGGCGGGTTGGCGATCTCCACCGCATCGAGGTTGCTCTCCTGAAAACGCGCGCTGCGCGGCCGTTCCAGGCGCAGCGGCCGCACCGCCGTTACCGTGGTCTGGTGCCTGACCAGCCGCTGATCGGCATTGAGCGCGCGCAGCTCCAGACGCTCGCCCTCGCGCACCGGCTCGGACGCCAGCGGCGCCGCGGCGATGGGGGTGCCGGCCAGCGCCGCCGGATCGAAGGCCAGCAGCGCCAGATTGTGCAGCGGATGCAGGAACACCACCTGCGCCGGGACGTCCACCCGGCCGCCGACCGTGATCCGCGCATCGCCCATGGCCACCGGCACCGTGTAGCGGTCGGTCACCACCAGGCCCTGGCTGGCGTCCACGATCAACCCCACGCCGCACCGGCGGCCGCTGTCCATGCCTTCGATGCCGTAGGGCAGATCGAACTCGACCCACACCAGGGTGGCCGGCTTGGCAGCGGCCGCGGGCAGCACCGGCGCCGGCACAAGCGTAACCGCCGGCGCCGGCAGGCTCACCGGCTCGCACGCCCAATGACTGGCGGCGTCACGGCGCTCGCAGATGCGGTCGCCGTGCCAGCGCTGCTCGAGGCGCGCCACCCGCTGGATCGGGGCGTGGCGCTGACCGGGCCGGAAATAGCGCACCTCCAGCAGCTCGCTGCCGGCCGCCGCCTGCAGGAAATCCTCCAGCGTAGCGACCGGCCGGCCGTTGACATGGGTGATCACCGCCGGGGCGGCGATGTCGGCGCGGCCGAACAGATAACCGGCGTCGGCCAGATAGAGTCCGTCGCGCGGGAAGTCGAAGTTGCGGGTCTGCTGGTAGGACAGCTCGTGCAGGACCGCGCCGCCGAGTTCGAGGAAGCGCGCCGGTTCCAGCGCGTGCATGTCGGCCACCGGCAGCCGCAACCGCAGCCGCCGGCCGGTGCGTTCGACCTCGATGTCCACCTCGCTGCCGACCCGGTTATCGAGCTGGTCGGCCAGGGTGACGAAGTTGATGATCGGCCGGTCATCGACCGAAATCAGGATGTCGCCTTCCACCAGGTGTCCAGCGGCCGGCCCGCCGGCCACCACCTGGGACACCACCAGCAGTCCCGACAGCTCCGGCCAGCGGTCGCGCAGCGCCTGCTCGGTCTCCGCCTGCAGTCCCAGCTCGCGCAACCGGGCGAACGGCTGGTGGGTGAACACCGTCTGCAGCGTGCCGCGGGTCACTGGCTCGCCCAGGCGCAGCAGCTCCAGGACGCGCACCACGCGCTCCAGCGGCAGATAGAAACTGGCGGCGGAGCGGTTGTTGCCGCCGGCGTTGAGCGCCACCACCCGCCCGCCGATCTCCAGCACCGGCGAGCCGGAGGAACCGCTGCGGGTGCCGGTGGCGGCCTGAAAATAGTAAAGTGTTGAAGTCGTTGTAAGTGTAGGCGCCATAACGCGGGGCGTTGCGGTCCAGCCGCGCCAAGGTGCCGGCGTGGATGGAGAGCTGCTCACCGGCGTCGTTGCCCACCAGCCGCACCTCCAATCCGACTTTCGCCAGCTCAGGCGCCAGTTTCAGCTCCCGCGGCTTCATGTAGCGCAGCTGGGCCGGGTCGTAGCGGAAGAAGCCGAAGTCGTGCTCGGGATCGCGGTACAGCGGGATCAGGTCCACCTGCTCCTGGTTACGGAAAGTGCCGGTGGCGACCACCGGGCCGGTGCGCACCACATGCCGGTTGGTCAGCACGATGCCCAGCTCGGCGTCGACCACGAAGCCGGTGGCGTTGGCGCTGCCGGCCGTGCTGGTATCGAAGGCCACCGGCGCATCGACCTGGATGGAGATCACCGCGTCCCGCGCCAGCTGCAACGCCTCGTCCCAGCCGGCGGCGCTATAGGCCGGCGCCGCGAGCAGCAACACCAGCGCCACGATCCAGGCGCCGAACCCGAAGCCAGGCCACGCGGCCATCGCGGCGACTCTCCCAGGGCGACGGCCTCCCCGCTTGCGCGGCGGCGAGGCGGTGGGGAACAGCGGATCGTCGGCCTGCGCCGGCTTCGGCCGGGCCATGCCTTGGTAGCTCATCATCAGTCCACTCATCGAGATACGGAATCTGGCCGTTGCGCCTTCACGGCCCGGGGAACGCCACGTCGCGCAGACCGAGGGGGCGAAAGCTGCCCGACGTACTCCTCGCGACCGCTGATACGGTAGCGCTCCATATCCTCGCTGGCCCGGCTCCGGAAATACAGCCCGGGATCGAGGAGAGCGCGTCGTCGCTCGTGCCCAGCCGCCCCGTGGCGGCTAGCGACAGGCCGGCGTCACCCCTTGCACGCCCTCTATACAGACCCGTCTGTTTAGTGCATAATCACTGCCGTACAGACCTGTCTGTATTGGGACTGAGCACGACACGGAGGATGTACCGGTTTCATAGGGGCCTGCACCCTCCTCCTCCCTGGGTCCTTCCTCCCCCCAACCTTCTGCAGGCCCCTTTCTTTATTTCGGCTCGCCCGCCCAGGCAGCCCTCATGGGGAGCCTGCCAAGCTCTCGCCTGGACCAATCTGTATGGGTAGAGTACGGCGAGATCCGAGGAGAGTTCGGCAATGGCACTGAGTAAACGCGAACAGCTGCTGGAGATGGCGATCGAGCTGTTCTTCAAGAGCGGCTGCCACACCACCGGCATCGACAAGCTACTGGCCCAGGCGGGCGTGGCGAAAATGACGCTCTACTCCCATTTCAAGTCCAAGGAGGATCTGATCCTGGCCGCCGCCGAGCGCCTGCACGAGCAGCACATGGAACGCCTGCGCACGATCCTGCAGGACAGCTCGAAAACCCCGCTTGAGCGGCATAGCGCGGTGTTCGACTATCTCGAACAGTTCGTCAACGTCCCCGAGTACAGCGGCTGTCCGTTTCAGAAGCTGGCGGTGGAGTTCAGCGACCCGGCGCATCCGATCCACCAGATGGCGGCACGCCACAAGCGGGAGGTGGAGGATGCGGTGACCAACGCCCTGGAGGCGCAGGGTTTCCCCCAGGCGCGCAGCCTGGCGCGGCAATTCCTGCTGCTGTCCGAGGGCGCCCAGGCGATGATTCAGATCACCGGCGACCACAGCTACCTGCAGGACGCGCGCGCCGCCGGCGAGCGCATCGTCGCCGAACTTTACGGGCTGAAACAGGTCCGCGACGAGGAGCAGCCTCACTGAGGCCAAACCGGGGTCACTGCCCCGGATCGGTCACGAACCCCAGCTTCTGCAAGCCGGCGCGCTGCGCAGCCGCCATCACCTTGATGACGTGCTCGTAGTCGACCTTGCGGTCGCCACGGATATGGATCTCCGGCTGCTGCGGCTGCGACGCCGCGATCTTCAGCCGCTGCTCGAGCTCCTCCTCGCTGACGACGGTGTCGTTCCAGTGCAGCACGCCGTCGGCGGTCACCGAGACGCTCACCGTCTCCGGCTTGATCTCGTTGGGCGTGTTCTCGGCCCGCGGCAAATCGAGCTTCACCGAGTGCGTCAGCACCGGCACCGTGATGATGAAGATGATGAGCAGCACCAACATGACGTCCACCAGAGGCGTCATGTTGATTTCGCTCATCACCTCGTCGTCGTCGAATCCGTTGCCGAACGCCATCTCAGCCGATCTCCTTGCCGCGCGGCTCGATCTTGCGCACCTCGGCCGTCGCCACCGTCCGGGTCGGCGGCGCGCCGGTCAGGAAATAGGCGTGCAACTGGTGAGCGAAGCGGTTGAGCTTGCTGAGCACGCTCTTGTTGGCGCGGGTTAGGGCGTTGTAGCCGAGCACCGCTGGGATGGCCACGGCCAGGCCGAACGCGGTCATGATCAGCGCTTCGCCCACGGGGCCGGCCACCTTGTCGATGCTGGCCTGCCCCGACACGCCGATGCCGACCAGCGCGTGATAGATGCCCCACACGGTACCGAACAGGCCGATGAAAGGCGCGGTGGACCCCACCGAAGCGAGGATGGGCAGCCCCCGCTGCAGCCGCTCGACGCTCTCGTCGATGGCGCCGCGCAAGCAAGCGGTCAGCCAGTCGGCCAACGGCAAGTCGCCGTGCAGGTCGTTCTGGTGATTGGCGTGGTGGTCGCGCGCCGCCTGGCCTTCCTCGGCCAGCTGACGGAACGGATTGAACGGTCCCGCCTCGCCGAGCACCCGCAGCCCCTCGCCAAAGCTCTGGGCGTGCCAGAAATCGGCCGCGCCGCGAACCGCCCGCCGCAGGCGCAGCAAGCCCCAGGTGCGCAGCACGATCACGGTCCAGGAAGCGATGGACATGAGCAGCAGCAGAACGGCCACGCCCTTGATGATCAGGTCGCCCTGCTCCCAAAGAGCCGCGAAACCGTAGGGATTGGTTTCCATGAAAAAATACCTCGATTACAAGCTATTGCTGTAGCGAAAACACCACCGGTTGCACGTACCAGTAAGCAATGGGCTTGCCGCCCTGCTTGGCGGGTATGAAGCGCCATTTCCTGACTGCCTCGAGCGCGGATTCATCCAGCCGCCGGTAACCGCTGGAGACCTTGATGCGGATATCGCCGACCGTGCCGTCCGGCAGGATGAGCACATCCAGCAGCACCGTTCCCTCCTCGCCAGCGCGACGCGACAGCCGCGGATAAGCCGGCGCCGGGTTGTTGAGGTGGGCGGCGTCGGAACGCGGCAGCTCCACCGGAGCGCCCAGCGCATCCTTGTCCTCCGCGCCCGGCACGGCCGCGCTCGGCGCCGCGGCGGCCGGCGGCGCCGATTCGGCGATCGGTTCCGGCGCCGCCTCCGACTCGACCGTGATCGCCCGCTCCGAGGGCGGCGCTTCCACCGGCGGCGCCGGCTGCGGTTGGGGCTTCGGCTTGGGCTTAGGCTTTGGTTTCGGCTCTGGCTTCGGTTTCGGCTTGGGCTCCGGCTTGACCTCGGGCTTGGGTTCCGGCTTGGGCTGTTCCACCACCGGCTGCGCTTCGCGGGCGGAAGGCGCCTGCACCACTTCGGCCGGCGGCGCCTGGATGATCACACCTTGAATGGTCGGCAATTCGAGCCTTTGCGGCTTGGACGAGTCCAGCGCCAGCGCCGCCGCCAGCACCGCGGCATGGGCGCCGGCCACCGCCAGCAAGACCACCGGAAACCGCCATCCGGACATCGTAGGAGTTCTGTTCTGCATTTCGACTACATTCAGCGCAACGCCCAGGCAGCGTGGTTTACCTCTCCGCTCCACAACCGCACCGTCAGCCAGAGACGGTCGTCAGGGCCGAGCGCTCGCGGGAAAGGCGCATGCGCGTGCTGCGGCGGGCTGCCGCTTACGTAAGCGGCGCGAATCCGCGCCACGCGCCCTTCGCCGCAACGGAAGCAGAAGTCCTCGATCCGACCGCCCTTATGACGATAAGGGCGGCCGCCATTAACGGGCGCGGCGGCACGCGGACCCGCCGTCCGCTCCGCGGGAGCTTCCGGCACGAGCGCGCGTAAGTACCCATTGCGCGGATACTCCCCGCGTCTCGGCCGCCTCGATGCCGTCACGCTCATGGACCAAATCCTTCGACACCGGCGCTCGCCCAGGCGGCTACCGGCGTTCCTTCACAGTACGGATGTTCCAGATCAGGCAGCCGGTGACCGACCCGCCGGTCGACAGTGGGCCGAACAGGAACCCGATCGCCTTGGTCCACAACCCATCCGGGGTACCGTAGTGTAACGGATTGACGAGATAGGCGATGGCCAGCGCTTCGTCGCCGTCGGTCAGGCCGAACGCCTCGATCTGGCCGGGGGCAAGCGCCGGCATCGACCATGCCGGGCCGGTCAGCAGCGCCTAGCAGATAATAATCATTCGCATTTTTACTCACAACAGGGCGGCTGAGCATTTCCCGCCCGGCGACGGGCGCTTGGCCGAGAAGCGCCGCCTGGCGTGGCTCACGGATTGCCCGGCTGCTCGCGCAGGTAGAGGATCACCGCGTCCAGCTCGCGTTCGCTGAGCGCATGGAACGGCGGCATGCCGAAAGGCCGCGGATCGCCTTGGGTGCTGGGCGGATAACCGCCCTGGCGGATGATCTGGACCAGGTTGGTGCGGTCGTCCATGGTCAGCACCCGGTTGCCGGCCAAGCGCGGGGCGACCTCGCTGCCCTGCGCAGCCTCGCCGTGGCAGTCCCGACAGTGCTCGCCATACACCTTGCTCCCCAGCGCCAGCGCCGCTTCCCGCTGCTGCGGCGACAGCCGTATCCGCCGGCCGGGCGCCGCCGCCGGCCGCTCGGGCAGCGAGCGCAGATACTCGGCCATGGCGAGGATGTCGGCCTCGTCCAGGTACTGCAGGCTGTTGAACACCACATCCGCCATCGGCCCCATGGTCGAGGCGTCGCCGGCCTTGCCGTGGCGCAGCAGCGCCGCCGCCCGCTCCAGCGGCCAACCCTGCAAGCCAGCCTCGGCAGGCGTGTACAGCGACGGCGCGTACCAGCCCTGCACCAGCCCACCCCGGCTGGACTCGCGGTCCTCGGCGCCGAGCAGGTTGCGCTCGGCGTGGCAGGCGCTGCAGTGCCCCAGGCCCTCCACCAGATAGGCGCCACGGTTCCAGCGCTCGCTCTTGGCGGGATCGGGCCGGAATTCGCCCGGCGAGAAGTACAGCCACTGCCAGACCCGCATCAGCGGCCGCAGCGACGCCAGCGTCGCCAGGTCATGCGGCGGGTTGCTCTGGCGCACCGCCGGCAGCGAGCGCAGATAGGCGTAGATGGCGTCGATGTCGGCGGCGTGCACCCGGGTGAAGTTCGGATAGGGGCAAGCCGGGTACAGAGCCGAGCCGTCGGGACGCCTGCCCCGCTGCAGCGCCTGCCGGAACTGCTCCACGCTCCAGCGGCCGATGCCGGTGTCCGGGTCGGCGGTGATATTGGGCGCGTAGAAGGTGCCGAACGGGCTGTGCACCGCCCGGCCTCCGGCGAAATCGGCGCCGCCCGGCGCGGTATGGCAGCCGGCGCAATTGCCGGCGCGCGCCAAGTACCGACCGCGCTCAATCTGCTCGGGCGAGGCCGCGGCGGCGACCGCGCTCAGCAGCATTCCGAACAGAACCAGTACCGACAACAGCTTGCGACGCATGCTCAGGGCCTCGGAAGCGCCACGCTGCCGCACTCCAGCGGCGGCTCGGCCACGGGTTCGGCGGCCGGCGCGTGGTCGGCCGGCACCGGCTGCGCCGCCAGCCAAGCCGCGACGGCCTGCACGTCCTGCGGCGACAGCCGCTCGGCGATGACATGCATGCAATCGGGCGCGGCCGCTCGGCGGGTGCCGACCCGCCAGGCGCCGAGCTGGGCCATCAGGTAGATCCGCGGCAACCCGAGCAGGCTGGGCGTGTTGGGCTGCACACCGGTGAGCCGCTCGCCATGGCAGGACTGGCAGGCGGGAATGTCGCGGGCCGGATCGCCTTCGCGCACCAGCTGCCGTCCGCGAGCGCGCTGCGCCTCGCTCACCGGCTCGCCGGCCGGCGCCGGGTAAGGCAGATCGCGCTCGGCGAAATAGCGCGCGATCTCCCACAGATATTCGTCGGACAGATGCCCCACCATGTATTCCATGGTCCGGTGGCGGCGGCGCGCCTCGCGGTAGTTGATCAGCTGGTTGTACAGATAGCCAGCCGGCTTGCCGTACAGGTACGGCACATAGCCCTCCTGCAAGTCCACCCGCCGCTCGCCGTGACAGGACAGGCACGGCAGCACCCGCTGGTCGATGCTGTCGGTCGGCGGCGCGGCCCACGCGGTCGCGGTGCCGGCCACGGTCAGCAGCAGCGCGCAGCGCATCCGGATCGCGGCGGCGAACCGCTTCATGCGTGGTCGTTGGGACTTCGAAATGGATGACATGATCCTTCAAGCATAGCCAAACGGCGCCGCGCTTCGAGTCCGAGCGACGACAGCGCTCAGAACAAGCTCAACTGCCCATCCGCCGACGGCGGCACGAACTGGGAAACGTCCAGCTCGAAGCGGCGCTGATTCAACCCCAGGCGCTTGCAGGCCAGCCGGAACCGCTGCGCTATCAACTGCGCGAAAACGCCCTGCCCGGTCATCCGGCTGCCGAACTGCGACTGGTACGCCTTGCCGCCGCGCATCTGAGCGATCAGGCTCATCACGTGCGCGGCCTTGAGCGGCGCATGCTGCTGCAACCACTCCTCGAACAGCTCCTTGAGCTCCAACGGCAGCCGCAGCAGCACATAGGCGGCCGCCTCGGCGCCCGCCTCGCGCACCGCCGCCAGCACGTCCTCCATCTCCGGCTCGTTGAGCGCCGGGATCACCGGCGCGAACAGCACGCTCACCGGAATGCCCGCCTCGCTCAGGGTACGAATGGCGCGCAGCCGCCGCGCCGGTGCGGTGGCGCGCGGCTCCAGCCGCCGGCTGAGCTCGTGATCGAGCGTGGTGACGGAGATCGCGACTTGCGCCAAGCGCCGCGCGGCCATCGGCGCGAGCAGGTCGATGTCGCGCTCGATCAGCGCCGATTTGGTAACGATCGACACCGGATGATGGCAATCGTGCAACACCTGCAGGATCTGGCGGGTGATCCGCAGGCGCCGCTCGATCGGCTGATACGGATCGGTATTGGCACCGAGGGCGATCGGCGCCGGTCGATAGCCGCGCTTGCCCAGCTCGCCGATCAGCAGCGCGGCCGCATCGTGCTTGGCGAACAGCTTGGTCTCGAAATCCAGGCCCGGCGACAGTCCCAGGTAAGCGTGCGTGGGACGAGCGAAACAGTAAATGCAGCCGTGCTCGCAGCCCCTGTAGGGGTTGATCGAGCGATCGAAAGGAATATCGGGCGAGTCGTTGTAACTGATGAGGGTACGAGCGGTATCGGCGAACACCTCGGTACGCGGCTTGAACGGCTCCGGCTCGCGCTCCCAGCCGTCGTCGACCGCTTCGGTGGCGGTGGCGTTGAAGCGCGATGCGACGTTGTTGCTGGTACCCCGGCCCTTGAGCGGGTGCCGCGGCGGCTGCTCCGACATTACGATGCTCCCGAGCGAATTCCGCTCATTGTGTCTATACTAAAACTTTAAAGCTTCCGTAGATTCCAATCGAATTTTGCCTGTAATATTTTGCTGACATCATCATCAGACTTCGCCAGCTGGTACCGTCCGCACCCAACCCTTTACTTTGGAGGGAAATAAAGGATGCTTTGCACGGACTTGGCCATGCGAACAGGAAATGGGGTCGAAATCATACTTTCCGTGAGCCCGGCCGAAACAGCCGCCGATGGCCGCATTCATGCCATGGACTCGCTTCAGGCCCTGCTCGCCAACGAGAGCCCCCAGCTCGAGCCGCTGGTGCCGCTGCACCCGCAGCTGCAACTGTCGTTCCCCACCTTCGGCCCGCTGTTCGGCGGCATGGTGAGCCACGGCCGGCTGGCGCGTCTGCTGGAGCTGGTAGCCAGCCAGCCCTGGCGCATGCCGGGCGCCCTGCAGCTGCTGGCGCGCGACCATACCACGCAACATTGCTACCGGCCGCTACAGGGCCTCAAGCAGATCGTCGAAGCCCGCTCCCGCGCTGCCGCCGGCCTGCGTCCCTGGTGGCGGGTCGGCGAGTCCGGCAGGTCGTCCTCCCGCAAGCGGGACTCGGGCAGAGTGGTGTGTTGAAACGGCGCGCACGACACCGGTCCGGCGCGACGGCCGTTTCCCCTTGCCTATCGGGCGCCTGCCCACACATCGCGGAGACAATGGCCCCTTGGGTGTCGGCGGTCGCCGCCGCGAGGAGTTCCGTGATGATCATGCCCCGTCTCAAGCAGTTGCTGGACAGCAACCGCGTCCACTACCAGACCATTCCCCATCCCGTCGCATACGACGCGCAGCGCACGGCCCAGGCGGCGCACGTCTCCGGCCACGATTTCGCCAAGACCGTGGTCGTCAAGGCCGACGGCCAGTTGTGCATGGCGGTGCTGCCCGCCAGCGAGCAGGTGCATCTCGAAGAGCTACGCCACGCGTTGGGCGCGCGCGAGGTGACGCTGGCCGACGAAGACGAGCTGCGCGCAGCGTTCCCCGACTGCGACCTCGGAGCGATGCCGCCGTTCGGCGGCATGTACGGCATGGAGGTGTTCGTCAACCCTCGGCTGCGCGAGGACGAGGAAATCGCCTTCAACGCCGGCAGCCATGACGAGGTGCTGCGCATCCGCTACCAGGATTTCGAACGCCTGGCTCGCCCCAACCTGCTGCGATTCTGAATCCTTACCTCTCTACCGTAGCCATCGTACCCGCCCTCTCCCGGCTACGGGAGAGGGCCAGAATGAGGGCATCGGCGCCCACCGCCCTTGCGAGAAAAGCGAGAGGAACGGCTGGAGCGCATCCTAGCTTGCGCCGGGCCCGTATCGCGGGAACGGCAAGGAACGAAACACCGCTCATGAAACGGCCAATCGCACCCTACGCCCGACAAGGCCGCGTTGGCAATCCGGCATCTTGAAAGCGGAACGCCATCGACCCCAAATAGTAACGATTTATATTTGCTAATTTACCCCAAATACTAGCCAGCTTTACCAAATAAAAATCGATCACCTAAAACGCATGGGGCAGCCAATTGCCAGAAGCATCGCCATGTAGGGATCGGTCAGCCCCGATTCGTCGCGTTACCGCGGCCAGCCGTGGCCGTCCCAACGCAGGTCGTTGATCAGCGGCTTGGGCGTGCCGTGATCGATGACATCGTAGGATCGCGCCGGTACCGTAGATGCCCTTGCCACCCGGCCCGGGCCAGCGCGAGCCGCCGCCCTGGCGCATAGCCACCCTGCTCTCCTCGCGGTACGGTTCGGTGGTCGAACACCACCCTCCTGTCTTCGTCCCACCATCGGTGGCAAGAACCGGCACGCCGCGGCCGACACTTGCACCACTAACGGACACGGCGCCGCCATCACACAACGCTCCATTTTCCCGAGAAGCTGGCGTCCAGTGTTACAGAACGACAAAAAGGCTCAAAACCTATGGTTTTCCATAGGTTGTCTCTGTGCTACGAACGATCTCCAAGCCATTTGCTGCGTTGCGTCACACCGAAGAAATACTTTGTTGCAATGGCTTATCAAAGTGCCAAAACGTGAAAGACGTCACTTCTTTGCTTCTCGTAGATTGATCGCCGCCTCGCGAGACAGTGCTTCACTTTGATCAAACTCCTGGGGGCAGGATAGACCGGGTCGTCGAGGATTGGCGCCGACCGCGCAGGGAGGCGGCGCAAGGTTCACAAGCACTGTCGGAGGCGATGGTCTCGCGGTTCCGACCATCGAAAAGCCTACACGGGCCGTCAGAGCCCGGACCGGTCGATCCATATCGCCGGAGCAGCGGCAACAACACCAACGCCAGTGAGGAGATCAATCATGAAGAAACTGCTTGCGCGTCTCGCTTTCGTCGCTTCCGCCGCCGTGGCCGCTCTGGCGCCGGCGACGGCCAGCGCCAACGGTCCGATCATCTTCGTGCACGGCTACTCCGGTAGCGGCAGCAACTGGGACATCATGGCGTCGCGCTTCGTCGCCAGCGGCTATCCGTCGAATCAGCTGTATAAGTTCGACTATGCGTCGCTGGTCAACTCCAACATGGTCAGCGCCTCGCAGCTGGGCAGCCTGGTCAACACGGTCCGCGCCCGCCATGGCAACGCCAAGGTGAACATCATCGCCCACTCCAACGGCGGCCTGGTGACGCGCTGGTACCTGGTGATGCAGAACGGCCAGAGCAACGTGCGCCGCTTCATCAGCCTCGGCTCGCCGCACAGCGGCACCACCTGGGCGTACGCCTGCGTCAGCCCGGCCTGCTTCGAGATGCGGCCGCTGTCGACCTTCCTGATCACGCTGGCCGGTCGCGGCTGCGACCGCTCGCTGTGGTCGCTGGTGGACGGCATCATCATCCCGGCCAGCAGCGCCGCCTGCGGCCAGAGCCGTCTGACCTCGCAGGTCAACCACCTGGCGCTGCTGACCGACGCCGGCGTCTACAACGACGTCCGTCGGGAACTGCAGTAAGCGCTGTAAGTCGATAGTCACACGCTCGCTGCTCACGCGACCGGATCGACGTCGCCTTACGTCACCGCCGCCGGCTCGGCGGCGGTTTTTCCGAGCGTGAACACAGAATCATGCGTCCCGGAAGAGCACACCATGCCGCATCGTCCCATTCCAACGCCGATCATCCACAGACTGCTGTTGCTCGCGTCATTGGCCGCCGTCACCGCCTGCAGTAGCGAAGCCAGTCTGCCGCAAGCCTTACCCCGCTCCGGCAACGAGCCGGTCGCCACGGTCAACGGCCGACCGATCCCGCGCGGGGTGTTCGAGGTCATGCTCGGCGTGACGCGTCAGGAAAAAGCCAGCGAAGCCGAGGCTACCGGGCAAACGGCGCAGCCGGAACTGACGGAAGCGGACCACCAGGCCATCCTCGACCGGCTGATCACGCTCGAAGCGGTGGTGCAGGAAGCGGCCAAGCAAGGCTTCGGTACGGACGACGCCTTCCTCCACGAGCTGGCGCTGCAGCGCGACACGCTGATCGCCCAGCGCTTCCTAGCGGAAGCCAGCAAGAAGATCGAAATCGACGACGCCGCCATCGCTGAGTACTACGCGCAGCTGCCGAAGCATTTCGAATACGACCTGCGCCAGATCGTGACCGCGGACGAAGCCAGCGCCCGCGCCGTCATCGCCAAGCTCAAGGACGGCGCCGACTTCGCGCAGCTGGCCAGCGAAATGTCGCAGGCTCCCGAGGCCGCGAATGGCGGCAGCCTCGGCTGGCTGATGGCGGAGCAGCTGCCCACGACCATCGCCGACGCGGTACGCGCCATGCAGGCCGGTACCTTCACCGACCAGCCGCTGCAGACGCCGCAAGGCTGGCATGTCGTGCGTGTCGAGGGCGTGCGGCAGCTGGAACAGGTGCCGCTGGAGACCGCCCGCGCCTGGATAGAAGGCGAGCTGCGCAATCAGAAGATTCAACAGATGATCGATCAGATGCGCGCCTCGGCAAAGGTCGAAATCCTGGCCAACTGAAACCGTTCGCGGAGACACGCCATGCCACGCCCGAACACGCGCCCGGATTCGCAAACGTCACGTCTGCCGACCCTCGCCATCATCGCCGCGATCGGCGTGGCGGCGGTCGGTGCCGGCATCTGGCTGTCGCTCGATCGCGATGTCGGCGACCACGACACGGCCGCCACCACCGCCCCGCTGCCGGAACCGTCCGCGCCCGCCATGGCGCCGCAGCCGATCGACGCCGGCACGCCGGTCGCATCGACCGCCACGATGAGCGCGCCGGAGCGGACCGCAGAACAGACATCGGCACCGGAGCTGGCGATGGACGACCTGCACGCCATAGCGAGCATGTTTCACCTCGATCCCTACGGCCAGCTGCAGATCGACGACAAGCTGATCGCTGCGTTCGAGGTGCTGCGCGCCGAGTTCGAGCCGTTCGCCGCCGAGCGCCCGCAGTACGCTCAGGAGACGCTGTTGCGCGCACTGCCCGGTACGGCGGGCGAGCGCGCCGCGGCGCTATTCGCGACCTATCAGGCCTATCGCCAGGAACTCGACCGTCTGATGGCGGAGGCGATGTCGATGCAGGCCACGGCCGAGACGCCGGCGCGCTTGTTCGAACGCATGTATGCGCTGCGCCGGCAGCACTTCGACGCCGACACCGCCGATGCCCTGTTCGGCCACGAGGAAGCGCAAACCCGCTACACGCTCGAAGCGATGCGCATCGAGCAGGATCGCTCGCTGACGCCGGAACAGCGCCGCGACCGGCTGGAGGCGCTGCGCCGGCAGCTACCGTCCGACGCACCGCCGCTGGAGGTCGAAGGGGCCCGGGTCGATGACCTGGCGGCGGAGGTGGCCGCCATGCGCGCGCGCGGTGCCTCGGAGGCCGACGTGCAGTATCTGCGCGAGCAGCGCCTTGGCATCGAAGCCACGCATGAGCTGGCGAAGATGGAGACGCTGCACGCGGAGTGGGAGCGCCGCTACCAGCTCTACCGGCAGGAGCGGTCGCTGATCGATGCGTCGGCGCTGAGCCCTCAGGACAAGGAAGCGCAGATCGCCGAGCTGAGGCGCAAGCACTTCGCCGAACAGGAAATAGCCGCGGTTCAGGCCTACGATCGGGAAAACGCGCGCTGAGCGCGTTCCCGAACCGCCGCCCGACGACGACGCCATCCCTGATCGCGGAGCATCGTTGTCGCGCGGCGGCATGCGGCCCCTGGCCTTCGCCGCAGCCTGTGCTTTACTGAGACATCAATGGCAAACGTCTCAACGAAGTCCGAGGACGCCGTGGAAGCTCAACTGCGCGCCGTCGATTGCCGCTGGCTGCTGGCGCTGTATGCGCTGATTCCGATTTCGCTGTTTCTGGTCGCCGTCGATACCCTGGCCCTGGACGGTGTACTGCTTCGGCAGCATCTACCCGCTGCCCCCGAGCGCTGGGCGTTCTGGACCGTGATCTTCGGCCTGCCGCACATCGTCGCCAGCCTGCTGACCATGGCCGACCGCGAGTACCTGAGCCACTACCGGTACAAGCTGCTGCCACCGCTGCTGGCGTTCGCCGCCATCGCCTGCGCGGGCCAGTTCGGCCCGCAGCCTGTCGGCCAGCGAGCGTTGTTCGTGTTCCTCGCCTTCTACACGGTCTACCACGTGCTGGCGCAGCAGCTCGGCCTGACGCTGATGATGATGGGCGCGCCGCCCTCGCCCGTCTTCAGGCTATGGAAATGGCTGGCGGTGCTCACCGGCTTCGCGATCTACATCAACGTGTACGGCAAGACTTACCTGGGCGAGGTGATGCTCGGGCCGGTGAGCGTATATCAGGTGACGACCCTCGTGGCGGTGGGCCTGTGCGCGGCGGTGATCGTGCTGGCCATCCGCCTCACCGGCGACGCCCGCCACCGGATCGGCACGTGGTATCTGTGGGGTAACGTGGCGCTGCTCGGCTCGGCGCTGCTCATCAACGAAATCGGCTACACCTTGTTCGTCATCCTGGTTCCGCGCGTCATCCATGACGTCACCGCCTACATCATCTACGTCACCCACGACGGCAACCGCAACCGCACGCGGCCGGTCAACCTGCTCTATCGCCTGACCCGATTCAGCCGCCTACCGCCGCTGTTGCTGTTGCCGGCCGTGTCGATCCTCATCGCCTATGCGCTGACCACGCACCAGCACCTGCCGCTGGTCAACGTGGCCGTCCTGACCATCTCGTTCCTGCACTACTACTACGAAAGCTTCATCTGGCGCGGCGCTAGTCCGCACCGCCAGTATGTGCCGTTCAGGCGCTGAGGCACGGGCCGCTAGCGGCGGGCTTATTCATCACCGCGCACGCAGTGAGAAATAACAACATGGATTAAAAGCCCCCCGGCCGGCTGCGCCGAAACGCGCTTCCGTACCCAACTTGAGATAGCTCGCGACAGCGCCAACATTGGCCCTTACGGAATCGGCGCCGATCCGGTCGTTCTCGGCCTCAGCTCCCGGATACCGGCCCGTCCTGCTTCTTGGCATCCGCTCACATCCGGGCCGCTAGCCCGAGCGCTCCTGTGTCTTCCGTCGTCACGGCAGGTGCCCAAGTCCTTCGCGCACCTGCCGGTCGGCGCACGCGTGCGACGGTTGCCAGCATTGCCAGCGGAAGCGAATCGACCAGCAAAAACTAAGGAGGACCGCCATGCTCAACAGACAGAGCGCGTCGCCCGCGACCGCCGGTGGCAGCGAAACCGCGCTCCCCGTCGAAAGCCGGCCGATCCGATTGCCTCCCTCCAACAGCGTTCGCGCCCCCCGCATCGCGCTCATCTTTCAATTGCAACCGAACAAGAACGGCTCGCTGGAGCAATGGATCCTATGCTTTTGCCAAGCCGCGGCCGAGCGAGGCAATCACGTCGACGTCTTCACGCTTCCCAACCCCTTGCCGAGCTTCCTCCGCCAGCTGGTGCTCACCGGCGCGCGCTGGTATTCGGTGGAAACGCTCACCCAGCGGCCGTTGAGCGCGATTCGCCGACTGTCGTCCTACGACGTGCTGCACCTCAACTTCGTCGCGGTACGCGAACCGCTGGCCCTGCTCGCCTACCTCGCCTATCCGGCGCGGGTAATTCTGATCGACCACATTTCCGGTCAGAACGATCCACATCCCGTGCGGTTTCGCTGGCTCAGGCGCTGCCTGGACCGGGTGAGCGTCCTGCGCCTGTCCGGCATAGGCGCCGTATCCGACTATGTCCGCGCCCGCAACCACCGGCGCTTCCACCGCGGCACGCCGATCCGGCGGATTTACAACGGCGTCGACACCACCCGCTTTCGACCGCGGACGCGGCCCGCCGGCACCGGCTGCCTGCGGCTGATCACCGCATCGCACCTGATCCGGGCCAAGGGCATCGATGTGCTGCTGCGGGCACTGTCCCTGCTCGAATCGCACCGCTGGCATCTCACCATCGTCGGCGACGGACCGGAGCAGAAGAACTTGCGGGATCTGACGCTGGAACTGGATCTGGGCGGCCGGGTCGAGCTGCTCGGCTTGCGGAACGATCTGGAAAACCTGCTGTGCGCGGCCGATCTGTTCGTGCACCCGGCGCGCTGGCAGGAGGCGTTTGGCCTGGCCGTGGCCGAGGCCATGGCTTGCGGGCTGCCGATCATCGCCTCCCGCGTCGGGGCCATACCGGAACTGGTCCAGGATCAGGTCAACGGCATTCTGGTCGAGCCCGAGCAGCCGGCCGCGCTGGCCGCGGCCATCGCCAAGCTGGCAACTAACCCGGCGCTGCGCCTGGCCATGGGCCGAGCGTCGCGCATCCGCGCGGTGGAACGCTTCTCCATCGCCGAGTGCGTCGCCAACCATCTGCAATGGTGCGAAGAGTCGCGAGGTGCCGCATGAACACCAACGCCCTGCCCACCCCCGAGGAACTGGTCGAGCGGCTGCGGCGCGACGGCATCGCCGTGCTGCCCAACTTCGTGCCGCCGCCCATGCTGACCGCCATGCAGCGTGCCTTCGCCGTGCCGCTGAAGCGGCTGCGCTGGAACGACTTCGACGGCTACGAGAAAACCGAGCCTTACCGGCACATGGTGCAGAACGTGCTGACCCTGGAGCAGGGGTTCGTCGACCTGCCGCTGCACCCGCTCATCAAGCAGGTGCTGCGCGACTACCTGGGACCGGAGTTCGCGCTGTGCGAAGCCAAGGGCTGGCTGTCGCTACCGACCGAAGCGGATTTCCACGGCTGGCACGGCGACAGCTGGTACGACCAGCAGCGCATCCACTGGGTGCCGCGGGAAGTGAAGCTAGCCGTGTATCTGACCGACGTGCGCAGCGGCGCCTTCGCCTATATCAAGGGCAGCCATGGCCGGGCGCCGCGGGTGGTGCCGGATGCCGAAGTCGCGCGGATGACCGACGCGGAGATCGTCACGGTCACCGGGCCGGCAGGAACGGCGTTCCTGTTCGACACCAGCGGCATCCACCGCCAGAGCTCGCCGATCCGCGAACCGCGCCAGGCCGTGTTCTACTGCTTCCACGACCCGGCGATCCCGCTGCAGGCCGAAGATATCGCCTACTACCGCTACCATCCGCTCATCCTCAACGCCGCCTTCCTCGGCAATCTGGATGAGGAGGACCGGCGCATCCTCGGCTTCGGCAACAAGACCAACTACATCCCGTGCTACGAGCGCCAACCCAAGCACACGATGTTTCAAGCCGCGATGAGCGCCGCGTTCGAAGTGAAACTGCGCGGCGACTTCCTCGCCGCGCGGATCGCCGCCCGAGCACGACGCATCCTGACCCAGCTCCGCCCGACGCCGGCCGCCGCGCCAAGCGAGGAGCGGTAGGCGCCGGCGCGGCTCATCGGGGGCCAGGAGATGTTGGATGGTCGAATCCCGCAGGAGCCGAGGACAGCTTCGGGGGCCATACCGCCGGCCCCCATGCGACGACTCAGCACCACGCACGCGGGGAACACGTGCGTGAACGCGGCGGAATTCTAAAGCTCCGCCGGTTCATCCCCGCGCACGCGGGGAACACACCCCTGCTGTTTTGGCCTGGGCGGATAACAAACGGTTCATCCCCGCGCACGCGGGGAACACACTTAACTTAACAAACTGACTCAAAAAGAAAAAATTCGCTCCTAAAAATCTACCGGCCGGAACGAGTCCGGCCCGGCCATTTCACGGCTGGTCAAAGAGCGTCCGAATCAGGCACCGCCACTCGGCACGGGGTGGATCCAGCGAATTGGTCCGTCCCCGTACCTGCGGGCGGTGTCGATCACACCCGCCGGTGCACGTCGATGACGTTGCGCACCCGGGCGATGCGGTCCATGGCCCGCGCCATCTGCTCGAGATCGGCGATCTCCACGGTCAGCGTCATGTGGGCGCGGAAGTTCTTGTTGTCGGTGCGGGTGTTGACGCTGACCACGTTGATCTTCTCGTTGGACAGCGCCGCCGAGATATCGCGCAGCAGCCCCTGGCGGTCCAGCGCCTCGACCTGGATGTCGACCGGATAACGCTTGTCGGTGGTGCTGGCCCAGCTCACCTCGATCAAGCGCTGCTCGCCCTGCTGCTCGACCAGCCGTTCCAGGCTCGGGCAGCCCCGGCGGTGGATGCGCACCCCCTGGCCGCGGGTGATGAAGCCGATGATCTCGTCACCCGGCGCCGGCTTGCAGCAGCGGGCCATGCGGGTGAGCAGATCGCCCACGCCGTAGACGCTGATGTCGCCCTTGCCGTCGCCCGCCGGCTTGCTGGGCGCGCTGGTCTGGATGACCTCCTCGGCCGGCAGCTTGGGCAGGATCAGATCCTGCACCAGGTTGGCGATCTGGCCGCTGGTGATGTCGTTGCGGCCGATGGCGGCGAGGAAGTCGTCGGTCTTGGGATAGCGAGTCTTGAGCGCGAGCTGGTCGATGTTGACGTCGGTCAGCCCGAGCCGGTGCAGCTCCTTCTCCAGCAGCTGGCGGCCGGCGGCGACGTTCTTCTCCTGGTCCTGGGTCCGGAAATAGGCCTTGACCTTGGCGCGCGCGCGTGAAGTCTTGAGGTATCCCAGCGCCGGCATCAGCCAGTCGCGGCTGGGAGCGGCCGTCTTGGACGTGAGGATCTCCACCTGCTCGCCGTTCTGCAACTCATAGGTGAGCGGCACCATGCGACCGTCGACCTTGGCGCCGCGGCAGCGATGACCGACCTCGGAGTGCACGTAATAGGCGTAGTCCAGCGGCGTGGCGCCGCGCGGCAGGTCGATCACGTCGCCCTTGGGGCTGATGACGTAGACCCGGTCCTCGAAGATCTCCGCCTTGAAGCGGTCGATGAAATCCTCCGCCCCATCCTCCTGGCCGCTGTCCAGCAGCTGGCGCAACCAGGCGATCTTCTGCTCGAAATTCTGATCCTGCGGACCGCCCTCCTTGTAGCGCCAGTGCGCGGCGATACCCAGCTCGGCCTGCTGGTGCATCTCGGGCGTGCGGATCTGCACCTCCAAGGTACGCCCCTCGGGGCCGATCACCGCGGTGTGCAGCGAGCGGTAGTTGTTCTCCTTGGGCGTGGCGATGTAGTCGTCGAATTCCTTGGGGATGTGGCGCCAGAGCGTGTGCACCACGCCCAGCGCGGCGTAGCAGGCCGCCACGTCCTTGACCATGATGCGCACGGCGCGGATGTCGAACAGCTCGTGCAGCTCCACGCCCTTGCGCTGCATCTTCTTCCAGATGCTGTACAGGTGCTTGGGCCGGCCGGTGATCTCGGCCTCGATGCCGGACTTGCGCAGCGCCTCGTCCAAGATGCGCTTGACCCGCTCGATGTACTCCTCGCGTGCGACACGCTTCTCCGCCAGCGCCTTGGCCAAGCGCTTGTAGGCCTCCGGCTGCAGGTAGCGGAAGCTCAGATCCTCCAGCTCCCACTTCAGCTGCCAGATACCGAGGCGGTTGGCCAGCGGCGCGTACAGGTCCTGCGTCTCCCGGGCCATCCGGCGCTGCTCGGCCTCGGGCCGGTTCTTCAGGCTGCGCATGTCGTCCAGCCGCTCAGCCAGGGTGATGAACACCACCCGGATGTCCTTGGCCATGGCCAGGATCATCTTGCGCAGCGCCTCGGCCTGCTCCTGCTCGGGATTGGCGTGAGGGCGCTCGTGCAGGCTCTGGATACGCTCCATCCGCGCCAGGCCTTCCACCAGACCGGCGACGTCCTCGCCGAAGCGGGCCACGAAGCCGGCCCGCTGGTAGCGCTGCAGCTGCGGTAGATCATGCAGCAACGCGGCGGCGATGGTCTGGGCGTCCAGCCGTAGCCCCGTCAGGATGGTCGCCACGCCCAGCGCATGGCTGAAATAAAGCTCGCCGGACGGCCGGCGGATGCCGTCGTAAGCCTCCCGAGCCGTCTCCCAGGCGTTCTTCAGCAATGCCTGCTCGCGCTCGCCGAAGCTGTTCGGCAGGCGCTCCAGCCATCCCGAGAAATCGAGCCGGTCGTCGGCTATGAGCTCACTGAGCTCGGCATTGAGCTCGGCGTTGACGCTGCTGACCATGGCACGACATTTGTCCTGTTACGAAAAACTCATTGTAACCCTATAGCTGCCGGGAGCGTCGGTTTCGACCACGGCCCGCGGCAGCGCTTGTCGATCCCAATATACCTGTATATATTTACAGTATTCGCACACCGGAGGCCGCATGGAAAAGCTCACCCCCCGCCAGACCGAGATCCTCGAGCTGATTCGAGAGTTCGTGGCCACCACCGGCTTTCCGCCCACCCGAGCGGAGATCGCCAAGCGGCTGGGTTTCCGCTCCGCCAACGCCGCCGAGGAACATCTGCGCGCCCTGGCGCGCAAAGGCGCCATTGAGCTCACGCCCGGCTCCTCGCGCGGCATCCGCCTGCTCGAGGAGGAAGGCTTGCCGGTGATCGGCCGGGTCGCCGCCGGCAGCCCCATCCTGGCGCAGGAACACATCGAGCGCCGCTATCAGTGCGCGCCGGACCTGTTCCGCCCCCGCGCCGACTACCTGCTGCGGGTCCGGGGCATGAGCATGCGCGACATCGGCATCCTCGACGGCGACCTGTTGGCCGTGCACAAAACCTCCGAGGCGCGCAACGGCCAGATCGTGGTGGCGCGTCTGGCCGACGAGGTCACCGTCAAGCGCTTCGAACGCCACCGGCATCTGGTCCGCCTCCTGCCGGAGAACCCCGACTTCAAACCCATAGAAGTCGACCTGCGCCGCGATCCCCTCGTCATCGAGGGGCTGGGCGTGGGCGTCATCCGCACCGAGGGCCTCAGCTAGGTCACCGGCTCGCGGCGCCAATAAGCAAAAACAGAGGTCGCTATGCACGACAACGCCCTGAACGAACTGCTGCAGCAACCCGGCATCTGGCGAGGCCGAGAGAAAGCACTGCAAACCGGCCTGGATCATGTCAGCACCGGTTTCGCCGAGCTCGACCTCGCTCTGCCCGGCAACGGCTGGCCGTTGGGGGCGCTGACCGAAGTGCTGCACGATCAGCCCGGCATCGGCGAGCTGCGCCTACTGATGCCGGCACTGGCCCGCCTGAGCCGGCAGGGTCGCTGGATCGCCTTGATCGCGCCGCCCTACATCCCCTACGCGCCGGCGCTGGCCGCACACGGCGTAGACCTCTCCAGAGTGCTGCTGGTTCACCCGAAAACCACCACCGACAAGCTGTGGGCGGTGGAGCAGGCGCTGCGTGCCGGCACCTGCGGCGCCGTGCTGGCCTGGCCGGCCAGCGCCGACGACAAGACTCTGCGGCGCCTGCAACTGGCCGCCGAAGCCGGCCAGAGCTGGGGCATCCTGTTCCGGCCCAGCGCCGAGGCCGCCCAGCCGTCGCCCGCCGCGCTGCGGCTGGAAGTGGCGGCGCGCGACGGCAAGACCGCGGTGCGGCTGCTCAAGTGTCGCGGCGCCGCCAATCGGGTGGAGCTGCTACTCGATCTGGAGCGACGCCCGGCGGCGCAAATCAACGCCGCGCCGACGCCGCAGCCCCATGCCCGCCCGCTGCCGCGGATAGTGACGGCGGGTCGCCCCCGGCCCGTTCGGCCGCTGCGTCGGCCCACCCCGCCGTCGCAGCTGGACCTGCCGCTGCCCGTTCCCCCCCAGCTGCCGGACTCCCATCCGCTGCGAAAGGACAAGCCGGGCATCCTGACTTGGCTATGGCGGCGGTAACACCGGCGCGGGCAAGTTGCGGTCGAAACGAGCGCGCATCCCAGCGCCGGAGGGCGCATGCTCTGGCTTGCTCTTGCCATACCCGATCTGCCGCTGGCGGTATTCGCGCGCCTGTGCAGCGATGAGACGCCGTTCGTCGTCAGCGAGCAGCAAACCGTCCTGGCCTGCAGCCGCGCGGCGCTGAGCGGCGGCATCCTACCCGGCATGCGCCTGACCGCAGCGCGGGCGCTGGTGCCGCGGCTGACGATCCATCCGCGCGACGGCGAGGCCGAGGCTCGCGCGCTACGGCAACTGGCGGCTTGGGCACTGCAGTTCACGCCGCTCGTTAGCCTGCAGCCGCCACACGGGTTGCTGCTGGAAATCGGCGGCAGCCTGCGGCTATTCGATGGCTTGCCTAAGCTGCTGCGGCGCTTTCGCCAAGAATTGAACGCACTGGGCTACACCGGCATCTGCGGCGTCGCCCCAACCCCGACCGGCGCTTGGCTGCTCGCCCGCGGCGGCGACCAGCAACCGGCGCTGGATCTCGAAACGCTGCGGGCCCAGCTCGAAGCGCTGCCCTTCACCGTGCTGCGGCTGGACGAGGTTCAGGCGCTGGCCCTGGAGGGCCTGGGCGTCACCACCCTAGGCGACTGCCTACGCCTACCCCGCGCCGGCTTGGCGCGGCGGCTCGGTCCCGAGCTGCTGCGGCAGTTGGATCGCGCCCTGGGCCAGGTACCCGACCCACGCCGCCCCTACCTGCCCCCACCCCGCTTCCAGGCCCGGCTGGAGCTGCCCAGCGAGGTCGAGCACTGCGAGCAGCTGCTGTTCGCGCTCAAGCGGCTGCTGCGGGAGCTGTGCGGCTTCCTGCGCGGACTCGACAGCGGCACCCAGGGCTTGGAAATCGAACTGCGGCATGCCACCGGCCCGGCCACCCTGGTCCGCGTCGGCCTGGTCAGCCCGACGCGCGAGCCGGACTATCTGTTCGGCCTGGTTCGCGAACGCCTGGAGCGAGTCGAACTGCGAGCGCCAGTACGCAGCCTGACGCTGCGCGCCGCCGACATCCAGCTGCTCGCACCGGACCGACCGGAACTGCTCGGCGATCCCGGCCGCCCTCGGCATCTGTGGACGCACCTGCTGGAACGCCTTCGCGCCCGTCTGGGCGAGGACGCCGTCCACGGGCTGAGCACCCGCTCCGAACACCGCCCCGAGCGCGCCTGGGCCTACACCACCCCGGGCGAACCGGCCGAAACCGAGGACCACGGCGAGCGCCCTCTGTGGCTGCTACCACAGCCGGTGCCGCTGCGCATGCGGGACGGCCGGCCCTATTGGCACGGTCCGCTGATTCTGGAAAACGGCCCGGAGCGTATCGAAACCGGCTGGTGGGACGGCCAGGATCTCTGCCGCGACTACTTCATCGCCCGCAATCCCAAAGGAACGCGGCTATGGGTATTCCGTGAACGCCGCGCCCCGCGCGGCTGGTTTCTGCACGGCTTGTTCAGCTAGGGCACGCTCTCTCCGCTCGCCCAATAAGCGCTTGATACGCCCGCGCTCATGGCCGTCATCGGCTCCGTAACGACGATCCGGCGTCCACGGCAGTGCCGTATGTGGAACCAAGTCACAGCAGGAATGGTAATTTTCTACTAATTTTTCCTAAGGCCTTGCCCTATCTAGGGAACCCCCTATGATTCTAAGGGCGGACAGACAAGATCAGAAAAATCAGCCGGGCCGGACATGCGTCGAATCATCGTCCTGAACACGAAAGGCGGCTGTGGCAAAACCACGATCGCGACCAATCTCGCCAGCCTGTACGCGGCACGCGGCTTTCACACCGCTCTATACGATTACGACCCCCAAGCCTCGAGTAGCAGCTGGCTGGAACTGCGCCCCTCGGACCGCCCGCCGATCTACGGCGTAGCCACCTTCCGCAGTCCCGCGCTGGGCCTTACCCGTAGTTGGCAAATTCGTCTTCCGGCCAACACCGAGCGACTGATCATCGATACTCCCGCCAGCCTGGGCAAACCGGAATTGCTGGAGCAGATCCGCGGCGTCGACCAGATTCTGGTGCCGTTGGCCCCCTCCGCCATCGACATCCGCGCTGCCGCCGACTTCATCCGCAGCCTGATCGCCGCCAACAAGACCATCCGCGCCCGCATCGGCATCATCGCCAACCGCGTGCGCGAACATTCGCCCGGCCTGCGAGCGCTGCAAGCCTTCCTCGACACCGTCGACATCCCGCTGGTGACCCGGTTGCGCGACTCACAGAACTACCTGCTGGCCGCCGATCAAGGTCTGGGCGTACACGAGCTGGACACCCACCGCGCCCGCTTCGACATCCCGCACTGGGAACGCCTGCTGGAATGGCTGGAAACCCCGCCGGCCGCCGCGTCCCAACCGCTACCGGCGCATGCCCAGCTGTTGCGCGCCTGAGCGGCGAGACTTCCCGCTCGGCGCCTTGCAGCCATAGGTACGACGGGCGAGCGTGTCTATCAGCCGATCACTATCCGTTCACGCCAGCGCATAGCGGTCACGGAATCACGCCCTCCCGGCGATACTCTTCGATCTGAGCGCGGTAGCGATTGGGATCACCCTCCACCACCCGCCCATGCGCCAGCGGAATGAGCGGTTCGTAGAAATCCTGGCTATGGTCATAGAGTGGAC
>Ga0207747_1000674_pt1 | contig 33628 bp, 27 predicted proteins | sample HigsolmetaGSP11D_FD_184839 | JGI IMG/M metagenome (GOLD analysis project Ga0207747, IMG submission 184839) | High solid enriched microbial communities from the Joint BioEnergy Institute, USA - SP1-1-D (SPAdes) | ecosystem: Engineered > Bioreactor > SSF (Solid state fermentation) > Aerobic >...
CGTCCGACGGATCCTGGCGACGATCCCCGTCATGGTGATCGTCGCGCTCTTCGTGTTCAGTCTCCTCTATTTCGCGCCGGGTGATCCGGCCGCGGTGATCGCGGGCGACCAGGCGACTCCCGCCGATGTGGAGCGGATCCGCCAGTCCCTTGGCCTGGACCAACCCTTCTTCGTCCGGTTCGGGGACTGGTCCCTGCGTATCCTGCAGGGCAATCTGGGGACCTCGATCTTCACCAACCTGCCGGTCACGACCATGATCGCGCAGCGGATCGAGCCGACCCTGTCGCTGATGGTGCTGACCCTGATCCTCTCCGTCTCCGTCGCCGTGCCGCTGGGCGTGGTGGCGGCCTGGAAGCAGGGCACGCTGATCGACCGGGCAGTGATGGCTTTCGCGGTGCTCGGCTTCTCGGTGCCGGTCTTCGTGGTGGGCTATCTGCTGGCCTACGTCTTCGCGCTGGAATTGGATTGGCTGCCGGTGCAGGGCTACACGCCCTTCAGCGAGGGCTTCATCCCCTGGCTGGAGAATCTGATCCTGCCGGCCATCGCGCTGGGCGGGGTTTATATCGCCCTGATTGCCCGCATCACCCGCGCCTCCATGCTGGAAGTGCTGCAGCAGGACTACATCCGTACCGCGCGCGCCAAGGGCGCGGGGCAGACCAGTATCCTGTTCCTGCACGCGTTGAAGAACGCCGCCGTGCCGATCGTCACCGTGGTCGGCATCGGCATCGCGCTGCTGATCGGCGGCGCGGTGGTGACGGAGAGCGTCTTCGCAATCCCCGGCCTTGGCCGGCTGACGGTTGATGCGATCCTCCGGCGTGATTACCCGGTGATCCAGGGCGTGGTGCTGCTGTTCAGCTTCGTCTACGTGCTGGTCAACCTGCTCATTGACCTCCTCTACACCCTGTTCGACCCGAGGATCCGGTACTGATGGCCTCCGCGACTATTCTCGCCCCGAAGGTGGCGCCGGAAGGCGTCGCCGCCGCGGCCCCACTGCCGGATGTGCTGCCGCCGGTGAAGCCAAAGAAGGGCTTCATTGGCTTCCTCCGGCGCCATCCTACCATCGCCATCGGTGGCGGCCTGCTGCTGATCATGGTGTTGATCGCCATTTTCGCGCCCTATCTGTGGACCGTGGACCCGACGGCGCTCGCCCCGGCGCGGCGGACGCGGGCGCCCTCGGCGCAATACTGGTTCGGCACCGACATGCTGGGCCGTGATGTTTATTCGCGCGTGATGTACGGCGCGCGGGTTTCGCTGATCGTGGGCTTCGCGGTGGCGCTGCTGTCCTCGGTGATCGGGTTGGCGATCGGCCTGGTCTCCGGCTTCATCCGCTGGGCGGACAGCATCATCATGCGGGTCATGGACGGGCTGATGTCCATCCCGCCGATCCTGCTGGCGATCGCGCTGATGGCGCTGACCCGCGGCAGCGTGCAGAACGTCATCATCGCCATCACCATCGCGGAGGTCCCGCGCGTCTCCCGCCTGGTGCGCGGCGTGGTGCTGTCCCTGCGGGAGCAGCCCTATGTGGACGCGGCGGTAGCGGCGGGTACCCGGACACCCGTGATCATGCTGCGCCACATCCTGCCCAACACCCTGGCACCGATGACGGTACAGGCCACCTATATCTGCGCCAGCGCCATGATCATCGAGGCGATCCTGTCCTTCATCGGCGCCGGCACGCCGCCCATCATTCCCTCCTGGGGGAACATCATGGCGGAGGGGCGGGCGCTGTGGCAGGTGAAGCCCTATATCGTCTTCTTCCCGGCCGTGTTCCTGTCCGTCACCGTTCTTGCGGTGAATCTTCTGGGCGATGGTCTGCGCGACGCGCTCGACCCCCGCATGGCGAAGAGGCTCTAGCGCGATGGCATTGCTCGAAGTCGAGAATCTACAGACCCATTTCCGCACGCCGGATGGCGTGAACCGCGCCGTGGACGGCCTTTCCTTCCATGTGGAGGCCGGCGAGACAGTGGCGATCGTCGGCGAGTCCGGCTGCGGCAAGTCGGTCACTTCCATGTCCATCCTGCGGCTGATCCCGGAGCCGCCGGGCAAGATTGCCGGTTCCATCCGTTTCCAGGGCAAGGATCTGCTGAAACTCTCCGACCGCGAGATGCGCGCCATCCGCGGCAACGAGATCAGCATGATCTTCCAGGAACCGATGACCAGCCTGAACCCGGTGCTGACCGTGGGCCGGCAGATCGGCGAGACGCTCCGCCTGCACCAGGGCCTGAACAAGCAGCAGGCCGAGGCGCGGGCGGTGGAGATGCTGCGCCTGGTCGGCATCCCGGAGCCGGAGCGGCGCGTCCGCGAATACCCGCACCAGCTTTCGGGCGGCATGCGCCAGCGCGTGATGATCGCCATCGCGCTCGCCTGCAACCCGAAGCTGCTGATCGCGGATGAGCCGACCACGGCGCTGGACGTCACCATCCAGGCGCAGATCCTGGACCTGATGCGCGACCTGAAGCATCGCGTTGGCGCCGCGATCATCCTCATCACCCACGACCTCGGCGTGGTGGCAGAGGTCGCAGAGCGGGTGGTGGTGATGTATGCCGGCCGCAAGGTGGAGGAAGCCGCGGTCGGGCCGCTCTTCCGTAGCCCGAAACATCCCTACACCCAGGGGCTGCTCGGGTCGGTGCCGAAGCTCGGCTCCTCGCTGACGGGTGAGGAGACGCGGCTGGCGGAGATCCCGGGCCTGGTGCCTAGCCTGAAGCAGAAGATCCCAGGCTGCGTATTCGCCAGCCGCTGCCCCTATGCGACCGATCTCTGCCGTCAGGTGGCGCCAGCGTTGGAGGAGAAGGCACCCGGCCATATCGCCGCCTGCCACTATGCGACCAAGGAGGGGGCGATCGCGGCATGACCAGGCCCTTGCTCGAAGTCACCGAACTTAAGAAGCACTTTCCGATCCGCGCCGGCTTCTTCGGCGGCACCACCGGCCATGTCTTTGCGGTGGACGGCGTTTCCTTCCATATCGACAAGGGTGAGACGCTTTCGCTGGTGGGGGAGAGCGGTTGCGGCAAGTCCACCGTCGGCAAGGCGATCCTGCGCCTGTTCGACATCACCGACGGCCAGGTGGTGCTGGACGGAAAGCGGATCGACAATCTCTCCCCCGGCACGCTGCGGCCGCTGCGGCGGCGGGTGCAGGTGGTGTTCCAGGATCCATTCAGCTCGCTGAACCCGCGCATGCGGGTGCGCGACATCCTGGCCGAGCCGATCCGCAATTTCGGCCTGGCGAAGAATGCCGCCGATCTCGACGAACGGATCGCGCAGCTCATGGACAAGGTGCGGCTGCCCCGGGATGCGGTCAGTCGCTGGCCGCATGAGTTCAGCGGTGGGCAGCGTCAGCGCATCGGCATTGCCCGCGCGCTCGCTGCCGAGCCGGAACTGATTATCTGCGACGAGGCCGTTTCCGCACTCGACGTCTCGGTGAAGGCGCAGATCGTGAACCTGCTCCAGGATCTGCAGCAGGAGCTGGGCCTGGCGCTGCTCTTCATCAGCCATGACCTGGCGATCGTCGAGCACATGACGCACCGCGTCGCGGTGATGTATCTCGGCAAGATCGTCGAGGTGGCGCCGAAGCGCAGCCTCTTCGCCGCACCGAAGCACCCCTATACGGAGGCGCTGCTCTCCGCTGTGCCGGTACCGATGCCCGGCGCGCAGCGGGAGCGCATCATCCTGAAGGGCGATGTGCCGAGCCCGATCAACCCGCCCAAGGGCTGCCGGTTCCACACCCGTTGCCCCTATGCCTTCGACCGCTGCCGGACGGAGGAGCCGAAGCTCTCACCAATACCGACTGCGGTCGGCCCCGGGCATCTCGCGGCCTGCCATCTGCATGACCGGCCGGAGGCCGAGAACCCTCTGGCAGGGGCGAAGGGGGAGGCGGTGCTGGCCGTCTGATCCCGTCTGCCGGGTCGGCCGGGGTCAAACCGGGCCGATCCGGCGCCGCAGCGCTTCCACATCCTCCCGGCGCGGATGCGCCGTGCCGGGACGCATGACGGCCGCGGTGCCGGCCGCCACGCCCCAGGCAAAGGCTTCCCGCGGACTCTCCCCGCGGGCCAGGGCCAGGACCATGGCGGCAAGGAAGCTGTCGCCCGCGCCGACCGCACTCCGCACCGGGACCTCCAGCGCCGGCAGGCGCAGCACGCCGCCGGGTTCGGCCAACAGCGCGCCCTCATGTCCAAGGGTGACGGCGACCAACTCCGCTGCGCCCTGCCGTACCAGCGCCAGGGCGGCCTCCTCCTGTTCCTCCGGCGTCTCCAGCTTGCGGCCGAGCAGGGATTCGAACTCGCCGCGGCTTGGCTTCACCAGCGCCACCCCGTGCCCGAGCGCGGCCTTGAGCGGCGCGCCGGAAGTGTCGAGGACGAAGCGCTGGCCACGCTGGGCGGCAATGGCCGCGACGCGGGCATAGAGATCCTCCGGCGCCCCGCGCGGCAGGCTGCCGCTGGCCACCAGCCAGCCGCCCTCGACGCTTTGCAGCACGTCCAGCGCCGTCTTGCACTCGCTCTCCGTCAGCCTCGGTCCTTCGGGGACGAAGCGGTATTCGAGATGCGCGGAGAGGTCGTGGACCGTATGGCTCATGCGGGTACGGCCGGCGATCGGCACGGATCGGCGCGGCACGCCGCCTTGGTCCAGCAATTCCTCCAGCAGCCGGCCACTGATTCCGCCGGCCAGGATCACTGCCAAGGTGTCGCCGCCGAGCTCGCGCACCACACGGGAGACATTCACCCCTCCGCCACCGGGATCGAATGTCTCGGCACGCGTCCGAATCTTGCGCACCGGCTGCACCGCATCCGCATCGGAGGCGATGTCCACGGTAGGATTCAGGGTGAGGGTGACGATGCGCTGCTGCATGCCCTTGTCCCGGCTGCGGTGGTCGGCCCCTTGCCGCAGGAAGGTGCGGCCGGACGTAGGAACTGTCCATGCCGGCGCCCGTTGCCGATCCTTCATGTCCGGCCTTCCGACTTTTGCCTCCCAGCGGCCCGGGGGGCGGAGCTAGGATAAGCCCATCCAGGGAACAGAGCCTACCTTTGCAAAAGCGGGAGGAACGGTATGAGCAGCTGCAAAAGCGGGAGGAACGGTATGAGCAGCGCCCTCCATGCAGGCATCGAGGTGATGCCCACTGGCGCCGCCCTCGGCGCCGAGATCCGCGGCATTGACCTGCGCCATGTGGATGCCGGACAGTTCGAGGCCATCCATCGTGCCTGGCTGGACCATTCCGTCCTGCTCTTCCGCGGCCAGAGCCTGAGCCCGGACGAGCTGATCGCCTTCAGCCGGCTTTTCGGTGAACTCGACTGGGCGCCGATCCAGGAGAATGGCCGCCGGTTCGTCGAGGGCAAACCGGAACTCTATATCGTCTCCAATGTGATCGGGCCGGACGGCCAACCCATCGGCAGCCTCGGTGCCGGGGAGGCGGTGTGGCATACCGACATGTCCTACCTGCCGAAGCCACCGAAGGCCTCCATGCTCTATGCGCTGGAGATCCCGCCCTCGGGCGGCGATACGCATTTCGCCAGCATGTACGCCGCCTATGAGTCGCTGCCTGCGGCACTGCGCAGCCGCGCGCAGGGGCTGATGGTGAAGCATGACGGTACCTACAACAGCGGTGGCTATCTGCGTGCCGGGGTGACGCCGACCGATGATCCGCGGAAGGCGCCGGGCCATCTGCACCCGCTGGTCTGTCGGCATCCGGAGACGGGGCGTTCCATGCTGTATCTCGGCCGCCGTCGCATGGCCTATATCGACGGCCTGTCACTGGACGAGTCCGAGGCGCTGCTGGACGAGCTCTGGTCCTATGCGACGCGGCCGGAGATCTGCTGGACCAATCACTGGCGGGTCGGCGACCTGGTACTATGGGACAACCGCTGCACCATGCATCGCCGTGATCCATTCGATCCCAATTCAAGGCGGGTGATGCATCGCACGCAGGTAAAAGGGGAAGCACCGCCGGCTGCATGACGCCGCGCACCATCGCGGAGAACGGAGCCATGATGCCACGCGACCCACGGAGGCCCGCCTGCACGCGCCGCGCGGCGCTGGCGGCAGCCCTTGCCTTGGCGGCGACGCGGGCAGGGGCGCAGTCCTGGCCGACCCGGCCGGTACGTATCATCGTGCCGGTGCCTCCGGGCGGCAGCGTGGACGCTCTGGCGCGCATTCTTGGGCGGCGGCTGACGGAATTCCTTGGCCAGCCTGTCGTGGTCGAGAACCATGGCGGTGCCGGAGGCAACATCGCCTTCGAATTGGTGGCCAATGCGCGGCCGGATGGCCATACACTCCTCGCCGGCTGGGACTCGGTGACGATCAACCCCTCACTCTACCGCAACCTGAACTGGGACCCGCTGCGCAGCTTCACGCCTGTCATACAGACCGTGCGTGCGGCGCAGATTCTGGTCGTGCGCAACGAGATCCCGGCACACGGCCTGCCCGAATTCCTCGAGCTCAGCCGCACGCGCAGTATCAGCGTCGGCACCCCGGGCAACGGCAGCATCGGCCATCTGGCCCTAGAGCTCATCCGGTCCCGCACCGGCATCACGGTCACACATGTGCCGTATCGGGGCGGCGGGCCGGCCATCGCTGACATGCTGGCGGGGAATATCGACGCGATGTCGCTCACCCTGGCCGCGGTGACCCAGCATGTGCGTTCTGGGCGAATGCGGGGCATCGCCGTTACCACTACGACGCGCGCCCCAGCACTGCCCGAGGTGCCGACGGTCGCGGAGCAGGGCCTGCCTGGCTATGAAGTGGTCTCCTGGCAGGGGCTGCTGGCCCCCGCCGGAACCGACCCCTCCATTATGGCGCGATTGAACCAGGAGACGAATCGCGTGCTGGCGCTGCCCGAGGTGGCGGAGCATTTGCGCAGCCTGGGACTGGATCCGGTCGGCGGTACGCCGGATGACCTAGCAGCGTTGCTGCGGGCCGACGTGGCACGCTGGCCGGTGGTGGTGCAGGCAGCCGGGGTCAAGCTGGACTGACGCGCTCACGATCGCGACGGCGCGCTTGGACCGAACCATGCGGGAAGCGCATTGTATTCGCGCGGCGGCTCCCGCCGAAGACAGGAGTCCCGTGAAAGGAGGTCCGTATGCATCGCCAACTGGCCCTTGCTTCCGTCCTCGTCACCGGCGCCGCGTGCAGCCAATTTGACGCCACACAGCAGGCCGCCGCACCGGCTACCCCTCCGCCGCGGGCCGCTGCGTCGGCACAGGCTGCCGGCATGCAGCCCGGCCAGCGCATGATGATCGGCCCCATGGAGGGCCGAGTGATCCGCAATGTGATGATCAGCCAGGGCGGCGGCGGGATCGATGTCGTCTATGACATGCCGCCCGGCGCGCCGGAGTCGCGGCGGGTGCTGCGGCTGGAGAATGTGAACGGCATGTTGGAAGTGGTCTACGACACACAGATGCCGTCCTCCCAGCCGCTTGCCAGCGGCGGCACGCCGCGCCTCGTGCCGGAGGGCGGAGGCATGTATCGGGTGGTCTATGACCGTCAGGGCGGGCGCCGATGACCGCGACGCCCACCGGCGCGGAGCTCTGATCCGGCTGCGCGTCACCGCATGGCGCGCAGCACGTTAGTCCAGTTGCAGGTTCATCCGCTGCAGGACCGGCCGCCAGCGATCGGCCTCCTGCCGCAGGAAGGCCGCATATTCCTCGGGCGAGGAGCCGATGGCGAACTGGCCTTCCGCCAGCAGGCGGTCGCGTAGCGCCGGGTCCTGCAACGCCTGGGCGGCGGCGCGGCTGAGTCGCTCAATTGCCGGGCGCGGCGTGCGGGCCGGCGCCGCCAGGCCGAAATAGGTCTGCGCCACGGTGCCGGGAGCGAATTCGGCGAAGGTCGGGATCTCCGGAAGGAAAGGCATGCGCCGATCTCCGGTCCAGCCGATGATGCGGCCCTGGCCGTTGCGGTGCGGCTGGATGGCGCTGCTGCCGCCCACAACCAAGAGGTCGAGCGTGCCGGCCACGAAATCGTTCAACTGCGCCGCATCGCCGCGATAGGTCACATCCTGCATGCGGATGCCCAGCGCCTCGGAGACCAGCACGGCTGCGATATTGTTGAAGCTGCTCGGCCCGTTGCTGCCGTAATTGAGCTGCCCCGGCTTCGCTTTCGCCAGCGCCACGAATTCCGGGATGGTCGCCGGCAGCCGGTTCTGCACCAGGAAGGCGAAGGGCAGGATGGAGAGCAGCGAAACCGGCGCGAAATCCTCCACCTTGTAGGGCAGGTGACGCAGGACCAGCGGATTGATCGTCAGCGTCGTGCCGGAATTGACCAGCACCGTGTAGCCATCCGGGGCCGCGCGGGCGACGGCCTCCGCGCCGATCGCGGTCGCCGCGCCTGGCCGGTTCTCCACCAGCACCGGCTGACCGAGCGCGGGCGCCATGCGCTCCGCCAGCAGCCGCGCCATCACGTCGGTCGAGCCACCGGGCGGGAAGGGGACCACAAGTGTCACCGGCCGCCCTGCCGGCGCCTGCTGCGCCAGGGCCGGCATCGCCAGTCCCAATGCGGCCCCCAGGCCGAGCACGGGCCGGCGCCCGATGTTATCTCCTGCCATGCGTTCCTCCCCTTATTCCGCCAAGGCTGGCACGCCTTTGGCGAATGGGGAAGCCATGGCTTGACGCCGGCCCGGCCGCGCCCTGCTATGGGGAGGATCAGGAGGATAGGATGTCCGAACATATCCGGGTCGCGGTCGCGGATGGCGTCTGCACCGTGACGATCGACCGGCCGGAGAAGAAGAACAGCCTGACCCGCGCCATGTATGCCGGCCTCGCCGACGCCATCGAGATGGCGGCGACGGATGAGGCGGTGCGCTGCCTGCTGCTGACCAGCGCTGGCGATGTCTTCTGCGCCGGCAATGACATCAACGATTTCCGCAATCGTCCTGCCGAAACCGAAGGCCCGCCGCCCAGCCGGCGCTTCTATTTCGGCCTGGCGGAATTCCCGAAGCCGGTGGTCGCCGCGGTGCCCGGCCTCGCCATCGGCATCGGCTGCACCATGCTGCTGCATGCCGACATCGTCTATGCGGCGCCGGAGGCCCGCTTCCGCCTGCCCTTCGTAGATCTCGGCGTGGTGCCGGAGCTTGGCTCCTCTCTACTGCTGCCGCGCCTGGTCGGCCAGCACCGCGCGGCGGAATTGCTGATGCTGGGCGAGTACTTCGATGCCGCGACGGCACGGGAATTCGGCCTGGTCAACCGGGTGCTGCCACTGCCCGAATTGCTGCCGCAGGCCAGCGCCACCGCTGCCACCCTGGCAAGGAAGCCGGCGCAGGCGATGCGCCTGACCAAGTCGCTGCTGCGCCGGGACATGCCGCCGCTGCTCCAGCGCATGGAGGACGAGCGGGAACTCTTCGCCCACCAGCTTGCCTCGCCCGAGACCCAGGCCATCATGGCCGGCGTGCTGAAGCCTAAATCCTGAGGACCGAAGGAATGTCCCTGCTCGACACATTAAAGGGCCGGCTGTCGCTGCCGGCGATCGGCTCGCCGCTCTTCATCATCTCGGTGCCCGACCTGGTCGTGGCGCAATGCACCAGCGGGATCATCGGCTCCATGCCCTCGCTGAATGCCCGCCCGGCGGAGCAGTTCGAGGAATGGGTCATCGAGATCAAGGAACGCCTGGCGAAGCATGATGCCCAGCACCCGGACCGGCCTTCGGCACCCTTCGCCATCAACCTGATCGTCCACAAGTCGAACGACCGGCTGGAGCACGACCTGGCAGTCTGCGTGAAGCACAAGGTGCCGATCATCATCAGTTCGCTTGGCGCACGGCCGGAGGTGAACGACGCGGTTCACAGCTACGGCGGCCATGTGCTGCACGACGTCATCAACCAGAAATTCGCGCACAAGGCCATCGAGAAGGGCGCGGATGGGCTGATCCTGGTCGCCGCCGGCGCCGGCGGCCATGCCGGCTCGCTCGCGCCCTTCGCCCTGGTGCAGGAGACGCGCGAATGGTTCGACGGGCCGGTGGCGCTCTCCGGCGCCATCGCCAATGGCCGTTCTATCCTGGCGGCCGAGGCGCTGGGGGCGGATCTCGCCTATATCGGCAGCGCCTTCATTGCGACACCCGAGGCGCGGGCGACCGATGAGCATAAGCAGATGATCATCGAGCACGGCGCCGAGGACATCGTCTACACCAACCTCATCAGCGGCGTGCACGGCAACTACCTGAAGCCTTCGCTGCGCCGCGCGGGGCTGGATCCGGACAACCTGCCCACCTCCGATCCCTCGCAGATGAGCTTCGGCCCGGACCGCAGCAAGCGGCGTTGGAAGGACATCTGGGGCTCCGGCCACGGCATTGGCGTGGTGAAGGAGGTTCTGCCGGCCTCCGCCCTGATCGCGCGCTACCGGCGGGAATACCACGCCGCGCGGGCGCGGCTCGGCACCGGCTGCCCGCTGGTGAACCCAGCCTGGGAGAAAGTGCTGGAAGCGGCGGAATGACGGCAGCCGCCCCCTGCTCCTTCATGGGAGCAGGGGGCGCGCAGGGCATCAATCCATTGCCGCGTGCGGCGCCTCGGCTGCGGCGCGCTGCGGGCGGCGCATCAGCGGCAGCATCAGCAGCATCGCCAGCGCCAACAGCATCAACAGCTTGTAGTCATCCACATATGCGATGATGCTCGCCTGCCGCGTGATTTCCGCATTCAGCAGCGCCGTGCCCTGGGCCGTGCCCAGGTCCCACAGGCGATGGATGTTCGGAAGCTCGAACAGCCGGTTCAGCGGCGTGACATGCTGCGCCAGCTCAGAATGCACCACCTGCGTGTTGCGGGTCAGCAGTGCAGCCATGGCGGAGATGCCGATGGCGCTGCCGAGGTTCCGCACCAGGCTGATCAGCCCCGTGCCATCGGTGCGAAGCTTGGGGTCGAGCGTGGCGAAGGCCACGAGGTTCAGCGGGATGAAGACGAAGCCCAGCGCAAAGCCCTGGAGGACTGTCGTCGTCACCAGCGTGCGCATGGAGACATCCGGTGTCCAGCCGGTCATGTCGTAGAGCGTCCAGGCCAGCAGCAGGATACCGAACAGCATGACCTTGCGCGGGTCGAAACGGCTGGCCAGCCGGCCGGCAAGCAGCATCGCCGCCATGGTGCCGAGGCCGCGGGGGGCCATCACCAACCCGGCCGTGAAGACCGGGTAATCCGCGAGGGTCTGGAGATAAGGGGCCATCAGGGCAGCGGTGGCAAAGAGGATCGCCCCCACCGCGAACATGATGCCGAGTCCGCTGACGAAATTCCGGTCACGGAAGATCCGCGGCGGGATGAAGGGCCGCTCGGCGGTCAGCATATGGACCAGGAACAGGTAGAGGCCGAGCCCAGCCAGCACCGCCTCCACGATGATCTCGGTGGAGCCGAACCAAGCCTTCAGCTCGCCGCGGTCCAGCAGGATCTGCAAGGCGCCGATGCCGAGTGACAGCACGCCGAAGCCCAGCCAGTCGAAGCGGCGGCTAGCGGCGACGACGTCCTTCCGCATGAAGACCAGCAGCCCCAGAAAGGCAAGCAGGCCAAAGGGCAGGTTCACGTAGAACACCCAGCGCCAGTTCCAGCTTTCCGTCAGCCAGCCGCCGAGGGTAGGGCCCAGGATCGGCCCCACCATCACGCCCATGCCCCAGATGGCCATGGCCTGGCCGCGCTGCTCCACCGGATAGATGTCGAGCATGGTGGATTGCGAAAGCGGCACCAGCGCCGCGCCGAAGGCGCCCTGCAGCAGGCGGAAGATCACCATCTGCTCCAGCGACTGCGCCGCGCCGCAAAGCAGGGAGGCGATGGTGAAGCCGCCCACCGAAACCAGGAACACCGCTTTCCGCCCGAAGCGCGCCGCCAGGAAGCCCACTGGCGCGGTCATGATGGCGGCGGCAGTGATGTAGGAGGTGAGAACCCAGGTGATCTGGTCCGAGGTGGCGGACAGGCCACCCTGCATGTAGGGCAGGGCGACATTGGCGATGGTGCCGTCCAGCGCCTGCATCAGCGTCGCCACCATGGCGCAGACGGTGATCAGGCCGCGATGCGGCACAGCCTCATATTGCCGGGAATCCGGCATGGAATTCTCCTCAGAACAGATCCGAGAGGTGCCGGACATGCCCGGTGTCGATGGACACCTCGGTGCTCATGCCGGCGCGGAGCCGGGGTGCGTCCTCGGGCTGCTCGACCCGGATGCGGACCGGAATGCGCTGCACCACCTTCACCCAGTTGCCGGAGGAATTCTGCGCGGGCAGCACGCTGAAGGTCGCGCCGGAGGCCGGGCTGATGCTCTCGACCGTCCCGTGCCAGACGCGGCCAGGATAGGTGTCCACCGTCACGGTCACCGGGTCGCCGGGCTTCACATAGGTCAGATCCGTCTCCTTGGGCTGCGCATCGATCCAGACGTGATCGGTGGAGACCAGGGCGAAGGCCGGCGTCGAGGCAGCGAGGTACTGGCCGAGCTGCAGACTGGAAACCTGGGTGACGATGCCAGCGAAGGGCGCGCGGACGGTGGTGTGGTCAAGCTGGCGCCGCGCCTCGGCGACCTGGGCCAGGACCTGCAGGTATTCCGGGTGCTGCTCCACCGGCATGTCGACGCTGCCGCCCAGCTTCGCCAGTTGCACCTGCGCCTGGGCACGCAGCGAGGCAAGCTGCTGCTCCGCCTGTTGCAGGCCGAAGCGTGCCTGGTCATAGGCTGCGCGCGAGACGGCGCTGGTGTTCACCAACTGGGCCTGGCGCTCGTACTGCGCCTGGGCAAGCCGCACAGCCGCCTCCTGCGCCGCGATGTCGCGCTGGATGCGCTGGTAGTCGGCCTGCATGGCGGCGATGCTCAGCGCGGTCTGGCGCAACTGCGCCTCGGCACCGTCCAGAGCATGCTGGAACGGGGCGGGGTCAAGCTGGAACAGCACTTGGCCAGGCTTGACCTGCTCGCCCTCATGCACCGCGATGCGCTGCACGATGCCGGAAACATCGGTCGCGATCAGCAGCTTGTCGGCCTGGACATAGGCGTTGTCCGTACCGGCATAGCGGCCGCCCTCCAGCCAGAATATTCCGGAGCCGATCGCGACCGCCAGCACCCCGCCGAGCATCAGCAGCGGGCGCAGCCAGCGGCGACGTCGGCGCTGCCGCACTTCACGGACAGTGGGACCTTCCTCCGTCGGCTTGAGGACGCGAAAGGAACCTTCGGGCATCGGATGCAGCCTTCTCAGGCGGCCTCGCCGGCAAGAGAGCAGCCGGCGGCCAGCAGATTGGATTTCATTTGGAGCAGGGCAGAGACGGTGGCAGCGCGCTCGGCCTCCGACAGGTTGCGGGTGGCTTCCGCATCGAAGAGGCGACGAGCCTCATCGATCTCCTCCAGCACGGGGGCGGCGGCGGGGGTCAGGTGCAGGCGCCAGCAGCGGCGGTCCGCCGGATCGGCGCGGCGCTCGATCAGCCCGCGGGCCTCCAGCCGGTCCACAAGGCGGCCGACGGTGATCGGCTCCACCTCCAGGATCTCGGCGAGCTCGCGCTGGTTCAGCCCGTCATGCCGGCGCAGGCGGAACAGGATCATCCACTGCGCCCGCGTCATCCCATGCGCGCGGGCGCGGCGGTCCACCAGGGTGCGTATCAGCCGGGCGACGTCGTGCAGCAGGATCAGCAGGTCATGTTCATAGGCATCAGGCACGGGAGTTATCCTCACGCCGCTTAATATAAGCAGCGTTATTATAAGCGCAATACCCATGCGAGCGCTCGGCGCCGGCCGGCGCTACGGACCGGCGATCAGGTCAGTATTCGAACTCATAGGAAAGCCCGATCCGGTCGCCGGCCGGGCCGGTGGCGGTCTGGCCCTGCAGCCTCAGGCGCGAGGTAAGGTCCACCTGCACCTCCACCCCGGTCTGGCCTGTGGTGCCCTGGCGCACCCCGAGATAGACGCCTGGCGCGACATAGCGTCCGGCCTCCACCGCCGGGCCGCTGCCGCTCGGGTTGCTGGTGAGGCCAAGCCGGTCCAGGCCCAGCGTGCTCCGCACCCAGTCCACCGCGCCGCTGCCGCTGGCCATGCCGGTCAGCTCCCCAACCGCCTGGGCAAGTTGCGCGATCTCGAAGGGCGAGAGCTTGCTGGTCGGCCGCCCGAAGAGAAGCTGAGCCAGGATCTCGTCCTGCGGCAGTTCAGGCGAGGAGGTGAAGGTAACCTGCGGCGCATTCGCCGGTCCCTGCACCGATACGGTGATGGTGGTCTGCTGCACCGTGGATTTCGCGGCCATGTCGAGTTGCGGGACCAGGGTGATGGGGGCGAAGGTGATGATCCCGCGCTGGAAGGTAAGCTGTTGCGCCAGCACGTTGAGCGTGCCGCGCCGCAGCCGCAATTCGCCACTGGGCGCCGGCTCGGCCAGGGTGCCGCCGATGGCGATCTCCCCACCCAGCTCGGCATCCAGGCCGCGGCCGCGGACGAAGACCTGCTGCGGGGCGGAGATCCGCAGCGCCAGGGCGATTGGCGGCAGGGCGGGTGTGACCGAGGCTGGCGGCGAGGGTGGGGGCGGGGGCGTGCCGGGCGGGAAGCCGACCTCCTTCACCCCGGTCAGGACCGGCACGCTGGCCGGCAGGCTGCTCGGCACCCGAATCTCCGCCTGCTGCACCCGCACATCACCCGCCAGGGTGGCGCCCTCCATCAGCGGTCCGCTCAGCCGCAGATCGGCCCCGATGGTGGCGGTGGCGAGGTCGGAGACAATCGGCTTCGCATTCCGCGCGGTCAGGGTGATGTCCGTGGGCAGGCCGGCCGCGCCGAAATCCACCCCGCCGCGCAGCCCCATGCTGCCGCCGCCTGTGGTGCGGGCCTGGAGGCGCTCGATCACCAGCCGGGTGCCGTCGCCGGTCATCACGCCGGAGATGTTGCTGAGCCGAGCCCCATAGACCAGGTTGCGGTAATCCCCGTTCGAGAGGGTGGCGCGCCCGCCGAGCCGCGGGCTGCCGAGCGGCCCCTCGGCCCGCAGCGCCACCGCTAGCCGCCCGGTCAGGCGATCGCCGCCGCCGGCCAGGAAGGGCCCCGCCAGGGGGGCGAGATCTAGCCCGCCATCCACCGCCGCCTCCACCGGGGCCTCCGTGGCGAAGCCCTTGGGCAGCCGCGCCCTTGCGGTCAGGCGGCCGGCGGGGCCGGCATCCAGCTCCGCCCGGAGTTGTGCCGCACCCTCCGCCATCCGCCCCTCGGCCCTGATCGTGAGTGCCGGCAGGCTCTGCGCCCAGCCCGCGCCGGAGCGCAGCCCGTTGCCCTGCAGGGTGGCGCGGATATCGGGACGGGCGGTCGGGCCGATGACGCGGATCTCGCCCGAGAGCACCCCCTGCGGCTCCAGTTGCGGCGCGAAACGCTGTGCCAAAGAGGCCGGCAGGGCAGCGATGGTGACATTCAGGTCCGCCCGCTCCGGTCCCCAGCGCCCACCGGCCTGGATCCGGCCGCCCTCGCTGACGAGAAGGGTCAGGCCCGGAACGCGCACCCCGCCATCGGTGCCGAGCATCACCTGGGCGGGGGCAGCAAGGCGCAGGCTTTCGCCCATCGCCTGCGCTTCCAGCGCCGCCAGGTCGAGCCGTCGGCCGCCATCCGCCTCCGCCGCCACCCGCCCGCGGCTGGACAGCGAGCCTCCCGTTGCGCGGCCCTGGACGGTCCAGTCGAAAGCGGCCGGGGTGCCCTTGGCACCGGCCTGCAGGTTGCCCTCATTGCCGGCATAGACCAGGCGGGGCGCATCGAAGCGGATGTCGAAGAACTGCGTCCCGTCCGGCGCCGGGCTGAGCTGCGCCTGCAATCCCAGCCGCCCCGCCACATCCTGCACCCCGGCCAAACGCCCGAGCTGCGCCAGATCCGTCGCCTCCAGCCGCGCCGTGCCGTCGAAGACCTTGCTTGTCGGGTTGAACAACCCGGCCAGGGTCAGCCGCGCCGAGCCAAGCTGCGCCTCGCCTTCCGAGAGGCGCAGCATGTCCCCCTCCGGCTGGCCGAGCAGCGCCAGGGAAAGCGGCAGGTTGTCCAGCCTGCCATCCATATTGGCCTGGAGATGCGGGGAGGAGCGTGGCGTCTGCACCTGGGCGTTCAGGTTCAGCGCCTCCAGCACCCGGCCGGCGATGCCGAGCCGGTCCGAATGGGCGGTGAGCGTGACGGTCGGATCGGCCCGGCTGCCCTGCGCATGCGCGACCATCTCCAGCGCCCCCTCCGAGTCCTGGCCGAGTGCGGCCAGGCGCGGTAGGGACAGGCGCGCGGTGACATCCAGCGGATCGTCAAGGCTCCCCTGCGCGGTCAGGCGCCCGTCCACCCCCACCAGTTCGGCATCCAGGCTGGGCCCGGGCAGGGCGGCGCGGAGGGAGAGATGCGGGGCAGGGCCGAGCACCGCATCCGCCTGGGCAATTCCGGTGGTCAGCCCGTCCGGTATCGCCTCCATGTCGATCGCCGGGGCGGTGGTGGTCCCGCTGATCCGGAGGCCAAGCCGCAGCGCGTTCCACGCCACCCCCTGCGGCAGCAGCGGGGCGAAGGGTCTGGACTCAATCGCATCCAGGTTGGCGCGGAGGTCCAGCGCCTTGCTCTCCAGATCGGCGGTGCCGCTGGCGGTGGCGGTGCCGGCGGGCGTCCGCAGACTCAGCCCATGCAGGGACAGGCGCTGCTGCGCCGAGAAATCGGCATCGAGTGAATACTCCACGGGCGAGGCGAGACCCGCGTAATCCGCCGGCAGTAGCGGCGCGGCACGGGCCTCGCCGTCGATCTTCGCGCCATAGGCCCCGTCTGGCGTCGCCCGCACCTGGCCCTGGGCAGTGAGGGAGACATCCGGCCCCAGCCCCGCCTGGAGCGACAGGTTGGCTCCCGTCGCCGGCCCCGCCAGCGTCAGATCGAGTGAGAGCGGATGATCCTTCAGCCCCAGCAGCACCGGCACCAGCCCGCCTGCCGCCTCATGCATGGTAAGCTGCGCCGAGAGTTGCCCCGACGAGGGGGTCAGGGCGATATCGGCCTGCGCCCGGCCCTCCGCATCCAGCCGTTGGAGGTCAAGCTTGGCCTGCAGGCTGCCGGAGCGCAGCGCCGCCTGGCCGGTTAGCGAGAAGGTGGCAGCCTGCCCGGCCACCGCCGGATCCAGTTCCAGCCGCTGCACCCCCAGATGGTCGATGGAGACATCCACCGGCAGATGCGGCAGTTGCGGGAAGCCACCCTGGGAGGGTTGCGTGGACTGGCTTTCCGGCAGGCGTTCCACCTGCATCACCGCCGCGTCCAGTTGCTCCAGCCGCAATTCGCCACGCAGCAGCGCGGTGATCCCGATGTTGAGAGTCACCTGCTCCATGCGGAGCCACACCCCCTGCGCATCCGCGAGGGTGATCAGGTGGGCGGTGGGGGCAGCGCGGAAGACGCCTGCCAGCCCCTCGATATGCAGCCCCGGTATCAGCGATTCCAATTGGCGTTCCAGCCAACTGCCGCTCGTGGTGCTGGTGTCCTGCGCCTCCCCGGTCCGGACGAGCAGCGGCAGCGCGCCGAGCAGGCCGAGGGAGAGGGTCAGCAGGAGGAGGATACGGCGCATCTCGGTTCAGAATGCCTGTCCGATGCCGACATAGATCCCGTAGCCGGAGGATCCGGTCTGCTTCATCAATGGAAGGGCCACATCCGCCCGGATCGGCCCAATCGAAGTGTAATAGCGCAGCCCTGCGCCAACCCCGACGCGCAGGTTCGAGAAATCCGGGGCCGAACTCGCGCCCACGGAGCCGGCATCGACGAAGACGGCGCCGCCGAAATTCCCGTAGACCCGCTGCCGCAACTCCAGGCTCGCCTCCACCAGGCTGGCGCCGCCGGTGGGCTTGCCCTGCGCGTCCCGCGGGCCGATCGACTGGTAGTCATAGCCGCGAACCGAGCCGCCACCGCCGGCATAGAAGCGCAGGTGACGCGGCACTTCGGCCAATTCCGCGCCGAGCAGAGAACCTATCGTCCCGCGTGCCGCAATGATGCTGCGCCGGTCACCGAACACATCCCAATAGGTGCTGGTGGTCAGGCGCAGCGGCGCGAAGGGCGCGGCATTCCGGATGCTCCAGGACGGGGTGAGGTTGCCGGTCACCCGCCATCCCCGCGAGGGATCGAGCAGGCTGTCCGTGCCGTCATAGCGCCCGCCGAAGGTGATTCCGATGATCTGGTAGGGGGAAAGCTTGCCACCCGGCGGGCCGCTCGCTCCGAAGTCGAAGGTCGGTCCGGCATGCAGGGTCAATTGCTCCGACAGCCGCCGCTCGATCAGGAGCGAGCCGGCGATGGCGTCCCGGTCATAGGCTTCCAGACGCTCCCGCAAGGCAGCGATGCTGGCGAGCAGCGTATAATTCGGGCCGAACAGCAGCCCGGGTGCACGGAGAGTGGCGCCGACGCGGTAAGTCATCTCGGAAAGGCTGCCGCCGGTTCCGATGCGCGCCACCTCGCCTTGCAGACGCAGCCGTTCGGCGTGCCCGAAGAGATTGCGGTGCTCCCAATAGACGCTGGCGGAGGGGCCGTAATTCGTCTCATAGGCCGCGGTGAAGCCGACGGCATGCCGGGCCCGCTCCGCGACGGTGAAGGTGGTGGGCAATTGCCCCATGGCATTCAGCCGGTCTGCCGCCCGCACCCGCACCGCGTCGAAGGCGCCGAGCGCCATCACATCCTTCCGCGCCCGCTCCAGCTTCTCCGGGCTGTAGGTTTCGCCGGCGATGAGCTGGCTGACAAAACGGTGCAGGAAGCGGGGATTTACCCGGGCCGTCCCCTCCACATCCGGCGGCGCGAATGTGACGGCCGGGCCGGGGGCGAGGGTCCAGGCGACTTCCATAGCCCGTCGGTCGTGGAAGACCACGGTTTGCCGGCGCGCCACCGTGGCCAAGGGATGGCCGCTGTCGAGCAGGCGGTTGACCAGGGTCCGCTCCGCCGCCAGGACCGGGGCGGCCTGGGCCGGATCGCCGACGGCCAGGTCGAAGGGCTCCGCCGCCGCTGCCGCGACCGCCGCTTCGCCATCGGGGGTCTCCGCACGGACCGTGATGCTCTCGATACGGTATTGCGGGCCGGGATCGGCGATGATCGCGACCGGCACCGGGCGTTCCGTGGTCGCCTCCAGCCGGTCAAGCAGGTCCGGGCTGCCAAGCGGCAGGCCGGCGATCTCGATTCGCACCGTGCCGCCCCAATAGCCCTGGGATTGCAGGGCCTCAGGCAGCCGGTCCCGGTCGGCCTCGGCCCGGCTCAGGATGCCGGCAGCGCTGGTCGGCGCCTGGTCCTGCAACTGCACGAGGCGGGAGATGGCAGAGAGCGCCGAATCGAGGGCGCCGTTCCCGGTCGGGCGGACCTCCACGCGATAGGGCAGCACCGCGGTCTCCGCCTCGGTTGCCGCCGGCTCCTCCTGCTCCGACGCCGCGGGCGGCTCCTGCGACGCCGCAGGGGCGGCCAGGAGCAGCGGGAGGAGGGGGAGCAGGCGGCATAAGGTTCGCAACACGGATCCGAAAGCAGTTTTGCCGCTGGGGTTCCCGGCGGGGGTGGCGGGGAGGGCGGTGCCCCTCTACCCTTATGGCATGGATCCGAAGCTTGCCGAGACTCTCACCCGGTGGCGCCGCCACCTTCATGCCAATCCCGGTCTGACCCTGCATGAAGGGCCGACCGCCGCCTTCGTGGCCGAGCAATTGCGGGCGATGGGCGTGGAAGTGACAGAGGGCGTCGGCGGCCACGGCGTGGTCGGCACCATCCGCCGCGGCGGCAAGGGTGGCGCCTCCAACCGATCGGTCGGGCTTCGCGCCGATATGGATGCGCTGCCGATCCAGGAACTCAACCCGGATCTGCCCTATCGCTCCACCGTGCCGGGCGTGATGCACGCCTGCGGCCATGATGGGCATACCGCGGCGCTGCTAGGCGCCGCCGCGCTGCTGACCGCGGACGAGTCCTGGACCGGGACGGTCCAACTGGTGTTCCAGCCGGCCGAGGAGGGTGGCGGGGGCGCCCGCTCCATGATCGCGGACGGGCTGTTCCAGCGCTTTCCGATGGAACGTATCTTCGGCTGGCACAACTGGCCCGGCCTGCCGGCCGGCACCATCGCCGTGCATGACCGTGCGGTGATGGCCGCTGGCGCCCGCTTCGAGATCACCTTCGAGGGCCATGCCGGCCACGCCGCCCTGCCGCATCTGACGCGCGACCCGATGATCGGCGCCGGGCACTGCATCGTCGGACTGCAATCCATCGTTGCGCGCAACGTGGATCCGCTGGATGCCGGCGTCATCAGCGTGACCATCGCCGAGTCCGGAGAGGCGCAGAACCAGGTTCCGAAACGCGCCGTGCTGAAGGGCACCCTGCGCTTCCTGCGTGACGAAACCGGCGAGGTGCTGGAGGAGGGGCTGCGCCGCGTCGTCCAGGGCATCGCCACTGCCTTCCAGCTTGAGGCCGAGGTCGCGATCCGTCGCGGCGTGCAGGTCACGGCCAACCACCCGGAGGAGCGCGATCTGGCGGCCGCGGTCGCCGGCACGGTGACGGAGCTGCGCCGCGACGTGCTGCCGGCCATGACCGGCGAGGATTTCTCCTGGTTCCTGAAGGAGGTGCCGGGCGCCTTTGTCTGGATCGGCAACGGCCCGGCCGAAGGCGGCCGCGAGCTGCACAACCCGAATTACGACTTCAACGACGCGATCCTGCCGACTGCCAGCACTTGGCTGGCGGAGGTTGCGAAGCGCGCCCTGAACGGCGGCTGAGCGCCCCGACGGGACGACCTATTCGACCCAGCCCTGCGCCAGGCCCCCGCCCTGCAACGGGCAGGCGCAGGGGGTGCCGATCGGGGCGCCCGGGGCTACCGGGCAGAAATAGGTCCCGGCGTTGCAGGTACCCCTATAGGCTTCCCCCATATAGGGGGCATAGACGAGCGGCAGGCCAACGAGCGGCGTCACGAATCCGAAGCCGAGGACGCCAGCGCTCAGCCGGCCGCGATGGTGGAAGCCGAGTTGATGGTGCCAGACGCCATTCCGACCTTTCCGCCAGATCTCAGGGCCACGGAAGCCGCCCACCAAAGGCGGAACCGGATTGCGGCGCAGCGGCGGGACACCGTGGAGGGACAGGGCGAAGTTGCGGCCGCTCCGCGGCACGATCGGGCTGCCGAGGCGGAAGCGCAGGCCACCATGCTCATGGAACCTGAAACCCGGCACGTGTGACCTGAAGGCCGGCACGCCGCTGAAATGGCCGCCCGGCCTGGCGGCGAAACCGCCATGGAAGGCCGGGACACCTCCACCGCGCATGCCGCCGAATCCGCCACCGCCGCCATGCCCACCCCCGCCGCCGCCCCGAGCCGCTGCGGGGAGGGGGACAGCCAGGACGAGTACGGCCATCAGGATTGCCGGACGGGCGAGGGATCGGGTCCCGGGGCGCATGACAGCGGCCTCCTCCGAAGCCCCGTCATATGGAGAGGCTCCATCGGCCCTTCCCGGCTGATCGCCGTGATTTGTCAGCCCCTTCGTGCCGCGCGCCAAGCCTTCCAGCCCGGACGGTCGCCCAGGCTCTCCGCATGGAACACCCCTCGCGCAACGGCGCGGGCAAGGGTATCCGCTGCGATATGCCCGAGTCGCGCCAGCATGGCCGGCCCGGTCAGCGGCACCCGCCCAGTCGCCAGCACGAAGACGGAATCCCCATCGAAGGGGGTGTGGATCGGCCGGATTGCCCGCGCCAGTCCGTCCTGCGCCATGATGGCAAGCCGCTGCGCCTCCGCCTTGGTCAATGCTGCATTCACCGCCACCGTGGCGATGGTGGTGTTGGCCATCGGGTTGATGGCGAAGCCCGGGGGCAGGGGCATCTCCGGCTCGCCGCGCCAATCGGCCGGGGGTAAGCCGAGGCCGCCGAACTCCTCCCCCATCTCCAGCGGCGCGGCCCAGAAGCGGTCGCTGCCGGGCACGGTCACGCTGCCGAAGCTGTTCACCGCGACCAGGGCGCCGATCTGCAAGCCATCCTCGGTGATGCTGCTGGCGCTGCCCAGCCCGCCCTTCAGTGCACCCGCCCGGGCGCCCAGCCCCGCCCCGGCATTGCCCAGGGCGAAATCCCGTCCTGCCGCCGCCAGCGCCTGCCGTCCGAGCGCGTTGTAGGGAGGCGCCTCGCCCCAGGCCTTGTCGCCGCCATTCGTCAGGTCGAAGAGAATGGCGCTGAGCACCACCGGCACGGTGGCGCCACCGAACCGCACGCCGCGCCCCTGCGCGCCCAACACGGCGCAGACACCTCCTGCCGCATCCAGCCCGTACATCGAGCCGCCGGAGAGCACGATCGCATCCACCTCATTCCCGATGGTGGTGGGGTGGAGCGCCTCGATGTTCAGCGTGCCCGGCGCGCCGCCCCGGATATCCGCCGCGGCGGTGCAGCGTTCCTCCGGCACGATGACAGTGGTGCCGCTGCGGATGCGGTGGTCCTCGGCATTGCCGACCAGGATGCCATCGACATCGGTGATCAGGTTGCGGGGGCCGGGGATGATGCTGGTCATGCGCAGGGCCTTTCAGATGGTATTGTCAACCATAGCGCGCTATCGGGGCCTGATGGAGTCACCCACACGCTGGCGCCCGATGCAGGCAGCCGATCTGCCGGCGGTCACGTCCCTGGCCGATGCGATCCATGCCGAGCATCCCGAAGATCCCGCCGTCTTCGCAGAAAGGTTGGCGCTGTACCCGGTGGGCTGCCTGGTGCTGCAAGGCGAGGGTCCTATCCGCGGCTATGCCATCGCGCATCCCTGGACAGCCACCGCGCCGCCTGCGTTGGACAGCTTGCTCCGCGCCCTGCCGGCGGGGCCAGATGCCCTCCACCTGCACGACATCGCCCTGGACCCGGCGGCACGGGGCAGGGGCCATGCGGCGGCGGTGCTCGCCATGCTGCTCGGGCAGGCGGTGAGGCTGAGGCTGCTGCGCGCCACTCTGGTCGCCGTGGCAGGGACCGTGGATTACTGGCAGCGCCAGGGCTTCCGCCCCATCCCGCCGCGCGATGCCGTCGCGCTGGAAAGCTACGGTCCCGGCGCTGCCTTCATGGCGCGGCACCTGTCCGGCTGAGGCCGCAGCGCGCGCCGCGCAGACCGCCGCCTGCGTCGCCCGCGGATCGCCGCTTCGACGTGCATGGCAATCGAATCCGCGGCCTCGATGACCTCCGCCTGGCGCGGGACGAAGGCGGCACCGGTGGTGCTGACCGTCGCCGGCATGCCGGGCACAGCCGATCGCGCGATCAACTCCAGGCCCGTTTCAGCCACTCGCCTGCCTGCGCCACCGCCCGCCGTGCCACTCCGACATGCCCTACGGCGCGCAGGAAGCCATGCACCGTGCCCGGAAAGACCTCCGCTTCCACCGCGACGCCGGCAGCGCGTAAACGGGCTGCCATGGCATGGTTCTCGCTGGCCAGCACATCGAGTTCGGCGATCTGCAGCAGGCAGGGCGGCAGGCCGGAGAGATCGGCCCGCAGCGGCGCAGCCAGCGGGTTGAGCCGGTCGGCGGCGCGCGGCGCGTAGCTTCGCCAGTAGAATTCCATGCGCTCCCGCGTCAGGCCGTAGCCTTCGGCGAATTCGCGGTAGCTCGGCGTGTCGAGCCTGCTGTCGAAGACGCCGTAATTCAGCAGCAGCCCGCGCAGCGGGACCGGATTGCCCGAATCGCGCAGCAGCAGCGCCACGCCGGCGGCTAGGTTGGCGCCGGCGGAATCGCCGCCCAGCACGATCCGACCGGGGTCCAGGCCCCAATCCGCCCCATGCTCCGCCACCCAGCGCAGCACGCCGGCGCATTCCTCCAGCGCCTGTGGGAAGACCGCCTCCGGGCTCAGCGCGTAGTCGGGGCCGATCACGGCGCAGCCGGAAGCGGCAGCGTATTCGCGCATCAGCCGGTCATGCGTGTCGATACTGTTCCAGACCCAGCCGCCGCCATGCAGATAGACCAGCACGGGCAGGGGAGAGGCGTTGGAGGGCCGGTGCAGTCGACACTGGATGCGCCGGCCGCGCACCGACAGCCAGTGGTCGGCGCTTTCCGCCATGACCGGCCCTCCCTCGGACAGAGGCAAGTTTAGCGCTTCGGTCAGCGCGCGCGGCTCGTCGAAGGGAAGGGCCAAGCGGATCGGCGGCAGGCGCTGCGCTGCCTTGTCCATCATGGCGTTGAACGCCCGCATCTCCGGGTCGAGTCTCGGATCCTCCGTCATGCGCCGCCCCCTCCCTTCGTGACGCCATAGTGGAGCCGGTGGCGCGGTCGCCGGCAAGCGGGCGTGCAGGTCCAGGTTGCGGCGCCGGGCCATGGGGTTCAGTTTGCCCCGCGCCATGCCCAGCCTGCTCCCCGCCCGCAGCACCAAATTCCGGCAGAGCGCCCTGTTCCGGCCCCGGAGCCTGGTCCTGGTCGCCGACCCGGCCCTGCCGGAGGCTGCGATCCTGGCCCGCAACCTAGCAGGCGGCGGCTTCAAGGGGCGGATCTTCGCGGTTGGGATGGCGGCAGAGGGGCTGACCGAGTGCCCCGCCATCGCCGAATTGCCGGAAGTGCCGGATCTGGCGGTGCTATGCCTGCCGCCTGACCGGCTCGAACCTGCCATGGAGGAGTTGGCAGGGCGGGGCTGCTTCGCCGCCATCGTGCCAGGCCCGGCGCCGGACCTTGCCGGGATCTCGGCGCGGACCGGGGTGCGGGCGCTGGGGCAGGGGAGCTTCGGCCTGTGCATCCCCGCCATCGGCCTGAATGCCTCGCTGGCGCATCTGGCGCCGGCGCCGGGGCGGCTGGCCCTACTGACGCAGTCCTCGGCACTGGCACGGGCGGTGCTGGACTGGGCGGCGGCGGAGGGATTGGGCTTCAGCCATCTCGTTGGCATCGGCGGCAATGCCAGCATCGGTTTCGCCACGGTGCTGGACTGGCTGGCGCGGGATCCGGCGGTCGGCGCGGTGCTGCTGGACCTCCGCCGCATCCGCAACCGCCGTGCCTTCATCTCCGCCGCCCGCGCCACGGCGCGGACCCGCCCGGTGGTGGCGATCCGCGCTGGCGGGCGCAGCCTCGATCCCTCCGGCATCGGCGATGCGGTGATGAGCGCAGCGCTGCGCCGCGCCGGGGTGCTGCGCGTCTCGGGGCTGGAGGATCTGCTCTCGGCCGCCGAGACCCTGGCACGGGTACGGCCGCGCCGGGGCAACGGGCCGGAGGCGCTGGGCGACCGCATCGCCATCGTCACCAACGGCATTGGCCTCGGCCAGCTTGCCGCGGATGCGGTGGTTGCCGGCGGCGCACGGCTGGCGGAACTGACACCGGAGGCGCTGGCCGCCTTCAACCTTCTGCTGCCGATGGACAGGCAAGCGGGCAATCCGCTGACATTCGGCCCCGCCGCCGGACCCCGGCTGGGCGAAGCCGCCGCCATGCTCGCCGGGCTGGCGGAGGTGGATGCGGTGGTCGCGCTTCACGCCCCGAGCCCGGAAGAAACCGGCGATGTCACCGCAGAGGCGTTGATCGCAGCCGCCAAGGCCGGGCCCGGGCGTGCGGCGCCGATCCTGGTGGGCTGGATCGGCCAGGCGACGGCCGGGCCGCAGCGGCAGAGGCTGGGCAGCGCCGGCCTCGCCGTCTTCCCGACCCCGGAGGCCGCGGTGCGCGGCGCCCTGCATCTGGCGCAGGACCGGCGCAACCGCGCCGCCGCCGCCGAATTGCCGTCGCGCGAAGTGCTGGAACTCGCCCCGGACCGGGAGGCGGTGCGGCGGATCCTCGCCGGGGCACGCGCCGATGGCCGCCTGGCCCTGACGGTTGAGGAGGCACTCGGCATCCTCGACGCCTATGGCCTGCCGACCGCGCCCGGCCGCCACGCCGCCGGCCCGGAGGAGGCGGCGGCTGCCGCCGCCATGCTGCGCTTCCCGGTGGTCCTGAAGATCCTGAGCCCGGACCTGGCGCACAAGACCGAGGTGGGAGGCGTCGTGCTCGGCCTCGATTCACCGGAGGCAGTGCGGGAGGCCGCGGAGGCCATGCTGCGCCGGGTGCAGGCAGCGCGACCGGAGGCAAGGATCGGCGGCTTCCTGGTACAGCGCCAGGCGGCCCGCGCCCTGGAACTGCGGCTGCGCCTGGGCGATGACCCGATGTTCGGCCCCTGGATCGGCTATGGCAGGGGTGGGACCGCAGCCGATCTGGCGAGGGACGAGGCCTACGACCTGCCGCCGCTGAACCTAGCACTGGCGAGGCAACTGATGGCCCGCTCCCACACCACGCGGCTGCTGGAGGGGTTCCGGGACTACCAGCCCGCCAACCAGGCGGCGGTGGCGGACGCGCTGGTGCGGCTGAGCCAGATCGCGGTGGATTTCCCAGAGATCACCGCCCTCACCATCAACCCGCTCTTTGCCGATGCGGAGGGGGTGCTGGCGGTTGATGCCAAGCTGCTGCTGCGGCCGGAGGGCGAAGCGGGGCTGCTGGCCATCGCCCCCTATCCGGAAGAGCTCTGCGGCACATTCCGTACCAAGGCGGGTGAGGAATTGCTGGTCCGTCCGATCCGACCGGAAGATGCGGCGGCCCATGCCGAAGCCTTCCGCCAGGTCCCGCCGGAGGATGTGCGCTGGCGCTTCTTCTCCCCATTGCGGGAGATGTCCCCAGCCATGATCGCCCGCCTGACCCAGATTGACTATGATCGGGAGATGGCCTTCATCGCCGTCCGCCGCCGCCCCAGCCAGCCGGACCAGACGGTGGGGGTGGCCCGGCTGATCCGCGATCCGGTGGGCACGGAGGCCGAATTCGCCGTCATCGTTGCCGGGCCGATGAAAGGCCAGGGCTTGGCCCGGCACCTGATGCAGCGCCTCTTCGACTGGGGGCGGGCACATGGCATTCGCACGGTGGTCGGCCAGGTGCTGGCCGATAACCGGCCGATGCTGGGCTTCGTCCGGTCGCTCGGCTTCAGCCTGCGGCACTCCACCGAGGAGGAAGGGGTGATGGAGGCCCGGCTGGAGCTGTAAATTGAGCTTCCCGACCGAACTGTCCTGGCTCGGCCATGTCCGCGCGACATTCGCGCTCGGGCTACCGCTGATCGGGGCGCAACTGGCGCAGATGGCGATCAATGTCACGGATACCGTGATGGTCGGCCGTCTCGGCGCGCCGGAACTGGCCGCCACCGTTCTTGCCACCCAGACCTTCTTCCTGTTCTGGATGTTCGGCTCCGGCTTCGCCCTGGCGATGATGCCGCTGGCCGCGAGCGCCGCGGGGCGGGGGCTTCGCTACGCCGTCGGGCGTTCGGTGCGGATGGGGCTGTGGGTGGTCATGGCCTACAGCGCCCTGGTCATGCCGATACTCTGGCATACCGAGGGTATCCTGCTGCTGCTTGGCCAGGAGCCGGAGCTGGCGGCGATCGCGGGCCGCTTCATGCGGGTGCCGCAGTGGTCGATGTTCGCATCCCTCCTCATCATGGGGATGCGGTCCTATCTCAGCGTGCTCGGGCGCGCGCATGTCGTGCTGTGGGCGACGATCCTGGGCGCGTTGCTGAATGCCGGCTTCGTCTATGCGCTGATCTTCGGGCATTTCGGCATGCCCGCGCTCGGCGTGGTCGGCGCGGCCTGGGCCTCGGTCGGCACCAGCCTGTTCATCGCATTGCTGCTGCTTGGCTACACCCTCTGGAGTCCCGGGCTCCGGCATTATGAACTCTACGCGGGGATCTGGCGCCCGGACTGGCCGGCCTTCCGGGAAGTGCTGCGGCTCGGCTGGCCGATCGGCGCGACGATCATTGCGGAGGTCGGGCTCTTCACCGCCTCCTCCATGATGATGGGCTGGCTCGGCACGCTGGAACTGGCGGCGCACGGCATCACCCTGCAACTTGCCGCCATCACCTTCATGATCCCGCTTGGCCTTTCCAATGCGGTGACGGTGCGGGTTGGCCTCGCCCATGGCCGGCGAGACCAGGTGGCGCTGGGACGTGCCGCCTATGCGGCGCTTGCTGTCGCCGCGGCGATCGCGACCTTCTGCGCGGCGCTGTTCTGGATGCTGCCGGAGACGCTGCTCGGCCTCTATTTCGACGAGACCGATCCGAATGCGGCGGAGGTGCTGCGCCTCGGCGTACCGCTTCTGGCGGTGGCTGCCGCCTTCCAGATCGTCGATGCCCTGCAGGTCGTCGGCAGCGGCGCGCTCCGCGGCCTGAAGGATACCCGCGTGCCGATGCTGATCGCCTTGTTCAGCTATTGGCTGGTCGGCATGCCGGCTGCCTGGCTGCTGGCCTTCGCCGCCGGCTGGCGCGGGGTCGGCATCTGGTACGGCCTGGCCTTCGGCCTTCTCGCGGCGGCAGTGCTGCTGAACTGGCGCTTCCTGCGCCGTGACAGGCTTGGCCTGCTCGAGCGCTGAACCAAGCCATGCCGCCTGATGCCGGAGGTCAGATATCCGGCTGCAATTCCTTCGCCAACTGCCGCACCCGCGCGGCGGCCTCGGCGCCTTTCAGCGCATCCCGCCACGCCGCTTCGGCCACCCGCTGGTGGATCGCTACCGCCTCGTCCGCCGCGGTGATGCTGGCGACACCGATGCCGGCACTGGGGGAGGTATCGGGCGCGAAGGGGCTGCCCACCACATGCGCGCGGTCGCGGCCGCGCATCACCATGAAGCTGCCGGCGGGATCCGGTCCGGCGCTCAGGCCGAGTTGCACGCCGATGGGGACGGATTCCATCAGCCCGGCCAGGGCCTCCGCCTCTGTCACGGCGGCGGCGCGGCAGCGGGCGCGGGTGCGGTCCGGCACCGGCAGGCCGGCGGCGACCCCATCCTGCAGGAAGCGCCGCAGCGCGCCCTCCGAGAGGATGCCGATGATCGTCGGCCGGCGCTGCTGGTACAGCTTTCGGCGGGCGGCGAGCAGGCCGAGGGCCTGATCGGCGGCGGTGCGGGCAAGGACCCGGTCCGGCCCGACCGCGGCGGCTTCCGTCCAGGCTTCTGCCAGGGCGCCGTCGAAGGCATCGGTGGCGGTCTGGTAACAGACCGCGCCGCCCACCAGCAGGATCTGGTCGGCCTCCTCCTCCAACTGGCGGAGGCGCTCAAGGAAAGCGACAGGGCGGGCGAAATAGTCCACGCCGATGCCGAGCAGCGACAGGGGCGAGATCTTCAGCAGCTCAGCGAGGCGCCGGATCGTGTCCAGCTTGATGACCTCGCCCTTCTCGTAACGATAGAGCGCGGCGCGCGAGACGCCGAGCCGCGCCGCAATCTCCTCGGCGCGCAGACCCGACTCCAGCCTATAGGCGCGCAACTGCTGCCCTATATCCGCGAACCGCATTACAGCCTCCGGTAGGCAGGGGTTTTTGAATACAACCCAGCAATTTGAGACGCGATCTCACCGCATTCCTTGCACAGCGAAAAAGATCATTCAAGGGGCGGGTCGTGGTCGCCCCTCTGGTCACCGATCCCGAAAGTGTGAGGCGGCGGTCACGCGGTCAGCCCTGGCTGTCGGGCGCCACCTTGTGCGCGGCCATGATCTCCAGGGCCTTCACCAGCGCCGAGTGATCCAGCCCTGCCGCGCCCGCGGCGACACAGGCGGAGAAGAGCTGCTGGGTGCTTGCGGTGTTTGGCAGGGCGATGCCGAGTTCCTTGGCGGACTGCAACGCCAGGTTCAGGTCCTTCTGGTGCAGCGCGATACGGAAGCCGGGGTTGAAGGTGCGCTTGATCATCCGCTCCCCATGCAATTCGAGGATGCGGGAGGTGGCAAGGCCGCCCATCAGCGCCTGCCGCACCTTGGCCGGATCCGCGCCGGCCTTGCTGGCAAAGACCAGCGCCTCGCTCACCGCCTCGATGGTCAGGGCGACGACGATCTGGTTGGCGACCTTGCAGGTCTGACCGGCGCCGTTCTGCTCGCCGACCAGGGTGATGTTCTTGCCCATCGCCTCGAACAGCGGTTTCGCCCGATCGAAGGCGGATTGCGGGCCACCCACCATGATGGTGAGCGTCGCCTGCTTGGCGCCGACCTCGCCGCCGGAAACCGGGGCATCCAGATAGTCGCAACCCAGCGCGTTGATCCGCGCGGCGAAATCCTTGGTCGCGGTCGGGCTGATCGAGCTCATGTCGATGACGAGCTTGCCCTTGGAGAGCCCTTCCGCCACGCCGTTCGGGCCGAACAGCACCGCCTCCACATCCGGGGTGTCGGGCACCATCAGGATGACGACCTCGGCCGCCTGGGCGATGGACTTCCCATCCGGCAGCACGGTGGCGGCGCGGCGGATCTCCTCCGTCAGGCTCTTGCGCTCGGGCACGAAGAGCTCATGGCCCGCGTTCTTCAGGTGCAGCGCCATGGGCTTGCCCATGATGCCGAGGCCGATGAACCCGATCTTCATGCACGGTCTCCCGATCTCTTGTTGTGCTGTGGTCAGGACTTGTAGGGCTGGAACCAGGCGAGGCCGTCTTCCGTGACGCCGGCCGGGCGGTACTCGCAGCCGATCCAGCCGCGGAAGCCGAGTTCGTCGATGCGGCGGAAGACAAAGGGCCAGTTGACCTCGCCGGTGCCAGGCTCGTTGCGGCCCGGGTTGTCCGCCACCTGCATATGGGCGATCAGCGGCAGGTGCTTCTCCAGGCGCTTGACGATGTCGCCCTCGGTGATCTGGCAGTGGTAGAGGTCGAACTGCAGGCCGATGCGGTCAGGCCCGATCGCCTCGATGATCGCCGCGGCCTCGTCGGTGGTGTGCAGGAAGAAGCCGGGGATGTCGCGGTGGTTGATTGGCTCGATCACCACCTTCACTCCGGCCTTCGAGCATTCTTCCGCTGCCCAGGCGAGGTTGACGGCATAGGTCGCCAGCAGCGTGTCGCGCGATACACCGGCCGGCGTCAGCCCGGCCATGACATGCAGGCGCGGGCAGGAGAGGGCGGCGGCATAGTCCAGCGCCTTGCGGATGCCGTCGCGGAACTCCTGCTGCCGGCCGGGCAGGGCGGCGATGCCACGCTCGCCCTTTGTCCAGTCGCCCGGAGGCGCGTTGAAGAGCACCTGCTGCAGCCCGCAGTCCTTGAGGCGCCGGGCGATCTCCTCCGCCGGATGTTCATACGGAAAGAGGAATTCCACGGCGGCAAAGCCCGCCGCCCGCGCGCGGGCGAAACGGTCCAGGAAGGGCACTTCGGTGAACATCATGGACAAATTTGCGGCGAAGCGCGGCATGTTCCCCTCCGATTCCCGTTGGCCGGCACGCTACCGGCGGCGGGCGGCGCTGGCTACACCCCGGATGCGCGCAGCCTGCAACCGGTGCATGCTGGAGCCGGAACGGAGGCATGATGCAGCAGCCTGAAACCTTCAGCGCCGCCCGGATCCTCGGGCTGATCGCGGTGCTTGCCCTGACCGTGGCCTGCCTGCTGGTGCTGCGGCCCTTCCTCTCCTCCCTGCTCTGGGCGGCGATCCTGGTCTATTCGACCTGGCCGGCCTACCGCTTCCTGCGGGAGAGAGTGCGGCTCTCCCCCGGTTGGGCTGCCGGGGTGATGGTGGCGGCGGAATTCCTGCTCATCGGCCTCCCGCTCGTCTTCGCCACCCCGACGAAGCGGGAGGACATCGAGGGGCTGCGCGCCTCGGTGGAGTCCCTGCTGACCCAGGGCATGCCCGGCCTCGGCGGCTGGCTCGGCCGCCTGCCGCTGGTCGGCCCCTATCTGGGGCCGTGGTTCGCGGGGCTGGATACCGGAATCGCCGGCTTGGCGGAGCTGGTGAAGCCCTATGCCGGCACCCTGGCGCAAAGCCTGCTCTCCATCCTGCTCGCGGTGCTGTCGGGGCTGGCGGAACTGCTGGTCGCGATTTTTCTCGCCTTCTTCCTCTACCGCGACGGACCGGCCATCGCGGCGCGGGGGGAGGCGGCGCTGGCGCGGCTGGCCGGCGACCGCACCCGGCATCTGGTGGACCTGACCGGCGACGTGACCCGGGGCGTGGTCTACGGGCTGCTGGGGACAGCGGTGGCGCAGGGGGTCATGACCGCCTTCGGCCTCTGGCTCAGCGGCGTGCCGCGGCCGGTGCTGCTGGGGGTGGTGGCCGGGGTCATCTCCATCTTCCCGGTCGGGGCGCCGCTGGTCTGGATCCCCGCCACGCTCTGGCTGTTCAGCCAGGGCTCGACCGGCTGGGCCATTTTTCTCGGCCTCTACGGCACCTTCGGCATCAGCAGCGCGGACAATTTCATCCGGCCCTGGCTGATCTCCCGCGGCGCCGATCTGCCGTTGCTGCTGACCCTGCTCGGCGCCCTGGGCGGGGTCTTCGCATTCGGCTTCCTCGGCCTGTTCCTGGGGCCGGTTCTACTGGCCGTTGGCTTCACCCTGCTCAAGGATTGGGCAGCGGAGGGGGTGGCCCCGGCCGGGGATCGTGCCTGAAGCCCTTTCGCACTGCCGGGATGCGGCCTTATAGGAGGGTTTCCAACTCGAGATTACCGGGTGGGAATGGGGGCGGGCAGGCCGCATCCCGGGAGGTTTTCATTGGGTGGGGTGAGGCAGGGCGCTGAGCGCGGCCCTGTTTCCTGGAGGATTGGCGGAGCGTGCTTGCCTTTATCGTATCGCGGCTGTTGCAGGCGATCCCGGTCATGTTGGTGGTCGCACTGATCAGCTTCGCCATGTTCGCCTTCGTCGGCGACCCGGTCACCATCATGCTCGGCCAGGACTTCACCGAGGCGCAGCGGGCCAAGCTGGTGCAGGACCTTGGCCTTGACCAACCCTTCTTCGTGCAATTCCTGAAATTCATCGGCCATGCGGTGCAGGGCGATTTCGGCCTATCCTACCGCCTGTCCCGGCCGGTGGCGGAGTTGATCGCGGAACGGGCGCCGGCCACCCTGGAACTCGCCTTCTGCGCCGCTGCCCTGGCGCTGCTGGTGGGGGTGCCGATGGGGGTCTATACCGGCCTCTACCGCAATTCCTGGCTCAGCCGCTTCTTCCTGACCTTCAGCCTGATCGGCGTCTCCCTGCCAACCTTCCTGATCGGCATCCTGCTGATCCTGGTCTTCTCCGTCTGGCTCGGCTGGCTGCCGAGCTTCGGCCGCGGCGATGTGGTGCAGATCGGCTGGTGGAGCACCGGCTTCCTGACCTGGAGCGGCATCAAGGCGCTGATCCTGCCCTCCATCACCCTCGGCCTGTTCCAGTTGACGCTCATCATGCGGCTGGTGCGGGCGGAGATGATGGAGGTCCTGCGGACCGACTACATCAAATTCGCCCGCGCCCGCGGCCTCAGCAACCGGGCCGTGCATTTTGGCCACGCGCTGAAGAACACGCTGGTGCCGGTCATCACCATCGCCGGGCTCCAGCTCGGCGCCATCATCGCCTTCGCCATTGTCACCGAGACAGTGTTCCAGTGGCCAGGCATGGGGCTCCTCTTCATCCAGAGCGTCGGCGTCGCTGACATCCCGGTCATGGCCGCCTATCTGATGCTGATCGCGCTGGTCTTCGTGACCATCAACTTGGTGGTGGACCTTCTCTACTACGCGGTCGATCCAAGGCTGCGGGTGGATCGCGGCGCGGCGAGGGGGCACTGAGCCATGGCTGCGACCAATGCCATCGCCCGGATGCTGGACAGCGACCTGTGGTGGTCCTTCAAGCGTTCACCCGTCACCGTCCTTTCCGCCATCGTCGCGCTGGTCTGCATCGGCGGCGCGGTGCTGGCGCCGGTGATCGCGCCGCACGACCCCTTCGACCTGGCCAGCCTGCAATTGATGGATGCCTTCAAGGCGCCGGCCTGGTCGGGGGAGGGGGACTGGACCTATCCGCTCGGCACCGACGACCAGGGACGGGACGTGCTCTCGGCCATCATGTACGGTGCCCGCGTCTCCCTGCTGGTTGGCATCTGCGCGACGCTGTTCGCCACCGTGCTTGGCGTCGCAGTCGGGCTGCTGGCGGGCTATAGCGGCGGGCCGG
>Ga0207747_1000678_pt1 | contig 33526 bp, 41 predicted proteins | sample HigsolmetaGSP11D_FD_184839 | JGI IMG/M metagenome (GOLD analysis project Ga0207747, IMG submission 184839) | High solid enriched microbial communities from the Joint BioEnergy Institute, USA - SP1-1-D (SPAdes) | ecosystem: Engineered > Bioreactor > SSF (Solid state fermentation) > Aerobic >...
TCAGGCAATGGCAAATATCGGTTTGGCAAAGATTGCTGATGCAAGTCTTGCTGCTTTAAATGTAAATGCCCATAAAATTGTCATTATCCCTGTCTCATTGGCGACGGCTTTTTCCGTTTCGCTTGTCCCGTCGATTACTGATGCGTTTGTTAATCATCGCAAAAAAGAATTGAAATCACAAATGAATCAAACGTTCCAGGTGTTATTATTTTTAACATTACCTGCATCGATTGGAATTTCTATTTTGGCCGAACCGTTTTATACATTTTTTTATAAACCGGATCCATTCGGTACCAAGATTTTAATGATCTATGCACCGGTTGCTATCCTTTTTGCGCTTTTTTCCGTAACCGCTGCGATTTTACAAGGATTAAATCAACAAAAGTTTACAGTGTTCAGCTTGTTGTTAGGGCTTTTGTTTAAACTCATATTAAACACACCGATGATTGAGCGATTTCAGACGTTCGGGGCGATCTATGCTACCGTTATCGGATATTCAGTCACAATCATAATCAATTTACTTGTGATAAAATATTTTGCTAATTATAAATATCGTCTAGTTTTCCGTCGAGGGCTATTAATTATTATCTTTAATATAATCATGGGTATTTCAGTTTTTCTGTTTTATAAACTAATCACCCTATTCATAACACCGGTAACAAAACCTATGTCATTACTGATTATCTTGGTCTGTGCAATAATTGGAGCGGTTATTTATTTTTATTTAAGTTTCAAGTCACGCCTAATATATTTCTTGTTCCCTGAACAAATGCAAGGTTTAAAAAAGAAGTTATCTAGTTAAAGTCCAACGAACGGTCAACAGGGGTAATCGTTCCCTCGCTGATCGCTCATTGGAGTCAGATCTTTCGCTGACCGAATTGTATGTCGCTAGGTGTTCAGTTCTCTACTTTTCATATTATAATCCTAAACGTCGTTCTACTCTGCGAAGTCGGTTTTCCAAGCGATTGACTTCTCGTTCCAAACGATTTACATTCCTTTCTAATCTGTCAATCCGGGTTTGTGTACCTGTTCCCGGAAAACCGGGGAAAAATTGTCCCATTTGCCCAGGAGTTTGAAATTGATCCATACCTGGAAATTGTCCTTGGCCGGGGAATTGATATTGCCGGTAATAATCAATCATAAACATAACCTCCTCTAACATCTTGATAATTAGTGTATGTGCTTTTAACTAAAAAGGGACTTATTGAAATGCCCAATTCTTGATTAAAAAAGGGGTTCATGAACTTTTTCTATTTAAAAATGGAAAGAATATGATTATATTTGCAAGATATGGAGTGTATATGTAGGAGGCTGTCAAATGCGAATTGATAAAATTTTGGCAAATATTGGCTACGGGAGCCGTAAAGAAGTAAAAAAAATATTAAAGAATCGGGTGGTAATCGTAAATGGTCAGACCGTGACAGACGCAAAAACCCATGTTGATCCGAAAAAAGATGAGATAACTGTTTATGGGGAAAAAATTGAATATAAAGAACATATTTATTTAATGATGAATAAACCGGCCGGAGTGATTTCTGCGACAGAAGACGTCCATAACAAAACAGTAATTGATTTATTAGACGTGGGGGAGGCAGTTTATCATCCTTTTCCCGTAGGACGGCTCGATAAAGATACTGTTGGTCTGTTGCTTTTAACGAATGACGGGGGATTGGCACATCAACTGTTGTCACCGAAAAAGTATGTTCCGAAAACGTATTATGCATTCGTGGATGGAACAGTTACGGAGGATGATCAAAAGGCATTTGCATCCGGTATTAAGCTTGATGATGGCTATGTCACAAAGCCTGCTCAACTAAAAATTTTACGTAGTGGTGACATTCGGTCGGAAATTGAATTAACGATTACAGAAGGAAAATTTCATCAAGTGAAACGTATGTTTGAAGCGGTAGGAAAAAAAGTAGTTTATTTAAAGCGGCTTTCCATGGGACCGATTAAGCTGGATGAGGATTTAGCTGAAGGCAAATATCGAGAACTGACCGATGAAGAAGTCGACCTTTTGAAATATAGGCAGTGACCTTTTCTTATCATCATGATGAAGTTGTGGGCTGAAAAAAATCGCCCAATAAAGGCGATCCCTATATAAAACTTTAATCTAAGATGAAATTCTCACTTTTTTATTTGTCGTTGTCCATTTGCCTCGGCTTGGGCTTGTAACTAACCCGTTATATGCCAAAACATTTAAATCTCTTTGTATTGTCCGAGGAGTTGTGCCAAACTCGTCAACTAATTCCTGCGTTGACACCGTTCCATTTTCATGGATAAACATATAAACGGATTTAATTCGAGTTAGCATTCGGTCTGTTGAGTTTTTCAAAAAACCACACCCCTATAAAATTTATTAATTGGAGAACTGCAAACGACAATGGGAAATGAAATCCCTGTTTTCTAAGACTCTGCCTAACGATCGTCGGCAGGTTCTTATCTAATACAAACTTCCTTTATTTGCACTTACTTTCCATTGTAGGAAAATCTCGCTTTCCAATGGAGTAATACAACATATAGAACCATTTGTTTGATAAGGATTTTTACTAACAATGCATGTTCCAAAAAAACTACGTTAGGATAAGGATTATCTAAAAACACTTTTATATCATTCATATCAAATATCTTTTTGCATATTATCCTAACGACAAATATCATGAGGTGTTATAGTTTTTTTCTGATAAATGGAAAATGTAATACAAATATTATAACGAATTGTCATTATAATTGCCAGTCTTTTTATATTATTAGAAAATATTTTTTGAACAAATTGTTAAATTTTCTTTAAAATTTATTGTTAAAAATTATGTAATAACGTTCTTTTCCAATAGTTACGTAAGATTTTTGGGATTTTTGTAGAAAGATAATCATATCCTCCCCCTCTTTTTTTGCCATTATATGAATAATGTTATAAAATATTCAAAGAAATTTAATTGCCAGTTATATGTTTGTGAGTTGGCTTTTTGGCTGTGTGGTCATCGTCCAAACCACTTGGTACAAAATGATGTTTCTTGTAAGAGACTGATTTTAATGAAGGGAAGGGAGAATATTGGGGAAAGTTATTTTTAATGGTCATATTGTTGATCGTAAAAAAGCTCTCATTCATATTGAGGATCGCGGATTTCAATTTGGTGACGGAATTTATGAAGTAATTCGGGTTTACAACGGAATGCCTTTTACATTAAAAGAACATATTGATCGGCTTTATTCAAGTGCCCAAAAAATTTATCTGGAGATTCCTTATTCTCAACAAGAAATAATGGATTTAATTATCAATCTACTTGAACAAGAAAATGCGTCTACATGTAATCTGTATTTGCAAATTTCTAGAGGTGTTGTTCCTAGAAATCACGTTATTCCGAAGACGGCTTCACCAACCTTTGTCAGTTATCTTATGCCTGGTGATCGTCCAGTTAATTTAATGAAAATAGGAGGAAAAGCGGTTATTACGGAGGACTTGCGCTGGCATTACTGTGATATTAAGTCGATCAGTTTATTAGGAGCTGTTTTGGCCAAGAAAAAGGCAACAGATGCCGGCTGCCTAGAAGCAATTTTACATCGGAGCGGCATCATTACAGAGGGAAGTTCGACCAATGTATGGATCGTTCAAGACGGGAAACTATTTACTCATCCGGCTGATCAATTTATTTTAAATGGAATTACGAGACAAAAAGTCATTTCATTGCTCGCTATAAATCAATTGCCTTTTGCAGAAACCAGTTTTACTGTGGAACAATTACAAAGAGCCGACGAGGTGTTTTTAACGAGTACGACAATGGAAATCATCCCAATTGTTGAGGTGGATGGTGTAAAAATTGGCAGCGGAACACCAGGAGATATAACGAGGAAACTTCAAACGTTATTTGAAAAAGAAATTGAGCAAGAATGTGGACCCTTTTAAGAAATGTGGAATAATTATCTCTTACAAATTTACTTTTGACGGAACGGAATGGCCATAGATAACATAATTCTTTTAAACGATAACATCTCGGTTAGTATTTTATCTTTTTGTAACGAAAGATCTTGAGTATGACTCTCCTTTTTGGTGTACAATAAATCATAGATAAAGATGTACGGGGGAGTTCGACGATGAAAGGAAATCATTATTTTTTTGCTGTAAAATTACCGAGTGAGGCAAAGAGATTTATTCACCAATGGGTAATGACAAATAAAGAGCATTATCCGTTTAAACGTTGGGTCCATCCCGAAGATTACCATATTACCCTTGCCTTTTTAGGAAATCAGGAAAAAGAAATGTTAACAAAAGCAATTGCAGCTATTGCGAAAATTGTGGAGGAAGAAAAACCATTTGAGCTTACTTTCCATCAGTTAGGAGTATTTGGAAATGTTACGGTGCCGCGGATTTTTTGGCTCGATGTCAAAACTTGCAAACAGTTAACAGACATTCAAAAAAACGTATATAATCAATGTATAAAGCTCGGCTTCGCACTTGACAAAAAGCCATTCCGCCCCCATATTACATTAGCCAGAAAGTGGGATGGACCGGAGCCTTTCCAAATGAACATGCTGAATCAGTATAGCTTCCAGCCATCTTTTTCATTTTCTGTTAATCAAATTGTTTTATATGAAACACATCTCAATCAAACTCCAAAATATAAGGAATACCATGTGTTTCAGCTCAATACTTGATGGTAAGATAAAGAACGCCGCCTGTGGCTGGACAATAAAACGTATCTACAGGCTAATCTTCAGTATTTTTATGCTTTCTGATGGATGAAAAAAGGAAGGTTAGAAAATAATGGGACAATTGATAAAACTGCAAGACTATGTTTCCAGATATGAACAGGATATATATAAATACCCTTCTCGCTTTATTCGTTTGAAAAGATTGCAGTGGCAGCAATTATATAAAGCTTGGGATGAAGGCATATTAGTTAATTCTAGCCCTGAAGTAATTAGCGTAACGACGAAAGAACCTTTAGGGAAGGAAAAAATCTGGGGAAAAATGAAATCGGTATTTACGAAGAATAAAGAAGAATGGCAGAGTGTTGGCACGGATCAAGTGAAGGAATGGACATTAGTAGACGACGAAACTGAAAATATGAACAGATTTCCCTTATTCCAGTTTGAAACAATGCCTACAACAGCTGATGAGTTAAAATACCAATTTTTGGAGGAAATATATAAAGTTCAAATTCAATGGGCAAGTTCAACGGTTTTGGAACAATCGAATGTCGACATTTCTTATTTTTGGGAAAAAAACCTGAAATATTTTATGTTACGGTTCCCGGATACATTTTTATTTTTGTATAAACCGGTATTTTCTTTAAAAAAGGCCGAGATTCAAACGGAGACCATTTTGTTAACCCCGTTGGAAGTTGTTTGTATAAAATTTATAGAATCAGAGGATCAAGCAGTCTATATAGGCTCGGAAGACCATTTTTGGGAAAAAAGGGTTAATCATCAACGGAAAAAATTTTTAAACCCACTTATTGCATTAAATCGTACGGAATCGATTATAAAAGGAATATGGAAGCAAGCAAATATTGATTTTCCGATATCAAAAGTATTGATCAGCCGCAACGGTTTCATTGATTTTCCGTCTGCTCCGTACGGAATTACATTGGTTGACCATCGGAACTATCCCGAATGGTTTGAAAGAATGCGAGAATTTAAAGCACCAATGAAAAACGGACAATTGAAAGCGGCCAGAGCTTTACTTATTCATTGTCATTCTGTTTCCAAGTCCAGAATTTACTAAATCATCCCACTACAAAGTTTGCGCTCGCATTTTTGTGTAAATATATTCCATATGGCAGGATTTAGGAAATTTTGACTTGACGCAAACGTTCACAAAGGGATACAATCATAAAGTCACTATTATTGAACGGCAACTTTATCATTTTTTCTTTTCTATATACGATGCATTATTAGGGACCAAAGAGCAGCATTGAGGGTGAACACGGTGGAACATATACTTGAAAATGGTTGGGTGTTAGAACCGGCCGGCGGTTTAACAGGTGAGGCTTTCATCGCTTCTCATGAAAACAAAAAACTATTTATAAAACGAAATTCATCACCATTTTTGGCCGTGCTTTCTGCTGAAGGAATTGTTCCCAAATTGATTTGGACAAAGCGGTCGGAAAGTGGGGATGTGTTTACTGCACAAAAATGGATCAAGGGCAGAAAACTTGAACCGAATGATATGAGTGGTGAAGATGTTGCCAAATTATTAAAAAAAATTCATCGTTCAAAGCCTCTTTTATCAATGATGAAAAGATTAGGAAAAACGCCTTTTTCCCCTGAAATATTACTTACTCAACTACAGAGCAAACTTAATGCGAACTTAATAAAAGAATTCGCTATTTCCAAGACGATTGGTTACTTGGAGCAACATGTACCTGAAATACGACCGAATAATTGGGCAGTTTGCCATGGAGATATGAATCATAATAATTGGATGATTACCGAAGAGAATGAATTATTTTTAATTGATTGGGAAAGTGCCATCATCGGAGACCCGGCTTTTGATCTTGGACCGTTGTTATATTGGTACGTACCCGAGGGTGAATGGGAAAATTGGTTAAATAATTATGGAATGTCTTTAACTGAATCCATCTATAATCGTTTAAAATGGTATGTTTATTATCAAACGCTCTTATCAATTCAATTTTTTGATAGTAAAGGAAATGAAAAAGATCGTATATTTTGGCTTGAATATTTAGACACAATCAAGTAAGATGTATGAAGCAAGCGAGAAGTAATCTCCCTAATTCGATGTCAGGGAGATTTTTTCACGTCTATCCAATTTGAACTAACTGAATTGATTAATCTGATCTACCCAGAAATTTAATTGATCTTGGTGATTTGATATATGTTCATCAAGGTGTTGGGTATATTTTCCATTTTGACCGTATGAATAAATTTCACTTAATATTGCTTTTCCAGTTTGGTCAATATTTTGATTAACCATCAATGCCTTGGCTAGTCGTTCAATCTGTTCACATTCTGATACGGATCCGCAGCAATCCTCAGAATGGTTTTGTAAAATATCTTTTAATAAATTCATTTGATCCGTATAATGGATAGGCATAGTGATTCCCCCTAAATGAGATCTTTTATAATATAGCGAAAATTTTGACGTTAGAGTCTTTAACTTGTGTCAACAATACATTGCGCGTTTAGCCGACCAACTTGTACTTCGCTAAGTAGGCGCTTCCGTTTTTCTTAGCATATAACAAATTTCTGAAATTATTCTTGATGATTGAACAAATAAAGTAATCATACATTTAAAAAAAGAGGTGCAGAAAAGATGCGATTAAGAAATAAACCGTGGGCAAAAGAAAAATTGATGAACTATCCGCAAATTGTAATCAACCATCCGGAAAAGATGAAAGAAAAGTGGTATGATTTATTTGGAAATAATCACCCCATTCATATAGAAATTGGCACGGGAAAGGGGCGTTTTATTACGGAAATGGCAAAGGCGAATCCTGAAATCAATTATATTGGGATTGAGGCATATACAAGCGTGATTGTTTCGGCATTAGACCGTGCCATTGAAGCTGGAGTTCCGAATTTGAAATTGCTCAATATGAATGCACAAAAATTGATGGATGTTTTCGCTCCGGGTGAAATTGATCGTATTTACTTAAATTTTTCCGATCCATGGCCAAAAAATAAGCATGAAAAGCGGAGACTGACCTATAAATCATTTTTAGACATGTACGCGAAGATTTTGGTTAGTGGGGGCGAGTTGCATTTTAAAACAGACAATCAAGCTTTATTTGAATATTCGCTTATTAGTTTCTCTGAATACGGACTAAAATTGAAAAATATTAGTCTTGATTTGCACAACAGTGATTTTCAAGGGAATATAATGACCGAATATGAAGAAAAATTTTCAAAAAAAGGGAATCGAATATATCGTTGTGAAGTGAAATTTCCTTCCATAAATAAATGAAAATTTAAAAAAATGATCTTTCACAATGCTTTGCTTTCATGTGATTTATTAGTAAAATAATTTGACTGTGCCACATGTAAATAAAATTTTCAGCAACTTTTTTTGGAAATTAAATAAAAAATTCTTTCCTTATAAAAAAATTTCGTTTTATAATAATATAGGAAGATAAGTTTATTTTATAAGGAAAGAAGGAATTTTATGTCTGATCATTATCAGGGAAGAAATTCATTTAAGGAAACTTTTAAAAACTATTTATTCATAACAATAGGTGCAATTATATTTGCATATGGATTGGAAGCATTTTTAGTTCCCAATCAAGTGATCGATGGCGGCATTACCGGTGTATCATTAATATTAGATGAACTCATTGCCCCTATCCCTTTCGGCATATTCCTCGTTGTTTTAAATATTCCTTTTATATTCATCGGCTACAAGCAAATCGGCAAATCGTTTGCATTTCAAAGTTTATACGGGATTATTTTGGCTTCAATTTTTACGGAATTATTCCACCGTGTTGAGCCGATCATTGACGATCCGTTGTTGGCAGCAATTTTTGGCGGAATCGTACTTGGGATCGGAGTTGGGACGGTGTTACGAAATAATGGCGCACTCGACGGTACAGAGATTTTAGCGACTTTAATCAGTAGTAAATCCTCTTTTTCTGTTGGACAAGTTGTTATGTTTTTCAATATTTTCATTCTTGGTAGCGCCGGTTTCGTATTTAGTATTAACAGTACATTTTACTCGTTAATTGCTTACTTTATCGCTTTTAAAGTCATTGATATTGTTATTGTTGGTATGAATGAGTCGAAATCCGTCTTGATTGTTTCGGATAAATATAGAGATATTGGTGAAGCTTTGTTGAATCGTCTAGGTAGAACAGTTACATATTTCTCCGGTGAGGGAGGTTACAGCGGAGAAGAGAAGAAGGTCATTTATTGTGTAATTACCCGTTTAGAGGAGGCAAAATTAAAAGCAATTGTCCGCTATTTTGATCCGGATGCTTTTTTGGCCATGTCGGATGTTAGCGATGTAAAGGGTGGGCAATTCAAAAAGAAAAGCATTCATTAATTTTGGAACCATAGATAAAAGTCAAATTTTTTGCCAACCCACTTTGATGGAAAATAGTTTATACTTGTAATGATATTTAACTTTAGATTAATATTTTGATAAATAAGGTTTTCCAGAAAGGGTGGGAGAATGGAACAATTACATATTGGTAAAATAAGATTGACTTGGTTGAATGGTGGTGTGACCCACTTGGATGGAGGGGCCATGTTTGGGGTTGTCCCGAAACCGTTATGGACGAAAAAATATGCAGTTAACGATAATAACCAAATTGAGTGCAGAACTGATCCAATTCTTGTTGAAGTAAATGGAAAACGTTTTTTAATCGAGTCAGGAATCGGTAATGAAAAATTAACAGATAAGCAAAAAAGAAATTATGGTGTTACAGAAGAAGCTAAGATCGATGAATCATTAGCTGAACTCGGATTGAAAAGAAGTGATATTGACGGTATATTGATGACTCATCTTCATTTTGATCATGCGAGTGGATTAACTATGCCAAAAGAAGATAAGTTTGTATCCGCTTTTCCAAATGCGATTATCTATTGTACAGAAACGGAATGGGACGAAATGCGTAACCCAAATATCCGCTCAAAGTCAACCTATTGGGAAAATAACTGGAACGGAATTGAAGAACAAGTTGAAACATTTTCTAATGAACTAGAAATTGTACCCGGTATCCGCATGGTTCATACAGGCGGGCATAGTAACGGTCATGCGATTATTATCATGGAATCAGAGGGGAAAATGTCCATCCATTTGGCTGACCTATTACCGACACATGCACATCATAATGTACTTTGGGTAATGGCCTATGATGATTATCCGATGAACTCCATCGCCGAAAAGCAAAAGTGGATTCCTTATGCAGTGGAACATAATGCTTGGTTTACCTTTTATCATGATGCCATTTATCGCGCGCTTAAGTGGGATAAGCAAGGGAATATTATTCAGTCGATTACAATAGAATAATTTTAATTTGGTGCAAAATCACCAAAATGGTAGAAATTGAAGTAATTAAGTGAAAACCCAGTGATATTCCGTAATCCTGGGTTTCCCTATCATATTGAGATTACCAGTCTAAAATTTTTATACGATTGACCATTCTAAAATTTCCCCTGTATTGGCATCTGCTAAAAATTCAAAATGTTTTTCATCATCGTCTTCTATTTTCGTAATCCCGCCACGGTACGCTTGATAAGTAAATGAGTTTTTTTTCAAGGTCTCGGGTTTAGTCATAATCCATGATCCGGTCACTTTTCCGTTTGGGCCTGCAGTGCTTTTTATGATATGTAAAATTTCTTCAGATGAGAATTTGCTGCGATTATTTGTTATCGCTTTGCTTGAGAAAAATCCAAAAGCAATTCCGCACATAATTCCGGCAAGAAAATTTTTTTTGCTCATTCATTTCGCCTCCTACTATGAAAAAGTATACCTAGTTTTCAGATAAAATACTATAGCTTATTTTCGTTTGTATTTTGTAGAAATTGAGCTTTTATTATTTGTGCACGATTATCTTCAAATTTCGTTTTATAGCATAAGCAACAAAAGTTTTGTAAAATAAAGGGAGACTTCCATCAGTTGGTTTTTCATTCTCCACTAGTGGTTAGTTGAACTAATCGGACTTTAACGGGTAGTTCAACCCAATATTCAAGGTAAATTTCAAGATCTTAATTACCAGTGAGGTAGGATAAACAATTACATATTTTTGAATTCTAAAGAATTGGTGGTAATAATATGAATCAAGAGACATTAGATTTATTCAAAGTATTAACTGAGCTACCGGGTACTTCCGGAAATGAACATTTTGTTCGGAATTTTATGCGGGAACAATTGCAGAAATATGCGGATGAAATTGTTCAAGATGGTCTAGGGAGTATCTTTGGAATCAAACATGGTGAAAAAGACGGACCGAAGATTATGGTTGCCGGTCATATGGATGAAGTCGGTTTTATGGTAACAGCGATAACAAAAAACGGGATGATCCGTTTTCAGCCTTTAGGTAGTTGGTCACCCCAAGTATTACAAGCACAACGCGTCCAAATATTTACAGACAATGGGCCGGTGGATGGTGTGATTGGCTCGATTCCTCCTCATTTATTAAGAGGTACTGAAAATAAGAATAAAGTAACTGAAATAAAGGATTTATTAATTGATATTGGTGCCGACGATAAAGAAGATGCCAAACGGATTGGAATTAAACCTGGGCAACAAATTATCCCACTTTGTCCGTTTACACCGCTGGCTAATCCAAAGAAAATTATGGCAAAGGCTTGGGACAACCGCTATGGCTGTGGACTTGCTATTGAACTTTTAAAAGAGCTTCAAGGAGTGACATTGCCTAACACATTATATTCTGGAGCGACCGTTCAGGAAGAAGTAGGTTTACGTGGAGCAAGAACTTCCGCATACATGATTAAACCGGATTTATACTTTGCCTTGGATGCTAGTGCGGCCAATGATATGACCGGTGATAAAAATCAATTTGGACATCTGGGTGAAGGTGTGCTTCTTCGTATTTATGATCCGACCATGGTCACACATCGCAGGATGCGGGAATTCATATTAGATATGGCAGAATCGAATCAGATCCCATATCAATATTTTGTTTCTGGTGGCGGTACGGATGCTGGTCAAGTTCATCTTGCCAATGAAGGTGTACCAAGTGCGGTGATCGGAATTTGTGCGCGGTATATTCACTCACATACATCCATTATACATGTTGATGATTATTTGGCAGCGAAAGAATTGCTTATCAAACTTGTCAAAGCTGCTGATAAAACAACGGTTGCGAGTATAAAAGCTGACGTATGACCATCGATTTTCTTAAATTCCATTATCATGCTGAAAGGAAAGTTACAAGAACGGATTTTATGCAAGTAAAGCCACTGAATAAATTCATGATTGGACTTACGTTTCAGCTTTACCCGAGACGCTCCAATCATTGTGTTCTATCTATATTTTTAAATGATTAAACCATCGGGTAGGAATGGTTATTTTTACCAAATGGTATTTTTTTACAAAAATATTTCAAAGAGAAAGAGGAATGGGCATGAGACTGGCGGTAGGTACAACAAATCAGGCAAAATTGCAGGCTATTCATAATATATTTAATGATAGGGCGGAGATAATCCCATGCAAGGTTCCGTCCAATGTAAGCGAACAGCCATTTTCTGATGAGGAAACGATCCAAGGAGCGATCAATCGGGCAAAAAATGCCATTGCTGAAACGGCTGCTGATATTGGTATAGGTTTGGAAGGAGGGGTCAATGATTCACCATATGGACTAATGTTGTGTAATTGGGGAGCACTTGTTATACGCGGATCCTCTGAGCAACCTTTGATCGCCGGTGGTGCACGAATAATTTTGCCTGCTTATATTAGTCATAGATTAAGAAATGGGGAAGAATTGGGACCGATCATGGATGACTTTTGTAAACAAGAAAATATTCGTTCTCATGAAGGTGCAATCGGAATATTTACTGATGGCCAAGTAAACCGGGTTGAGATGTTTACGCATGTAGTGAAATTGTTAAAAGGGCAATTTGATTATGCCAACAAAACAAGTAACGGGGGCTAATCATGCTTCGAAGATCACAAGTAATTCAATTATTGTTGTTTGTATTTCTTTTATCTGCATGTACTTCATCGCTTCAGGACAAACAGCAAGATGTTAAGAAGCTGTTGGAGACGAGTGTGACGGATGAAAGTGAGAAACCAAATAAAGAGGCCGAGGGTATTCGCTTCTATTTACCTTTTGCAATGAAAATGAATGAATCGGATGATAATAATATCCTTGTTACAAAAGGAGACCAATTATTTATTTTATTCATCAATAAGAATGAAAAAGAGGATAGTCGGGTTGTTTATGAGGCAATGTTAAAGGAAGCTAATTCCTATATGTTTACAGAAACCTTTACAAATAAACATAAGTTCGGTTATGTGTTTTTAAAGGAAACAGACAAAAATAAATATGAACTGACGGTCGGAATCGGCGGCTATAAAATGACTACTATGACAGATTTGAAGAGATTGACACAAGACGCAGAAATGATGATGAAAGTGGTATCTTCTATTGAATTAGTGGGATAATATCAGCTAATTGATAAAAAGGCACATCGTATTTACCTTCAGAGACCTCCACAAGGAGAGGTACTGAAAACAAGATAGTGGAAAGTCTTGTCCTGCTTTGCTAAACTCTATAAGAGAATATTTCCAACCAAAATTTTTAAATATTGCTGGAGGTTTTATAGTGGAAAAATTACAATCCGTTGAACAATTTGAATCGTTAAAAAATAGTGGAGCTCATGTCTTTTTATTTACGGCTGGATGGTGTCCGGACTGCCGTTTTCTGGAGCCATTTTTGCCGGAAATTGAAAATGAATATACAGAATACACTTTTGTTTCCGTTGACCGGGACGAATTTATCGACTTATGCGGAGAAATGGACATTTTTGGCATCCCAAGCTTTGTTGCCTTTAAAGACGGTCAAGAAATCGGCCGCTTTGTCAGCAAGGACCGGAAAACAAAAGAAGAAGTGGAAAAATTTATGGATTCATTAAGGTAATTCCTGAACGTCCATAATGGGGTGATTCCTATGAAAATGTCGGTGGCAACCTTAAAAAAAATTTTAGAACAACGTTTAGCAAGCGATAATCGGAAAATTACATTCAATCGAGATAAAGATGAATTACGGGTGGAAGATACAACAATCAAAAAAGGAATAAATATTTCTTTACAACCAATTGTCGGAAAATGGGAAAAAGAACGGGATCAATCAATAGATGAAGTTGTCTATTATGTAGAGGAAGCTTTAAAAGCGATGACGTTATCAATCGAATTGACCGGACATGAAAAAAACATCTTTCCGGTCATTCGTTCCACCTCTTTTCCGAAAAAGACAGATACAGGTGGAGAAATGTTAATGGATGAGCATACCGCAGAAACGAGGATTTATTATGCCCTAGATTTAGGCAATACATATCGACTAATCGATGAACATATGCTAGCAAAAGAAAATTGGAAGCCGAACATGATTCGGGAAATGGCCAAATTTAATTTACGATCACTCGCTAATCCGCTTAAAAAAGATTCCGTCCGTGGGAATGACTTTTATTTTTTAAATACGAATGACGGATATGATGCGAGCCGGATTTTAAATGAAAACCTTTTGAGAGAAATGGAAGAGAAGGCCGAAGGGAAACTCGCTATTTCCATTCCTCATCAAGATGTTTTGATTTTTGCTGACATAAAAAATGATATCGGATATGATATATTGGCCCAAATGACAATGAGTTTCTTTACAAATGGAGCCATTCCAATAACTGCCCTCTCTTTTTACTATGAAGATGGGAAACTTGAACCGATCTTCATTATGGCTAAAAACCGACCGATTAGAAAGGAGTAATCAAATGAACATCTTTTATAATAAAGAAGGAGCCGGCGATACATTTCTAATTTCGTTGAAGCCTGTAAATCAAGCAAATTTTACATATGAGAAAAAAGATGATGTTGTTAAAATTGTAAACGGTGATACAGGTGAGACAGCTGGCTTCAACCTTTTCAATGTTTCAAAATACATTTCTTTTACTGTTACGAAAGGACTTGTAGACTTGACGGAGGAATTGGTGGCGAAGTTAAATGAAATCATAAAAAGTCATGGTTTTACCGATCAGTTAACTTGTGATCTTTCACCAAAATTTGTTGTCGGTTATGTGATAGAAAAGGCAAAGCATCCGCAAGCAGATAAATTAAGTGTTTGCAAAGTTGATGTTGGAACCGAAACATTACAAATTGTTTGTGGTGCACCTAATGTGGAAGCCGGACAAAAAGTTGTTGTTGCTAAAATCGGTGCGGTGATGCCGAACGGTCTTGTTATTCAACCTGCTGAACTTCGTGGTATATCTTCTCACGGAATGATTTGTTCGGCACGGGAATTAGGACTACCAAATGCCCCAGAGAAAAAAGGAATCCTCGTTCTGGAAGATACATATACGGTTGGAACCGAATTTAAATATTAAACTTCCCTCAAAAGAATTTTTTTCGCCTCGTCCTTCAAGTACGAGGCTTTTCTTATTGTTCAATGAATTATGTCTACGGATGGTTCGTTGAAATATATTTGTCATGTTAGTTTTACACCTTTCATCTTCTTTTTATAGTAAAATGTTATTGTATGTTTTGAAAGAGAGTGATGGAAATGGATTGGTATAAAAAATGGTTGTCTTTTTACATAGATGATGAGGATGAATCGCAAGGTCCAACTAATGATCAGGTTCAAAGCAAAGAGCTAAAGACAAAAGTAACATATCAATATCCAAAAAGTTTCACGAATCGACCTTTACTTGAAAAGGGTGAGGGCAAATATAATATACAACATAGTGCAAACATGAAAGAAGGGATGTCCGATATTCGTGATCTTTTACAGCGGCGCCACGAAACTGAACTTCGTCGGTATGAAAAGGAAAAGCCATCCTTTGAACCACATTTAGGACCCGACTCAAAACAAAATAATCAAGCATCTACAATGAATAGCAATGATGTTCACGAGGTTCAGCATGAAAACATTCATAAAAAGCGACCATTTCATCTAACAGAGATTCCTTCACCTATTTACGGGTTTCAAAGGAGAAAAAAGCAGGATGACATCATTGAATTTGAACTGACCACTTTTGAAAGAAATGCAGAAAACAAACAATTGTCTGGTCATGAAACGTGTTCATCTGAGTTCCGTGATGGCCAAGATGAGAATGCGGAAACTATTCAAACTAGCGACTATTTAAGTGAAGATGATCAAGAAAATGAACAAATAATAATCAATCAACTTCCCAATAGGAAGGAAAAACCGGATTCGCATGGATATAATCAGCAATCGGCTACTACAAATAGTCAAATGATAGATATAGAAAATTCCTTATCAGTGAAAACAGAGGTACAGTCGGAAAATAATGCTGATAAGTCAATCTCGGTTCCAGATATGAATCAGTCAAAAGAATCCGATTTGGATACCGAGACACAAGATCTTTCCTCATCGTCGCAGGAAGCAATCGTCAAAATGAAAGAAACAGCCCCAGAACAAGAAAATAATCAAGAACTAAACGATGATTACATGAAAGTAGAGAGGACTGAAGATGCCCATTCCTTGCCATCGAAAACAGCTGTTTTTGGGGAAGAAATACCATTGACCGAGTGGAGTATTGCAACAGAAAAATCAGAAATTAACAATTTGCAAGATGCCCCAATTGGCAATCAAGATTCTAAACAACAAGAAGTTTTTGAATTAGAGAAAAAGAACCAAGAGTTAGTCATGAGTAAAGATGATTTTGCCAAAGAACCAGAGGAATATTTGAAAGAAACGGTCCCTGTCCAAGATTTAACCGAGACAACGGATGCCTCTCCAACTAATTATAATATGGAAAAGTTCGAGGAAAAGGAACTTCAACCAGCGCAACAAATGAATGAACAAAAGCAAAATGTTACGAAAGAAGAACAATCTAGTAAACGGAACGATCAAGAACTAGCGACGAAACCGACAGCGAGAAAACATCTTCCATTCAATGTTCTTATGTTAAAAAAAGACCGGGAATTTTTGAAAAAGAAAGCGGAACAGCAAACGTTCCAACAAATGGCTGCTGCAACAGAATCAAATCAATTTGCAGAACCAGACTATCAATTTCCGTCCCGAAGCCTTCTAAATAAAACTACTTTTCAACAATCTGATGACGAATGGATTGAAGATCAGAAAGCGATTCTAAACAATACGTTACGGAGTTTCCATGTTGGTGCGAAAGTCGTTGATGTTTCTGTTGGTCCAACGGTTACACGTTTTGAATTATCCCCTGATATGGGAGTGAAAGTAAGTAAAATTACCAACTTGACGGATGATTTAAAATTAAGCCTTGCCGCGAAAGAAATTCGAATTGAAGCACCGATTCCTGGTAAACACACAATCGGGATTGAAGTACCGAATAAAATCAGTCGACCAGTTTATCTCAGAGACATCATCGATCAACCGAATTTCATTGAAGCAGACTCTCCATTAACAGCGGCTCTTGGTCTTGATGTTACGGGTAAACCAATTATGACCGATATTAAAAAAATGCCCCATGGTTTAATTGCTGGTGCCACAGGTTCCGGAAAAAGTGTTTGTATTAACACATTTATTATCAGCCTTTTATATAAGGCCAGACCTGATGAAGTAAAATTATTATTAATCGACCCAAAAATGGTGGAGTTGTCTCCATATAACGGTATTCCACACTTGATTAGTCCTGTGATTACCGATGTGAAAGCAGCGACCCAAGCATTAAAATGGGCGGTCGATGAAATGGAAAGACGATATGAATTATTTGCTCATTCTGGTGTCCGTGACATTAGTAAATTTAACGAGAAGTGTGAAACGCAAGAACAAAAATTACCATATATTGTGATAATTATTGATGAATTAGCCGATTTAATGATGATGGCACCGGCTGATGTCGAAGAAGCGATTGCTAGAATTGCCCAAAAGGCTCGTGCATGTGGCATTCATCTATTGATTGCGACCCAACGACCCTCTGTTGATGTCATTACCGGTTTGATTAAGGCAAATGTACCAACACGGATTGCTTTTTCAGTATCGAGTCAAATTGATTCTCGTACGATCATTGATATTAGTGGAGCGGAACGTCTGCTTGGAAAAGGTGATATGCTATTTGTGGCAAACGGTACGGCAAAACCGAACCGCATTCAAGGAGCTTTTATTACAGATGAAGAAATTGAAAAAGTGATCGACCATGTTCGGACCCAAGGTGAACCGAATTACTTATTTGAACAAGAAGAGCTGATAAAGAAATCTGATTTAGCCGAGAATGATGAACTTCTTTATGATGCTTGTGAATACGCATTAGAACAAGGAAATATCTCAACATCAAGTTTACAAAGACATTTTCGAATCGGCTATAATCGGGCGGCACGAATTATTGAATTGATGGAGGAAAAAGGCATGATTTCAGAGGCAAAGGGCAGCAAACCGCGTGATGTATTAATGACAGATACCGAACTGGAACAGTTAAAGGAGTTCCTATAACAGTGGAAACATGTAAATAAAATTTATGAAACCGAGTCATACTTCTCCTAATTGCTGTTGTATTTGAAAATAGTAGAAACATGTAAATAAAAGAATGAAACCGGGTCGGCTGAATCAAAAATCTAACCGACCCGATACAAAAAAATTTTATAAAAATCGGCTTTTGTTGAAAATTTTAGGTCTTACGGGCAAGGATATAGATAAGCGATAGTTTTTTTGAAATGAAAATGCTATAATACATAAAGTGCTGTTTAGTACATTTTGCGGTAAACGATTTAAATTGTATTATGACAGATAATTTTCAAAGGATGTTTTCGTCATTGGTTGTGGAATATTTTACAGTACTTGTGAGTAAAGAAGCCGATGGAAATCTTTCACTTAGCAAGGGGTATCGGTTAGTTTTGAAAAATAACGGACTTTTAGAAAATGTTTTTTAAATTTGTACGAAACACGAAATAAGTCTTTTCATACATATAATGCATATTATATAGTGACATTGTTGGAGGTTCTAACATGACTATTTACCATTTTGTAGGAATTAAAGGATCTGGGATGAGTGCCCTTGCACAAATCCTTCATAATATGGGATTAAGAGTTCAAGGATCGGATGTAGAGAAACATTATTTTACGCAAGACGCATTGGAAAAATTAGGAATTCCCATTTATCCTTTTGGAGAAGACAATATAAAACCAGGAATGACAATTATCGCGGGGAATGCATTTCCTGATTCCCACGAAGAGATTCAAAAAGCATTGGCATTAGGACTGCCGGTCATACGCTATCATCGTTTTTTAGGAGATTTTATTCAAAATTATACAAGTATTGCCGTTACCGGTGCTCATGGGAAAACATCGACAACCGGGCTTCTTTCGCATGTCATGGAATTGGCAAAACCAACATCTTATTTAATTGGTGATGGAACTGGGAAAGGGGTTAAGGACGCCACTTATTTTGTTTTTGAAGCATGTGAATATCGTCGCCATTTCCTTTCATACTTTCCGGATTACTGTATTATGACAAATATCGACTTTGACCATCCCGATTATTACGCTAATGTAGAGGATGTTTTTTCTGCTTTTCAAGAAATCGCATTGCAGGTGAAAAAAGGGATTATTGCTTACGGTGATGATGAGCATCTGCAAAAAATTCAAGCGAAAGTTCCGGTGCTTTTTTATGGCTTCGGTGATGAAAATGATTTTCAGGCACGAAATATTGAAACGACAAAGGAAGGAACCACTTTTGACGTTTTTGTCCGTAACAATTTCTATTCTTCCTTCTTCATTCCGTTATTTGGTGACCATAATGTATTGAATGCATTAAGTGTCATTACGATTTGTCATTACGAGGATATGGATGTTTCGATTATTCGTGAAGGATTAGAAACATTTCATGGAGTAAAAAGGAGATTTACTGAAAAAAGAATCGGTTCGCAAATATTAATTGATGACTATGCCCATCATCCGACTGAAATCCGGGCAACACTAAATTCAGCCAGACAAAAATATCCGGACAGAAAATTGGTTGCCGTCTTTCAACCACATACGTTCACAAGAACTCAAACCTTTTTAAATGATTTTGCCAATAGTTTAAGCGCAGCTGATGAAGTCTTCCTTTGTGAAATTTTTGGATCGGCTCGGGAAAATCACGGGAATTTATCTATCCGAGATCTACAAGCTAAGGTTGATGGCGCACAAATTTTAGCAGAAGCAGATGTTGCCAAATTAGCAGATTTTGAAAACAGTGTTATCTTGTTTATGGGCGCCGGGGATGTTCAAAAATATCAAGAAGCCTATGAACGCTATTTGGAAAAAGAACATAAAACCGTATAAGGAGATAGAAAATTGGAAAGCTGTCTGACAGAGTTTTGCGATTCACTAACCGGAAGATTGACCGGATTATTGGCTCGTTAAGGACCTGTTGGATGGCTGTTTTTGTATATAGAAAGAACTTTTGGTACTTTCCAGGTATCGGTACGAAATATTTATTAAAAAATGAGTATATAGGCTCGATTCTTCTTTGTAAAAATGTTTTAATTGAAATAGAATAGAATGTAAAGATTGGTAAGATTGGAATTAGAAGGGAGTTTTCCATAATGGAAGCGATTTTGTACATAAGTGTGGCTATAGTAGCCGTTAGTTTTGTTGTATTGGTCATTTATATTATAAAAACATTAAGAACATTAACACAATCGTTAACACAAACATTAAACCATATTTCACATACTGTAGAAAATTTGGAAGGGCAGATGCAAGGGGTAACAAAAGAAACAGAAAATTTACTCAAAAAAACTAATGACTTGGCGGCTGATATCCAAGAAAAGTCAAAAAAACTGGATACCGTTGTCATAGGTGTAGAAGAAGTCGGACACACTCTTCAAGCATTTAATCGTTCAATTAATCGGATTTCAAACACAGTCATTCAAAAAGCCGCAGATAATCAAGATAAAATTTCACAAATTATCAGTTGGGGAAAACTTGCTGGCGATCTAAAGAATAAATGGAGTGAAATGAGAGAACGAAAGAAACATAATAAGGAAGCCCATATTGTTATCGATAAGTGAACAGAGTAGGGGGAAGATGAAAATGGAAGAGAACAAAAAAGCGGAAACCAGGGAGACAAAGGATTTTTTGACAGGCGTGATAATTGGGAGTGTAATTGGTTCGCTCACAGCTCTATTATTTGCGCCAAAATCTGGTAAAGATTTACGTACTGAACTTCAATCAAAGGCCAATTTTGCTTTAGAAAAAACCGACCAAGTCAAGAATATTGTGATTCAAAAAGGCAATGATGTCCGGGAATTTGCCAACGATGCAAAAGAAAAATTAACGAAAGCTGTTCAAGAGCAAACAAACGTCTTAGTTGGTGCAGTTCAATCAATGACAAAAAAGTCCGGTGATGAAGCAATCGAGGTGTTAGAAGAAGCCAAGCAAACGATTGAGGAACTATCAAATGAAATTGATGAAAAATTGAAAGCTCTACAAAATAAGGGGGATGAATAAATTGACCTTCAAACAAATATATGAAGAAAGTGAATTCCTATCGATTCTGGAAAAGGAGAGCTCCTGCATTCTATTCAAACATAGTTTAACATGTCCAATTAGTCAAGGTGCATTTGACCAATTGACTGCTTATATGAAAGAACATAATGGAATCAATGGTTATTATTTAACGGTCCAAGAAAGTAGACCATTATCTAATTTTATTGCAGACCATTTTGCAATCAAACACGAATCACCGCAAATCTTTTATATCATAAACGGAGAGGTAAAGTGGCACACTTCTCACGGCAAGATAACGAAAGAAGCTATCGAAAAAGTTACCTTATAACATCATTCAATGAACAAAAGAAGTGGGATTGTCCTAAGGAAAGCCTGATTAGGACAGTCCTTTTCTTAGCTAATAGGAAAGTAAAAATTTCTTCAATTTCTACTTTCCTAACGCATAAGTGAACAAGGAAAGCTTCGTGGGAATACGTCGCAGCCGAAAAAATTTTATATTTTTTCGGTGAACGAGAGAGTCTTCGGTAGCATGACCTCGCAAGTGAAAATGTTTTTTCGCTGAACGACGGCTCTTTGGTTCCCTAAAGGATCGGACGTCCGAATTTTCTTTAAATATGTAGGTGGTCCTACTTGATACAGAAACTTCATTGGCACAAAAAGCATATAAGACCGCCAGATACTGAAAATCCAGCAACAATCTTTTTCAAGGCAGGTGATTTTTTTGCAAACATGGAACCAAGTTCCTATCCCCTTTGCTATTATGGATGATTATGACAAACTTGTTTCATATAACGAAGCATTTGAATCATTGTTAAAAGAATTAGGAGAGGATAAAAACATAACTGATCTTTTACAAGTGGTCCCGAAACAGTCAGACTCTAATTTACTAATGGCAAAAATCACCGAGAAAGATTATTTGTTTATCAAAAAGCAAATCAAGCAAAATAAAAATCTATTAATCGGAATAGAAACGAGTGGAATCAGCAATTTGCTCGATGTTTTGGATGATCTGGAACAAACTAAACATGAATTGGAAGTTGTGTTTGAACATTCCTATGATGGCATTTACTTGACAAATCGGGAGGGAGTAACGGTTCGGACAAATGCTGCGATTGAACGTATTACTGGTATCCCGAAACAATATTATCTTGGGAAAAATGTAAAGAACTTAATGGAACGAGGAATTTTAAAAAATTCCGTAACTGAAGAAGCTTTGAAGAAAAAGAAGATCGTTTCCTTTGTCCAAAAAAATTATATCGGAAATATTACGCTGTTAACAGGAACTCCGGTACTTGACAGTCAAGGAAATATTGATATGGTCGTTACCAATATTAGAGACTTAACTGATTTGAATCGAATTCAAGCGGAACAAATTGATTATCTTACAGATCATGAATTTAAGTCGAAGCCATCGCAACCGAAAAATGAATATGAGGAAAAGTACGGGATTGTTGTTCAAAGTGAGCAAATGTTAACCATTTTTGAAACAGCAAAACGAATTGCTAATTTTGATGCAACCATCTTAATTTTAGGGGAAACCGGTGTTGGAAAGGATGTTTTGACAAATTTTATCTATGAAAATAGTGATCGAGCAAATACTGGAAAACTAATTAAAGTAAATTGTGGTGCCATCCCGAAAGAATTACTTGAATCCGAATTATTTGGGTACGAGGCAGGTGCTTTTACCGGGGCAAATCGAAATGGCAAACCAGGAATGTTTGAATTAGCGAATGGTGGTATATTGTTTCTTGATGAGGTCGCTGAATTACCATTGAATTTACAAGTAAAACTTTTACGTGTTCTGCAGGAAGGGGAAATCCAGCGGGTAGGGGGAACGAAGACGAAGAAGGTTGATGTCCATATAATTTCCGCAACAAACCGGAACTTGCATGACATGGTCGCACGGGGTGAATTTCGGGAAGACCTCTATTATCGACTTAATGTGATTCCAATCCATATTCCTCCGTTACGTGATCGTCGAGAGGATATATTGCCGCTCATCCATTTGTTTTTAAAAACATATAATCAAAAATATCAGTTGTACAAGGAATTTGATTACGAACTGATTGATTTTCTCACGCTGTATGATTGGCCGGGAAATATTCGTGAGCTTTCTAATTTGATAGAACGATTAGTGGTTACCGTTTATCAAGATAAAATAGGAATTGATCACTTGCCAAAAGAATATCGTGCCTCAGAAATAGTTGGACGACAAACACAACTTTCATTGAAAAAAGCCGTGGAAGATGTTGAACGGAAGCTATTGTGTCAGGCGGCAAAAAAATATCAAAATACATATGAAATTGCACGAGCACTGAAAACAAGTCAGCCAACCGTCGTCCGTAAGTTGAAAAAGTACAACATCAAAGTAAAAAATGAATAGATGAAGTATTGAAAAACTGCTCCAACATATTAACCGGAGTAGTTTTTTTAAGCTTGTTTATTTGAGCTTTTGTGTCAAGGTCGAACATATTTTAATTCAAAAATGAATTGTTTGATACAAAATTAAATCAAATAAAAAATATAGAAATATGGTTTAATAATTCATAATTGCATTATATTTTATTATATAGATTTAATAAAGTCATCATCTAAAGGTTGGCACACAACTTGCAATATAAAAATTGTGACAAGAATTTGACAGATAGGGAAGTGACAGGAGTGGATTTCCAACTGGATGAAGATATTTTACTCTTAAAGGAAAATGTGAGAGCATTTATTCAAAAAGAGGTCGAAGCGGTTGCCGAGCAAATCGAATCTGATGATAAAATTCCCCGACATATCATTGAGATGTCAAAGGAGTTAGGACTGTTCGGTTTAAGTATTCCCGAAAAATTTGGTGGTCTGGGTATTGGCATGGTTGGAAAATGTGCGATTTATGAGGAAATTGGGCAAACCCATAACGGTTACACGACCTTAATTGGCGCACATTCAGGAATTGGCACTGTTGGACTCGTTGAATTCGGAAATGAACAACAAAAGGAAAAATATTTGCCTTTAATGGCAAGTGGTAAAAAAATTGGAGCCTTTGCGCTAACGGAACCAGAAGCCGGATCCAATGCTGCCAATTTGCAAACAACCGCAGTAAAAAAAGGTGATAAATATATTTTAAATGGAACAAAACATTATATTACAAATGCAACGGAAGCAGATATTTTTACTGTAATGGCGGTAACAGACCGAAGTAAGGGTGCTCGTGGAATAACCGCATTTATAGTAGAAAAGGATTTTCCGGGATTCCACATTGGTATGGTTGAACAAAAAATGGGTTTACGCGGGTCTCATTCCGCAGAAATTATTTTAGAAGATTGTGAAGTTCCAGAAGAAAACATGCTTGGTAAAGAAGGGGAAGGGTATATAAATGCGTTAAAAATCTTAACAAATGGTCGCGCTGGTCTAGCAGCCAGAAATCTAGGAAGCTGTCAAAAACTATTGGATATGGCCACAACATACGCATTAGAAAGGAAACAGTTCGGGGTACCAATCATCGAACATCAAGCAGTTGCCCATATGCTTAGTGAAATGGCAGTCGAAATAGAAGCTTTGCGATCTTTTACATATCGCGTCGCTTGGATGGTTGATGAGGGAAAAAATGTCATTAAAGAAGCGGCAATGTTAAAATTGTACGGTTCGGAAGTATACAACCGTGTTGCAGATAAAGCGCTGCAAGTTCATGGCGGATTAGGGTATATTGCCGGATATCCAATTGAACGGTTTTTTAGGGATGCCCGGATTACAAGAATTTATGAAGGGACATCTGAAATACAGAAAAATATTATTGCAAAACAATTAATGAAAGAGTATAGCTGACAAAAGGAGGACGTAAATGGGAAAAGAGGAAGTTGTTATTGTAAGCGCTGTCAGATCACCGATCGGTACTTTTGGTGGTTCGCTGAGAAATATCAGCTCTGGACACCTGGCATCATTAGTCATTAAAGAAGCAATCAAACGAGCAAGTATCCAACCGGAACAAGTAGATGAAGTCATTATGGGGGAAGTCCGTCAAACAACCGAATCATCGAATGTTGCCAGGGTAGCAGCGCTTCGGGCAGGGATTCCCGAGACGACTCCCGCATTTACAGTTAACCGTCTTTGTGCTTCGGGCATGCAGGCAATTGCATCTAGTGTCCAAGAAATTCTGTACGGGGATGTGGAGATTGTTGTTGCTGGTGGAACAGAAAGTATGAGCCGTTCACCGATTTATCTCCGTGGTGCCCGATTTGGTGATGAAACACCTTATTTAGTAGATTCCAATACAGAAGCGGGCCAGCAACCAACAGAGATCTATGGTGCCAATCTTGGCATGGGGATGACCGCTGAAAATGTGGCGGAAACATACAAGATTTCCAGAGAAGATCAAGATATTTTTGCCCTTGAGAGCCAGAAAAGGGCAAAAGCGGCAATTATGAAAGGTCGCTTTCAAGATGAAATTGTTCCTATACAAGTAAACAGAAAAAAAGAGTCTTTTCAGTTCAGTCAAGATGAACATCCACGATTCACAACAACTTTGGAAGGATTAGCAAAATTAAAACCGGTTTTTAAACCAGACGGGACGGTGACAGCCGGGAACGCATGTGGTAGAAATGACGGTGCATCGGCGCTTGTTATGATGAAACGGCAAAAAGCTCAAGAATTGGGTTTGAAACCGTTAGCTAAGATTGTCGATTGGGCAGTTTCCGGTGTGTCTCCTGAAATTATGGGAATCGGACCGGTTCCAGCAGTGAAAAAGTTGTTAGTTAAACAAAATAAATCAATTCAAGATATTGATCTTTTTGAACTAAATGAAGCTTTTGCATCACAAGCATTGGCATGTATTCGCGAATTGTCCCTTGATATTGAAAAGGTAAATGTAAACGGCGGTGCGATTGCCTTGGGACATCCGGTCGGGGCAACCGGGGCTAGAATCGTAACGACCCTTCTCTACGAGATGATAAAACGGCAACAACAATTTGGTATCGCCACTTTATGTGTTGGTGGGGGGCAAGGAATGGCGATGATGATTGAGTTGCTTTAAATTGGCGTTAAACTGCTTATCGGTAGACTTTGTAAACGATTGCCGAAACATTTGCTTAACGAGCAGCCTGTAAAAGAATCAAGCGGACGTTTTTATATTTGCTATAAATTTTATAAAAGGGGAGATTTTTATGCATTTACGTCTTACTGAAGAACAAAAAATGGTTCAAGAAACGATTCGCAAATTTGTCGAAAAAGAACTAATCCCACTTGAAAATGAGGTATTAAGAAATGAGCGGGAAGGAAGACCAAGCCTGCCACAAGAAAAGGTAAAAGAACTACAATTGAAAGCAAAAAATGCAGGATTTTGGGGAATTAATACACCAAGTGAATATGGCGGGGCTGACCTCGGTCAAATGATGCAGGCAATCGTTACCATGGAGATTTCAAAAACGTTTGTTCCATTCAGTTTTGGTGGTTCAGCTGATAATATTCTTTACTATTGTAACGAGGAACAAAAGAAAAGATATTTAATTCCGACAATTAACGGAGAGAAAAAATCATGTTTTGCTATGACTGAACCTGGTGCCGGTAGCGACACAAGAAATATCAAAATGACAGCCGTAAAAGATGGGGATGAATGGGTTTTAAACGGAGAAAAAACATTTATTACCGGTGGGAATGAAGCCGACTTTGTTATGGTCATCGCCATCACTGATAAAGAAAAGCATGAAAAAACAGGAAGAGATGGGGTTACCTGTTTTATCGTTGACCGTGATATGGGCTGGCGCTCGGAATATATCCACACAATGGGCGAATGGGGACCGGCCAGTTTAATTTTTGAGAATGTCCGAGTACCGGAGAAAAATATTCTTGGAGAATTGCATGGTGGCTATAAACTCGGCTTGGAATGGATTGGTTTTGCCAGATGGATTGTCGGTGCTCGGGCTGTCGGTGCGGCAGAACGGTTATTACAAATGGCGATTGATTATTCAAAAGAACGGGTCACTTTCGGAAAGCCGATTTCGAAACGTCAAGCCATTCAATGGATGATTGCCGATTCCGCCGTAGAAATTGAAGCAGCCAGGTGGTTGGTGTTAAATGCTGCTTTTACCCTTGATCAAGGGGAAGATAACCGCCATTTAGCTTCAATGGCGAAATTATACGGATCAAATATGGGAAATCGGGTAGTTGACCGAGTTTTACAAATCCATGGTGGTATGGGCTATACGAAGGAGTTGCCAATTGAACGTTGGTATCGAGAAGCAAGATTATGGCGCATTTACGACGGTACTGATGAAATTCAACGTATGATTATTTCTCGAAATCTATTAAAAGGTCATGTTCATATCGGGGATTTTATTTGAGAAAATGATTAACCAGTAAAAAGGGGTAGGAAATAAGAAATTGAATTGGAGGCTAAAAATATGTGTAAACGTTTTGAAGGAAGAGTGGCATTTGTTACAGGAGGTAGTCGCGGCATCGGAAAAGGGATTGCAAAACTTTTCTTGGAGGAAGGTGCAAAAGTAGCCATTATTGATATAAATCAGGAAGCATTGAATGAAACAGCCAGTGAATTTGCTCAATTGGGATTCGATGTGTATACAAAAGCAGCCAATGTTGTTAACGCCAATGAAGTAGAAATTGCCATTCAAGAAGTTGTCGAAAAGTACGGATCGCTTGATATTCTTGTTAACAATGCTGGGATTATCCGTGACAATTTACTATTTAAAATGACGGACGACGATTGGCAGCAAGTGATGGATGTTCATTTGAAAGGGTCGTTCAATGCGGCACGGGCGGCACAAAAATATATGGTAGAAAGAAAGTATGGCAGAATCATAAATATATCATCAACATCTGCTCTTGGTAACCGTGGTCAAGCCAACTATGCTGCGGCAAAGGCAGGTTTACAAGGGTTTACAAAAACATTGGCGATTGAACTAGGGAAATTTGGAATTACGACCAATGCGGTTGCTCCAGGATTTATTCAAACGGAAATGACAAAAGCAACTGCCGAACGAATTGGAGTTCCGTTTGATAAGTATGTGAAAGTAGCAGCCGCAGAAATTCCGGTCCAAAGAGGTGGTAAACCGGAAGATATTGCTAATGCTGTCGCGTTTTTTGCCGATGAAAAGTCATCTTTCGTCAACGGACAAGTTCTGTATGTTGCCGGAGGACCAAAAGCATAAGGAGGGAAAAGAATGTCAAAAGAATGGATTGGAAAGACATCAAACAAAGTGAAAAATACTGTTGACCGATTACTTGTGAAACGGTTTGCTGAGTCCATTGGCGATTTGCATCCGATTTTTGTCGATGAAAAATACGGAGAAAAGTCAAAGTATGGCGTGAATATCGCTCCGCCCACATTCCCGAGGGTATTCGACTATGGCGTATTGGAAGGTGTTGAACTTCCAATGAAAGGATTAATTCATGGCGAAGAAACGTATCAATATGAACGCCCGCTCCTTATCGGTGAAGAAGTATATTGTTATACAATAATTCAAGATTATTATGAAAAGAAGGGGAAAAGTGGTGACATGGGTTTTGTGGTCATCAAACGCGTGGGTGAAGATGCAAAAGGGGAGATCATTTTTACCGAAATCCAAAATGTGATTATAACGGAAGCTGTACGAAGGGGGATAAATGCATGAAAACAATGACAGAATTTAAACCTGGAGAAACCTTGGAAGTGACATTACCCCCAGTATCAAGACTGGATTTAATTAAATATGCAGGAGCTTCCGGTGACTTCAATCCAATCCATACGATTGACGAGGAAGCAAAAAAAGCAGGGTTACCAGGAATCATTGCTCATGGTATGTGGACGATGGGAAATTTAGGAAAATTATTTACACCTTTTTTTGAAGAAGGCTTTATAAAGGAATATAAAGTTCGCTTTGCAGGAATGGTTTTTCTTGATGATATATTGACATTAAAAGCGGAGTTATTAGAAGCGAGCGGAAATGATCTGTTTTTCAATGTTAAAGCTGTTAAACAAAATGATCAAGAGGTTGTCAGGGGAAACGTTCATTTTAGACGATATCATGCAGTTTGATCTTTTATCGAAGTGATTGGCAAATGGGCGATCAGAAAGTTGTCACAAATAATACTTCAAGTTCATGTAATAAGCCGGACAATAAGTTCCAACGTCCGGCTCTCTTTCCAAATAGGATGGAAATGAAAGTGGAGGTGAATCGAGTGGATTTTTTTGTATTTAGAAAAAGTACAAGAATTTCAGTTTAGCTAAAGCAGAGATTGCCCTGATTAAAGTAGTTGCACCAAGCAAGGTGTTAAAAGTCATTGATCTAGCGATTCAGGCCTTTGGAGCAGCCGGTGTCAGCCAGGAAACACCACTTACTACCATGTATGCCAATATTCGGACACTTCGACTTGCTGACGGACCAGATGAAGTTCATCACCGCTCCATTGCCAGAGAAGAGTTGAAAAGAGATAGATTAAAAAGATGGTTGATAATCAGAATAATTTACAAAGAAGTAATGTAGCAAAAAATAACTGAATATTTATAAAAATTGTACAAAAAAGGGGGAAGCTGCACTGGAAATTTTCATTCAACAGTTGTTTAATGGTTTAACGATCGGAAGTATTTATAGTCTTGTGGCACTTGGCTTAACTTTAGTATATGGAATTTTACACATTCCAAATTTTGCTCATGGTGCCTTATATATGATGGGTGGCTATATTACACTTTCAGCAATGACCTATTTAGGTTTTCATTATGTTTTGGCCATATTTATTTCCCTTTTAGTTGTGGGAATACTCAGTGTGTTGATGGAACGACTCGTTTTTCACCCATTAAGGGAATCACCACCAATTCAGCATAAAGTTGCGGCAATCGGAATGCTGCTATTTCTTGAAGCTTTCGCACAAATGGTATGGGGAGCAGACTATCTACAAATGTCTACACCTTTTGAAGATGTCATAAATGTAATTGGTCTTACAGTTACTTTACAACGGATTATCATTGTTATCACAGCGGTAACGGTGATGATCTTATTAACCCTCTTTTTGAAAAAGACATTTATTGGTTCGAGTATTATTGCAATGGCTCAAAATCGTGAGGGAGCATCATTAGTAGGGATAAATACCAATCGGGTAACAATGTTAACATTTTTTATTGCTGGCGCCCTTGCTGCCATTGGCTCATCATTAACAGCACCGATTAACCTTGTTTTTCCTTCAATGGGTCATCTCGTCATTTTAAAAGCATTCGTTATTATCATTCTTGGTGGGATGGGAAGTGTTCCTGGGGCGATTCTCGGCGGATATATTCTCGGATTTACTGAGAGTATCGGTGCAACATATATATCAAATGATTATAAAGATTTAATTGCGTTTATCCTACTCGTGATTATTTTGACCGCAAAACCTCAAGGGATTTTTTCAAGGGGGGAGCAAGGTTGAACATGCTGAGGAATAAACGAATGATCATTACCTTCTTTATTTTACTAGCTTTACTCTTCCCGCTTCTTTTGCCTAACAGTTATTACTTATATATTATGTCTTTATCGTTTATTTGGATTATCGCCGTATATGGCCTCAACATTGTCGCTGGGTATACAGGTTATTTATCCCTTGCTCATGCCGGATTTTTCGCTATCGGTGCCTATGCTTTTGGCCTATTGGTAACAAAGACTGAGATCGGCTTTTGGCTAGCATTTATCCTTGCACCCATCATTACTACGGTGATCGGTACATTGATCGGTTTAGTATCTTTACGGACAAAGGGACATTTCTTTGCGATCTATACTTTATGTGTCGGCTACATTATTTATTTAGTTATTGATAAATGGGAAAGTTTGACAGGAGGCGTTCGTGGACTCATTGGTATACCTGCCCTTCCAGATCTTGGTCCCATTTCTTTATCAACACCGACAAATCAATATTATTTTGTCTTGTTCATTATGTTGTTGATGATCTTTATCGCTTATCGACTCGTGCATTCACTCGTTGGCCGAACATTAATCGCCATTCGTAACAGTGAGACTTTAGCTTTATCATTAGGAATTTCAACGACAAAGAATAAATTGCTTTCCTTTATGTTGTCAACTTTTTATGCAGGAGTGGCCGGGACTTTATATGCAAGCTTTATTCGCTTCCTCGGACCGGAAATAAGCTCGACAACGATTATGTTTGATTTATTAACTTATTTGATTGTCGGGGGAATCGGAACTTTATCAGGACCGATTATTGGAACTCTATTGATTGTTTGGACGTCGCAAACATTGCAATTTTTACAAGACTACCGAATGCTTATTTTTGGTCCTTTATTAACGTTGATAATCATCTATTCACCTAGAGGAATCGTTGGCTTTATTACGGGCTTATTAAGGAACAGGAAGGGTGAAAAGAAAGTTGCGACAGTTCAAGTGGAAAAACAAATGTAAGGGGGAGTGAAATGTTTTTAGAAACTAGAAATTTAACGAAAAGTTTTGGTGGACTAACCGCTGTGAAAGAAGTAGATTTTTCTGTTGAAAAAGGAAAAATTAATGCAATTATCGGTCCAAATGGTGCTGGAAAGTCAACCTTTTTCAATTTAATTAGCGGTGTCTATAAACCGACATCAGGGCAGATTAAGTTTAAAGGGGAAGATATTACGAAAATGTCGGCTAATAAAGTGGTAAAATTAGGAATGGCTCGGACATTCCAAACTACAAGTCTATTTGAAAACGCCACCATTATGGAAAATGTCATGGTAGGACACCGATTGAGAACAAAATCAAATTTATTTGATGCTGTATTCAATACTAAACGACTGCGAAATGAGGAGCAGGAATGTCGTAATAAGGCTTTAGAAGTTTTGGAAAATGTCGGTTTGCTCGATGTTAAAGATCAATTTGTGGCAAATATTTCACAGGAAGAAAAGAAACGGACAGCCATTGCATTGGCACTTGCAACTGAACCGGAAATTATTTTTCTTGATGAACCGACAGCAGGTATTAATCCGGAAGAAACCTTAGCATTAGCACAGTTGATTAAAAAAATAGGAGAAAGTGGAATAACGGTTTGCCTCATTGAACATAAAATGCAGATGGTTATGAGCTTGGCTGAAAAAATAATGGTTTTAAATTATGGTGAAAAAATTGCGGAAGGCACACCCGAAGAAATTCAAAATAACGAACAAGTCATTAAAGCGTATTTAGGGGGAAGTGTCCATGCTTAAATTAAATAATGTTACCGTGAAATATGGAAACTATGCAGCTATCCACAAAATAGATATTTCGGTAGAAACAGGTGAAATTGTTGTTTTATTAGGGGCAAATGGTGCAGGGAAAACGACGACATTCCGGGCTATTAGCGGACTAAATCGTTTAACCTCAGGAGAAATTGTTTTTGAAAATGCTTCTATTGGCGGTAAATTACCTAGTAAGATTGTTGAACTCGGAATTGTTCAATGTGCTGAAGACCGGAAACTATTCCCGTTTATGTCGGTGGAAGAAAATCTGCTAATGGGCGGTTTTGTCCACAGAAAGCAAAAGCAAGAATTAAAACGAAGAATGAAGGACATATATGAACTGTTTCCTGTTTTACATGAAAAAAGAAATCATTCTGCTGGCTCACTTAGCGGAGGACAACAACAAATGTTGGCTATCGGGCGGGCACTGATGTCAAAGCCAAAATTGATATTGCTTGATGAACCATCCATTGGGCTTGCACCGCTCATTGTTGAACAAATGTTTGAAAGTATTAAAGAGATTAATAGAGAAGGTACGACGATTTTACTTGCGGAACAAAATGCAAATGCAGCACTTAGTATTGCAAGCAGGGGTTATGTTTTTGAAAACGGAAAAATTGTTGTTGAAGGAAGTGCAGAAGAATTATTTGCCAATGAAGGAGTTAGAAAAGCCTATATTGGGGCATAAATTTATAGGAGGGGTAAGATGAAAAGGAACATTTATTTGTTATTTGCATTGATTGTAGGGGCTTGTATGCTGTTGTCTGCTTGTTCTCAAAACCAAACAGGAGGAAAAAATAGTGAAAATAATGGTGAAGGTAATGATGTGGAAACGATTGTTAACATTGGTTTTTCCGGGCCTTTAAGCGGACCTGCCGCAAGTTATGGAGAAAAGACTTTAAATGGATTAACGATGGCTGTTGAAGAAATCAATAAAACCGGATTTGAAGTAGATGGAAAAAAATATAAGTTAAATCTTGTTTCATTGGATGACAAATATTTACCGAATGAAACGGCATCAAATGCTCAAAGACTTGTTCAAGAACATAAAACACCAATTATTTTTACACCTCATAGTGGTGGGATAATGGCTTTACAAGTGTTTAATGAAAAGGATAATTTTATTATTGGTGCTTACTCAAGTGAACCAACGATTACGGAAAATGGCAATACGTTGACGGTAAGGATACCGCCTAATTATGAAGGATATATTGAACCTTTTACCAAATATTCAATGGAACGATTTGGGAAGAAATTGGCTGCGATTCCACCTGTAACACAATATGGCCAAGACTGGGCGAAGGTTTTATTACCGCAC
>Ga0207747_1000680_pt1 | contig 33441 bp, 30 predicted proteins | sample HigsolmetaGSP11D_FD_184839 | JGI IMG/M metagenome (GOLD analysis project Ga0207747, IMG submission 184839) | High solid enriched microbial communities from the Joint BioEnergy Institute, USA - SP1-1-D (SPAdes) | ecosystem: Engineered > Bioreactor > SSF (Solid state fermentation) > Aerobic >...
ATCCTCTCGGCTGCCGATCTCCATTACCTGGCCAAGGCCGCCGCGCTGCCTGCCCGCGCCGCCGGAACCCGGCCGCAGCGCCTTCCGCCAGATCACCAGCGGAGTGATTGCCTCCGTCACCTCGACTGGCACGTTGCGCACGCCGCTGGGGAATGGTGTGGCGGAGAGGCCATCCTGCCGCGGCCGCGCGCCGGCCCCGCCGGAGTGGAAGGTGGTGACATTGAAGGGCATCGCTCCGTCGCCGCCAACCCCGGTCATGCCATGCCCGGCCGCGAGGCTGAGGTTCCAGAGATTCGAGGTCCCCTCGGCTGGCACCGTCGCCGGCATTGCCTGGTGCAGGCAGCCATAGACCACGTCCGGCAGCATGTGCCCGATGATGGACCGCGAATAGACTGCCGCCGGATGCGGCGCGTTGACGATGGTGTTCGGCGGCGCCGTCACCTCGATCGCGTCCAGCGTCCCGGCATTGTTCGGGACCCAGGGCGCCACCGCGCATTTCACGCCGAAGGCGGTATAGGCCTCAGTGTAGCAGAGCGGGCAGTTGATGGCATAGGCGGACAGGCCGGAGGTGCCGGCGTAGTCCACCCGAATCCGGTCCTCGCCGATGGTCAGCGTCGCCACCAACTCCACCGGCGCCTCCAGCCCGTCTATGGTCATGGAGGCGGTCCAGCTTCCGCGCGGCAGCTTGCCGATCGCCTCCGCCATGGCGCGGCGGCTGCGCCCGATCATCTCCTCCCCAAGCTCACCGAGGTCGTCGAGCCGGTATTCGCCCATCATCTCCAGCAGGCGCGCGCTGCCGCGGTCGTTGCAGGCGGCGAGGGCGTAGATGTCGCCCACCACCTGCACCGGCTCCCGCACATTCGCCCGCACGATGCGCAGCAGGTCCTCGTTCATCCGCCCCTCGCGCGCGAGGTACATCAGCGGGATGTAGAGGCCCTCATGGTAGACCTGCCGTCCTTCCGGCGTCTGCCCGATGCCGCCGATATCCACGACATGCGTGGTGCAGGCAAAGAGGGCCACGGCACGCCCCTGGCGGAAGGTCGGCGTGACCACGGTCAGGTCGAAGAGGTGCCCGGTACCCTTCCAAGGATCGTTGGTGATCAGCGCATCGCCCGGCCGCAGCGTCTCGAGCGGGAATTCCGCCAGGAAATGCACGACGGAACGTGCCATCGAGTTGACGTGCCCCGGCGTGCCTGTGACTGCCTGCGCCAGCATGCGGCCGTGCGCGTCGAAGAGGCCGGCCGAGATGTCGCCCGCCTCGCGTGCCGCGGTGCTGAAGGCGGTGCGCACCAGGGTCTGCGCCTGCTCCTCCACCACGGAGATCAGGCGGTTCCACAGGACCTGGATCTCGATCTCGCCGAGCCGGCCCTGCCGCTGTGCCACACTCATGCCGCCATTCTCTCGATCACGATATGGCCTGCGGCGTTCACCGCCGCGGCAAAGCCGGTGGGTACCAGGGTGGAGGTCTCGGCCTCGGTGATCACCGCCGGGCCCTCGATCCGCGCTCCGGGTTGCATCGCCGCACGCGCATGGATCGCGGCCTCAATCTCCGCTCCGGTTCCAGGATCGACCAGCCGGCGCCAGTCAAGCGGTTCCGGCGCCGGTCTGGGCGCCACCTCCGGCAGGCGGCCAGGCAAGGGTCGGTCCTCGGAGAGGGCGAGGGTCCAGGTGACGGCTTCAATTTCGAGATTCGGGATGATGCGGCCGTAGAACTCGCGGTAGGTGGCCTCGAAGGCCGCGCGCAACCGCTCGGTGCCGTCCGGGCCGAGGCGGTCGGTGGGCAGGCGCACCGCCACCTCATGGCCTTGGCCGCGATAGCGCATGAAGCCGACGCGCTCCTCCACCAGCAGCGCGGCGGGGGCGCCGAGGCGCACCACGGCCTCCGCTTCTGCCCGCATTTCGTCGAAAAGCGCGTTGACCGTCGTGGGGTCGAAGCCGGCCAGGGGGATCAGGCGCGTGCGCACCACTTCATAGGCGATCGGGGCGCCGAGGAAGCCATGCGCCGAGCCGACGCCGGCACCGGTCGGCACGATAACCTGGCGGATGCCGAGCTTCTGCGCCAGCCGCGCCGCATGCAGCGGCGCGGCGCCGCCGAAGGCGATCAGCGTCCGGTCCACCGTCTCCTTGCCGTTCTCGACGGCATGGACCCGCGCGGCGCTTGCCATGGTTTCCGTCACGATCTCGGTGATGCCGAGCGCCGCCTGCCAGGCCGGCATGCCGAGCGGCTCAGCGGCATGCGCCTCCACGGCCCTGGTGGCGCGCTCCGGCTCCAGCCGGATATAGCCGCCGGCGAAGCCCTCTGGGTCGATCCAGTGCAGCAGCAGGTCGGCATCCGTCACCGTCGGCACGGTGCCGCCGCGTGCATAGCAGGCTGGCCCCGGCATCGAGCCGGCGCTGTCCGGCCCCACATTAAGCCGGCCAAGCGGGTCCACCCGCGCGATCGAGCCGCCGCCCGCGCCAATCTCCACCATGTCGATCACCGGGATGCGGACCGGGATGCCGCTGCCCTTCACGAAGCGGGCGGCACGGGCGATCTCGAAATGCCGCGCCTGCTGCGGCTTCAGGTCGTCGATCAGCGTGATCTTGGCGGTGGTACCGCCCATGTCGAAGGCCAGCGCCCTGGCGATGCCGTTCTCCGCCGCGATCCGGCGGGCCAGGATGGCACCGCCTGCGGGGCCACTCTCCACCAGGCGGATCGGGAAGCGCCGCGCGGTCTCCACCGTGGTGACGCCGCCCGAGGACATGATGAGCAGCAGCGGGCAGGCGCAGCCGAGATCGCGCAAGCCCTGCTCCAGCTGCCGCAGATAGCCTTCCATCAGCGGCAGGACATAGGCATTGGCGACGGTGGTGGAGGTGCGCTCGTATTCCCGGATCTCGGGGCAGACCTCGCTGGAGAGCGCGATCCGGGCCTCGGGGATGTGGCGGGCGAGCAATTCGCGCGCCCGCTGCTCATGCGCCGGGTTGCGGTAGGAATGCAGGAAGGAGACGGCGACGGCCTCCACCCCCTCCACCGTCAGCCTTCGGCCCAACGCGTCGACTGCCGCCTCATCCAGCGGCAGCAGCACCGAGCCGTCGGCTGCCATGCGCTCCGGTACCTCGAAGCGCAGCGGGCGCGGTACCAGCGGCTCGGGCCGTTCCATGTAGAGGTCGTACTGCTCGAAGCGGTGCTCGTAGGCAATCTCCAGGGAGTCGCGGAAGCCCTCGGTGGTCACAAGCGCGGTGTGCGCCCCTTTGCGCTCGATCAGCGCATTGGTGGCAAGGGTGGTGCCGTGGATGACCAAGCCGAGCTCCGCAGGCTGCAGCCCTGCCTGGGTCAGAATCGCGGCGGTGCCCTCCATCACGGCCCGCTCCGGCGCATCCTGCGTGGTCAGGACTTTAGTGGAGAGCAGCCTTCCGGGGAGCTCAAGGACGAGATCAGTGAAGGTGCCGCCGATATCGACGGCCAGGCGCGCGGATCGGGTCATGACATCCTGTGCTGAAGCGAGGCTGCTGGCCGTATGGTGAGCGAGAATCGCATCATTCCACCTTGATGTGCGCCGCGCGGACCACCTCGGTCCAGGTCGCGTATTCGTTGCGCACGAACTCGGCGAATTCCTGCGGCGAGAGTGGCGCCGGGTCGAAGCCGATCCGCCGCAGCGCCTCGGCCACCTCGGGCTTCGCAAGCACCTTGGCGATTTCCTGCTGCAATCGCGTCAGGATGCCGTCCGGCGTGCCGGGCGGGGCGACCACCCCGTACCAATTGGAGATGTCGTAGCTGGGAATCGCCTCGGCCATCGAGGGCACGTCCGGCATGTGCGGCCAGCGAGTGCCACTGCTGACGGCAAGCAGCCGGACCTGGTCCTGCTGCACCGCGCCCAGAGCGGAAGTGTCGCTGAAGAAGATATCGACATTGGCGGCGACTAGGTCGGTCATGGCAGGGCCAGTGCCGCGATAGGGGACATGCACCATGTGGATCCCAAGGCGGAGATTCACCAGTTCCGCCGCGAGATGCGTGACCGTGCCGACGCCGCCGGAGGCGAAGCGGATGGCATCCGGCTTCTGCTTCACCAGGGTGACGAAGCTGGCCAGGTCACGCGCAGGCAGGTCCTTCCGGCACACCAGCAGCAGCGGGCTGCGCACGGCACGCGTGATGAAGCCGAGCGTGCGAGGATCGTAAGGTGTCGGGCGCACTACCGGCCCGGCTGTCATGTTGCCGGGGCTGACCATGGTGATGGTGTATCCGTCCGGCGCGGATTTCGACACGGCTTCGACCCCGATCGCGCCCCCGGCGCCGGCGCGGTTCTCGATCACGATTGGCTGGCCCAGGGCGGGGCTGAGATGGTCGGCGATGATGCGGGCCGTCGCGTCCACGCCGCCGCCTGGAGCGAAGGGCACGACCAAGCGGACCGGGCGCGAGGGAAAAGCCTCCGCCCATGCGGGCCGGGCCAGGATTCCCGCCATGCCAGTGGCAAGGGTGGCCCGCATGAGGCGTCGCCGCCCGACTGGAATCCGCATGGTGTCCTCCTCCCTTGGACAGTCGGGCCGGCTTGCCCGCCGGTCCGTGATTTCGTGGGGCGTACCGCTGGCACGACGGGATGGTGCCGGATGGCGCCGCGGTCGCCCAGTGCAGAATCCGGAGCCCTGGAACGTGACGAGCCGGATTCCACCACAGCGTGAAGAAACAGGCCGCCAAGGAACGCGCCTGATGCAATGTGTCGGCCGTATCCGCCAGCGCCGAGGTCAGGACTCTTGTGGTGGATGCGGAGCCACCCCCCAGCCGCTGTCCGCCACCAAGACCTGGCCGGCAAGGAAGGATGTGTCCTCCGAGGTGAGGAAGGCGATGACAGTCTCCACCTCTTCCGGGCGGGCGGGAGCCGCTGATGCCGACATTGTCCGAATGCCTCCAGTGCCGTGGCCCGCTGCTCGACTTCCGCTTCCCGGTCCACGAGCAGCACCGCTGCACCTTCGGCGGCCAGGCGGGTGGCGGTGGTGGCGTCGATCCCGCGCGCCGCAGGCGCGGCTCGGGCATCAGGGCGCGGGCGATGGCCAGCATCTGCTGCTCGCCGCCCGAGAGCTTGCCGCCCGGCCAGGGCCGGGAAAATCTCCCAAGCCGCTTCCAAGGTCCGGGCGAGCCGTGGCGAACGGCAAGACGGAGATTCTCCTTCAACCGTCAGATCCACGAAGATGCCGCGATGCTCCGGCACCAGGGAGAGGCCGTGCCGAGCCACCACATGTGGCGGCAGGTCCCGCATCTCCCGGCCGTCGAAGCGGGCGGCGCCCTCCGTCTGCCACACCAGGCCGGCGATGGCGCGCATCGTGGTTGTCTTGCCTGCGCCGTTGCGGCCAAGCAGCGCCACCGCATCCTCCACCCCGACCGAGGGTAAGACGCTGTGCAGGATCTGGCTCTTGTCATGCCAGGCATGGAGGTCCTGCAATTCAAACAGAGGCTTCACGTGCCTGATCCCAGATAGGCCTCGCGTATCGCCACATCGGTGCGGATGGTGGCCGGTGGTCCTTCCGCGATGACGCGGCTCTGCACCAGAACGGTGATGCGGTTCGAGATGTCGAGCACCACCTGCCTGTTGTGCTCGATCAGCACCACCGTGCGGGACGGGGCGAGAGAGCGGATCAGTTCCTTGATCCGGTGTACGTCACCGATGCCCATTCCGGCCAGCGGCTCATCCAGGAACAGCAAGCGCGGATCGGAGGCGAGTGCCATCCCGATCTCCAGCGCCCAACGGCCGCCATGCGGCAGGTCCTCCGCCCGCGTCTCAGCACACGGCATGAGGCCGGTGGCGCCGAGCGGCGCCTCGATCCGCTCCAACTCCTTGTGGCGGCGATCGCCTGGACGGCAATCACCACCTCCAGCAGGTCAAGATAGCCTGCCGCCAGGATGCCAGTCCCCTGAGTGGCGGGATAGAGGTATTGCCGCGCCACCATCTCCCGCGGCGCACGCGAGCGCCACCCGCAGCTCGGAACGCATCATGCCGTCGGCGGCGCAGCGTCAAAGCCATCCGCGAGGCGACCGCTAGGGCGGATCAGGTCGTAGGGAGCACGCGGCAGGAACTGCCCGCTGCCCGGCTCTGCCTGCACCTTGCCGTCGTGCATCACAACCTCGCCGCGCCGCAGGACGGTTACGGGCCAGCCGGTCACCTCCATACCCTCGTAGGGTGTATAGTCGATGGCGTGCCGCAGCAGGGCGTTGGTGATGGTGACGCGCCGGGACGGATCCCACAGCACCAGGTCGGCATCCGCCCCCGGCAGGATACTTCCCTTGCGCGGCCACAGGCCAAACAGCCGGGCCGGATTCTCCGCGACCAGGCGCACAAAGCTGGAAATATCGATGCGCCCCTTCGCCACCCCCTCGCTGAACAGCACGGGCAGACGGGAGCCGATGCCGGGGATGCCATTCGGGATGTCGCAGAAGGGCGCATCCTCGCCATGCACGCGCTTGCCCGTATCTCCCTGGTAGCTGTAGCCGCTGTGGTCCGAGGAGACGACATCCAGCGTTCCGCGCCGCAATTCCTCCCACAGCCCTGCCTGCGCCGCCGCATCGCGTGGGGAGGGGCTGCACATGAATTTCGCGCCCTCAAAGCCGGGCCGGTCCATGTCGCCCGCGGTCAGAGTGAGGTATTGCGGACAGGTCTCGCCCCATACCTTCACGCCGCGGGCCCGGGCACGAGCGATCTCGTCCGCCACCTCGGCACAGCTTACGTGGAAGATCTGGATCGGCTGGTCCACGAATTCCGCCAGGGCGATGGCACGGTAGATCGCCTCACGCTCGACGACGGGCGGGCGCGACCAGGCGTGATATTTTGGCGCTGTCAGGCCCGCCGCCAGTAGCGCCTCGGTGCGCCAGGCGATGGCGTGGTGGTTCTCGCAATGCACCGTCACCAGCGCCCCGCCGCGGCGCGCCGCGGCCAGGACGCGCAGAAACTGACGGTCATCCAAGTAAAGCGGATCGTAGGTCAGAAAGACTTTCAGGCTGCGGATGCCGGAGGCGATGATCTCCAGCAGCTCCTCCCGGACTACGACGTCGCTCGGATCGGTGACGATCTGGTGGAAGCTGTAGTCGATCATCGCGCCGCGGGCGGCGCGGCGGTGGTATTCGGTCAGGGTTTCGCGGATGCGGTGGCCCTTGACTTGGGCGGAGAAGGTGATGGCGGTGGTGGTACCGCCAGCCAGGGCAGAGGTGCTGCCACTGACAAAACTTTCCTCGTCGCAGCCGCCGCCGGGCTGCAACTGCTCAAAGTGGCAGTGCGTGTCCACGCCGCCGGGCAAGAGCAGCAGGCCGCCGGCATCCAGGCTCCGCGCCCCGTCCAGCTTCTCTCCAAGGGCGGCGATGCGGCCGCCGCGGATGCCGACATCGGCGCGGAACATGCCTGAGCCGGTGACCACGGTGCCACAGCGCACGACCAGCTCATACTCGCCCATGATGTCTCTCCCTCAGAGCGGCATACGGAACAGGCGCCCCCATCCGGCCACCCGCCCAGGATCCACGCCGGCGAGGCGTAGCGAGCTCCAGACTGCGGCCGAAATGGAATCGTGGATGGGGATGCCGGTCTCCTCCTCCAATTCCTCGACCAGCGGCGCCCCGCGCAGATTGGTGCAGAGGATAGTGATCGCATCCGGCCGCGCCGCCGCGGCCTCCCTTACCATGCGTCGCAAGGTCTCGGCCGGGACACATGAGAAGGAGAAATTATCGGTGATGTCGAGCCGGCGCCCGGCCACGCACTCGAAGCCCTCCCGTTCCATATTGGCGACGATACGCGCCTGCACATCGCCGGTATAGGGCGTGACGAGGCCAAAGCGCCGCACCTCCGCCCGCCGGAAGATTTCCGCCAGCGCCAGGACCGAGGAGGTGGCCGGGATCCCGGTGCGCTCCTCGACCGCATGGCAGAGCGCGCGGTCGGTATCCAGGCCCATCCAGCTCGCCGAGGTGCCGTTCCAGCAGATAGAGCCGACCCGCGCATCGGCCAGCAGCGAGGCCGCCTCCAGCATCGGCGCCAGGTCGAATTGACCGAGCGAGCTTTCGTCTAGCGAGATGCTGGTCACGCGGAACCGGGCGAAATGCGCCGAGACCTCCGGCAGGCCGCGCAGCATCTCCGCGCAGACCGGTTCGAGCACCGTATTCGAGGACGGTGTCAGCATGCCGAGTAGCACCCGACCATCCTCCCGCTGCGTCATCATCGGCGCGCCTCCCCTCAGACCGGTAGCTTGCGGCTGTAGTCGATGGCGGTGGAGCAGCCGAGCAGGAGCAGCCCGGCCGTGGCGAAGAACATCAGCGCCAGGAAGTAGGAACCGGTGAGCTGCACGATCAGCCCGACCACGATCGGCACGCCGATGCCGGCGATATCGCCGCCGAGATTCATGCAGCCGCCGAGGAAGCCGGAGCGGTCGCGCGTCGCCAGCAGCGACGGGATCACCCAATACATACCACACCAGCGCAGGAAGAACAGCGTGCTGGCCAGCAGCCCGACCACGATCACCGGATCCTTCACATAGGCGACCGAGAAGATCGAGACGGTGGCGACCACCGCGGCGATACCAAACAGCGTGCGATAGACCAGGTTCGGCGCGCCGCCGCGGGCCAGCCAGTGATCGCCCAGCCAGCCGCCGGTCAGCTCGCCCACGAAGCCGGCGAAGAAGATCAGGAAGGTGGTGCTGCCCGGTTGTGGACTGTGTCGCTGCCTCGGTGAAGCAGACGGAGGCGTTGGTCGCGCTGCGGCCGCGCAAGGCCACTCGCGGGACCTATCGCCGGCCCGATCCAAGGGACACCACCGGCCTCGCGCCGGCGCTGGCCGACTGGATCGCACATCGCTGACCGGCCGTCGCGCAGCCTGCACCGAGTTGCGCGGCGTCCACTCGTCACCCGGCTGGCGACGGGGTGACAGGCTCCATCCCGGCCACCGCCAGGATCGCGGCGAGGCCGGCAGACATGCCACGCAGGGTCTACGGGACGTGCGGGAAAACCAGGAACAGGCGGCCGACATCATCGGAATGCGCATCCCAGGCAACCTGTCCTTGGTATGGCGCTGCCATTCCTCCCGCATTCATGCCCTGACCACGATAGCGTGCTCAGGCCCGGATGCGAGGATCTGCCTCGATGTAGGCAACGCCGGACGACTGGAGAGCCCTGGGGCGCGGCTCAACCCGCCGCAACGAGGATCCGCTCGATAAGTAGCGCAAGCCCAGCGATGAGTACGAACGCAGACAGTGTCATCGCCACCCGGCGCTCCAAACGCGAACGGCGGAGCCAGATCAGGCCCGGAAAGAGAACCGCGATTACCACGGCCTGGCCGGCTTCGACGCCGAGGTTGAACGACAGCAGCGGCCAGGCCAGTGCAGCCGTAGGCAATGCGAGCTCAAGCAGCGCGCCGGCGAAGCCGAAGCCATGCACGAGGCCGAACCCGAATCCCTCCGCCCACCGCCACGACGTCCGAGGCTCAGACAGGATGTTCTCGGCGGCCACGTAGGCGATCGAGAGGGCGATCACCGGCTCCACGACCGAGGGCGGAATCGACACGACCCGCAGTACCGCGAGCGCCAGGGTGATGCTGTGAGCGGCGGTGAAGGCGGTAGCGATGGCGAGTAGCGAACCGATTCCGCCGCCGCGCAGCAGCAGCGCGAACAGGAAGAGAAGGTGGTCGAAGCCCCCAAGGATGTGCTCGACGCCGAGGTGGAAGAAGGCAAAAACTCCGCCCTCGGCCGGCGGCGTCGGCGTTGCGCCGGAGTCCGGCGCCGCCACGATGATCCGCGCCTCGCGCCGGCTTGGCTCAAGCAGGAGCTGCCCTGGCCCTCCTGGTATGTTGATGCTGACCAGGGTGTGGTAGTCGGGGCCAAGCGTCTCTCCAAGGTCGTCCCGCAGCACCAGCTCGCGCAGACCGGCAGGACAGGCGTAGTCCACGGTGACGATGACCGTGGCGCGGTCCGGTGAGGGAGGCGTTACCGAATCAGGGACCGGCCGGCAGCGCAGGCCGTCGGCGATGACGGAGACCTTCCGCGCGATCAGGCCGGCGAGTGTGTCCTTGCCGTCACGTGTCATCAACCGGGTTCCGGGACCTGCTTCGCCGCCGAGAGCGGCAAGCGAGTCAAGTCCGAGGGCGAGAGTGTAGCGGACCGTCCCACCGTGGACGCTCACCGTTGCGTAACCCATCTCCCCGGTAACGTGCCCCCATACCGATCCAGGCGCGACGATGGTGAGCGCAGCCCACAGCGCCACAGCCCACCACCATAGCGCGCTCTGCCGCCGCCTCATCGGCCGGCGGAGGTGGCCGCGGCCATGGCGTCGCTCCACCCGCTGCCGACGAACCGGGACATGAGGAAGAGTCGCGCGTCGCCGTCGATGCGCATGTACTGGAGGTATTCCTCCGGGTTGAGATCACCGAAGTGGGCGGTGAGGACCTTTTCCTTGCCCGGCCCATAGAGCGTCGCGGTGAGGCGTGGCGGATCGAGCCCGAAGGTCCCGGAGTCGGTGCCAGCGAGCTCCGCCGGGCCGATCTCACGCACAGGCGCCGAGTTGTGCATGACCTGGACCGCCATGCTGACGCGGGTCCCCGCGGGGCCGAGATCAGTGCCATCGGCCTTCGTCCATGCCGTCTCACCCCGGCGCAGGAGGGTGACCCGCTTGCCATCGCGACTCAGTTCGACCCGTAGGATGCGCTCCGGCGGAAGCGTCAGCACGCCCTTCGCCTCGAAGCGTACGAACTGGCGCTGCTGCGGCATGGCGCCGCTGACCACCATGGCAGCAAGGAAGACCAGCGCAAATGCCGCGGCGAGCGGGTAGCGAAGACGCCGCCAGGTCGTCATCGCCGGCGCCACCAGACAACGCAGCCAAGCGATACAACCAGGAGCGGCATCGCGACGACGACGATGAGGAAGATGGCACTCAGCTGCCGTCCGGTCAGAGCGACGAGTGGCGGCACGGGGATGCGCGTGGTGACGGTGCTGGTGCGCTCCTCGCGCGCCAGCCACCGCACGGCTGCCAGCAGAAGGTCGCTGTTCGCCATATAGGGAAAGAAGGAGTTGCTCGCAAAGTCGGCGTCGCCGACGACGACCGCCCGCATCGGCCGCTCCCCTTTCCCAAGGTGCCCCTCCACCGCCACGCCGAGCACGCGCTGGCCGCTGACAGGCGGGCCTGATTTGGCGGATCGACTGTCGTCATCCGCCTCTCCCGGGACATGCCCGGCCACGCGCGCCGGCACCGGGGCGACCGGGCGCGTGTAGCTGTCGCGGCTGCTCAGCAGCAACGGCACGCTACGCAGACCCTCCGCCGGCGGCAGCACGGCAAGGGGCCGGACGCCTGGGTAGAAGGTCAGCGAGATCGCGCGCGTCACCGGGTGCGGGTCGTAGCCCGTGACCGCAACCATCTCAGGGTCCGTGGAGTAGTGGCTGAGAGGATCGATGACGACCTCCTGCTCGGCGTGGATACCGAGATCCGCAACGAGCCGGGCAAGCTCCGGCTCAAGCACGAATCCCAAGTCGATCAGCATGAGAAGAGAGCCACCGCGCTGCAGGTAGCCCCGCAGTGCCAGGCTCTCGGCTGGCAGGAAGGTTGTGCGCGGGCCGGCGGCAATGACGAGCGTGCAGTCGGACGGCACCTCGGGCTGGAGGGCCAGCACCAGCTTCCTCGCCGCATACCCTTGCGCCTCGAGGGCACGCCGCAGGCGTCCGACGCCATGCCCCGGCATCTCGATGACCTGCGAGGCGGCGTCGCCATGGCTATGGCTGACGCCGCCCTCCAGATGCGTGTGGAATTCGAAATTGTCCATCGGCAGCTCGCCGTGGCCCTCAAGGAAACAGGCCGTGATCGCGTTACCGCGCAGCGCGCGCTGGATGGCAAGGACGATCTCCGCCTCGTCGGTGCCCTGCACCATGCCGCGGCGTCCCTGGGCCTCGATGACCGCGGCATTGTAGAGCCGGATTCCTTGTGTCCGCGCGAGCGTCGGTTCCCGATCCGGGTCGACCGTCACGACCTTCAACTGCGGATTGCGCCGTGCCATGATGAGAAGGAGGTCGCGTGTGCGCCGCGCTTCGGCCTCCTGCGAGCGGTAGAAGTAGGTAACGGTCACCGGGCTGGAGAGTTCGTCAATGGCGCGCATCGCGGCGGCCGAGGGCGTGTAGACCTTTTCACGCGTCAGGTCGAAGTGTACATCGTGCAGAGTCAGGGCGAGGTTGGCCAGCACCGCGACGCCAACCCCTGCCAGGGCGACGTTGGCCGCGTAGGCCCACGCCCGCCAGCCCGCAGATCGCGTCTCGAGCGGCACCCGGAGCGCGGCGACGAAGAGCAGGAGGACGGCGGCGAGCCACCCGAAGATCCAAAGCAGGGCTCCCCAGTCGAGATCGCCATGCTCCATCGGCCGGCCCTCAGCGCCGCGCCAGGGCCCGAACCGCGAGAAACAGCCCGAGCAGGATGAGGATCAGGAAGAAGCCGAAGTCCGAGGCGTACATGGATCCGACGGCGAAGGGCGTGAAGCGGGCCAGCAGCGACAACCCGAGAACCCAGTTGTCGACCGGCGACGGCAGCAGCGCGGCCCAGGCGTCGATCGCCCAGAGCAGGCCGAAGATGCCGAGAGACACGACCGCGGCGACGACCTGGCTGGTCGTGAGAGCGGAGATGGCCAGGCCGATCGCGACCAGGGCACCGGCGAGCAGTGCCAAGCCGAGATAGCCGCCGTAGACCGGCCCCCAATCCGGATTGCTAACAGTCGCGAGGATCAGGGCATAGACCAGGGTCAGCGCGATCATCGTCAGCAGGACCGCCATGGATGCCACGAACTTGGCGATGACGATGCCGCCTTCGTGCACCGGTGCAGTCAGCAGCAGTTCGAGCGTGCCGGTCCGGCGCTCCTCCGCGAACTGCCGCATGGTAACCAGCGGCACGAGGAGCACGAGTTGCATAGCGGCCTGGAAGAAAATGTGCGAGAGAGTCGCCTGCCGCGTCAGGAACAGCGTGACAGCGAAGGTGTAGCCGTTGAGGACCAGGAAGACGGCAATCACGGCGTAGGCGACCGGCGAGACGAAGAGCGCGTGCGCCTCCTTGGCCGTGAGAGCTAGGAAGGTCTTCAATGGACCGCCTCCTCGGCTGTGAGCCGGAGGAAGAGAGCCTCGAGGTCCGAAGCAGCGCCGATCGGCTCAATGCTGGCGACCCCGGCAGCGCAGAGCGCGGCGACGAGGCGCTCCGCGCCGTCCGGTTCAGTCATCGTCACCCGCCAACTGAGCATGCCGTTGCCATCCGCCGGCTCCCGGATGGTGCTGGCAGTGGCAGCCGCGGTGGAGAGTGCCGCCGCGATGCCGGGGGCAGCATCGGCCGGGGCGCGGATGCGGAACGAGACGGCGTGGCCCGGACGGCTGATCCGGTGCACCGCGAGGAGTCTGCCGTTGAGAAGGATCGCGACCCGATCTGCGATGCGCTCCATCTCAGCCAGGATGTGCGAGGTGACAAGGACCGCATAGTCCTGGGCGAGGATCCGCAGCAGGCCGCGGAGCTCGATGACCTGGCGGGGATCCAGGCCATTGGTCGGCTCGTCGAGCACCAGCAGTTTCGGCTGGTGGAGCATCGCCTGTGCAATCGAGACTCGCTGCCGATAGCCGCGCGACAGCTTGCCGATCACGACCTCGCCGACCGGGCCAAGCGAGAGGCGCTCGCGCACGGACTCGAGGCGGCGGTGCAGCACAGGCGGCTCCAGCCCGCGCAGCCGGCCCATGAAGGCAAGAAACTCGTTGACGCGCATATGGGCATAGAGCGGGGCATTCTCCGGCACATAGCCGATGCGGCCGCGCGCTAGATGGCCCTCGGTGACAATATCGAGTCCGTCCACGCGGACTGCGCCCGCGCTCGGCCGCAGGTAGCCGGTCAGAATCCGCAAGATGGTGGTCTTGCCCGAGCCATTGGGGCCCAACAGCCCGACGACCTCCCGGTCATTGACCTCGAGGGACACTCCATCCACAGCCAAGCGACGGCCATAGCGCTTGCTCAGCCCTTCTATGGAGACAACAGCCGCCATACCGTGCAACGGTCCCTTGGCAGACCGAAACGGTGTCGAGCCCTCGCCGGTCTCGGCGCCTTCGACTCCGGCGCCGCCGCGTGGCGGCGCCGGGGGCGTGATCAGTCGTAGAATTCCGGTGCCTTCTTCATCGCCTTGAACGCGTCTGGATCATGGGCGGTGAAGAAGTTCGCGTGCTCGGTCGCCATCATGTACCGGATCCACTCGAAGGCCCGGAAATAGCCCGTCGGCGAGTAGGCGAGCGTGATGTTCGGCGGGACGTTCTTTTCAACGTTCTCCCGCATGTAGACGTTGTCGCCTGTGAGAATGACCGGCCCGGTATTCTTCAGGCGGACCACCATCATCTGGCTGCCCGGGGTATGCGCGACCCACCGCTTCACCACCAGAGTACCGTCGCCGAAGATGTCGAAATCGCCGTTCAGTTGGATCATCTTCACGGCGTTGGGATTGTCGGTGTTGGCGGACCGCAGCGGCATGACGTCGCCGATCATGTACGGTCCGCCGGTGCCGGGTTCGGGCCAGAAGGCGTTCTGGATCTCGCTCTTCTGCACGATGATGGTCGAGTTCGGGAACTTGGCCACGTTGCCACCATGGTCAAGGTGCAGATGGCTGACCACGACATAGTTGATGTCGTTCGGCGTGAGGCCGATCCGCCTAAGCTGGGTGTCAATCGCCACATCAGGCGTGTTGACTGGCCGCAGCGCGTTGAACGCGGCACCCCAATAGCTCGGGTCGGTGATGATCCTATCGTTGTTTCCCGTGTCAAAAAGGACGTTCCCCTTTGGGTGCCTGATCACGTAGAAGCCCACAGGGATCTGGATTGGCGGCTCCATGGGCGCGAGGTTCACGAGGGAACCCTTGCCGATGGTTAGTGCGCCGGAGCTGAAGGCGTAGAGCCTTATGGTTTGGTTATCCTGAGCCTTCGCTGCCGGACCCAGGGCGATACCGACGAAGAGGACGGCTAGGGCCATCAGGCCTCTGCAAACCATCTGTTCCTCCACTCGTTGGCTGGGCCCCGTTGCCCTATGCGGTCGAGCGGACGCGCCAGGGCCGAAGCCAATTTGTATTCAACAACTTCCACGTGCGAGGCGTCAACGGTGCGCGGATGCAATCCTGGCCGCGATAGAGACTCCGACAGCAGGTGGGCAAAAATTCGCCGGAATTTGACCTGTGCCCCTGAACTGGATTCGAGATTGGTGAGTAGAATTGGCCTTCTTGGACTTGCCCCGAGGTTGGACCAGCTAGCGAAAGAAATTTCGCTGTTTGCCTTAAGGAAACCTGTGCGCGGATGTGTGTGGACGCACGACGTCCTGCCTAATTCGCTGCTCCTGTCTGCTGATGGAGAACGGCAGTGCGCGGCGGCGGATCGGGTGGCAGGATTTCCTCGCACGTGCTGAGCCGCGCTCCGGAGCACCGAGACATGCTCGGTGGAGAGCAACGCCCTGATCTTCGGCCGCGCCAGCATGATGGCGAGGAATCGCACCACCATCTCGCCTGCAAGTAGCCGTTCGCGGTTCTTGGTGAAGGTCGTGGCGTCCCACACTGGACCGTCCACCCCAGGGCCGGGGAACCAGCGGAACAGCAGATCGAACTCGATCCGATCCATCAGGTGGCACTTCGAGCGGATCGAGTGGAAAGCGTGAAGCAGCAGGGCGCGCAGCAGCCGTTTAGGCAGGGTAGAGGACCGGCCGAAGGGCGAATGGAGCGCGTCAAACTCGGCCGATAGATCGGCCCGCGCGACATGACGGTGCTCCGGATCACCCACAGCGAATGGTCGGTTCGGACCTGCGGCGCCAGCTCCAAATATCTGAACAGCGATCCAGTCACCGCATCACTGCCGTGTATTCCGGCCCCATCCTCTGCTGGACGCAACGAATTTCAGCAGCCTGCTAACTACTTCCCGATGGTCGGCCAGATGCGCACCGTTATGTACTGAGATCGTCGGTTGCGTGTCCCCGCATCCATAGGCAGTTGACCCCCAGGAGCACCCGTCCCGGGGGGCGTGCCCGCCCACCGAAAAGCGCCGCAGCGCCAACAGGGGCATTGCCCTCCGGCTCATCCGCCGCGTAACGGCGGGTCAGGAGGGAATCATCGCATCCACTACAGATCGGCCCGCCAGATCCAAAGGCCGATCAGCCCGGCGACAAGGGCACCGAGCGCCAGCATCCCCATCCCATCCGCCTGCAGGTCGCGTGCGATCGCGACCCACAGGGCAAATACGCCGATCGCCACCGCGATCCCGCCGATCAGCGAGGCTCGGGAGCGCTTGATTGCGCCGCCGTCCAGCGGAGTGAGCGCCATGGTGCTCACTCCGCTGCGACGGGACGCGGCCGCGGCGTGCCGGCGCGCGGGTCATCCAGCGTGTGCCGCACCTGCTTCAGGTCTTTGTGCACATGCGTCGTGTCGTAGCCGTTGAAGAGATGGCCGATGACGCCGCGCTGCAGGTCGCTGGTGCCAAAGAGGCAGTCGGCGATCGGATAGGTCAGGTTGAAGTTCCGCTCCATCATGATGGCCGTGTTGTGATGCGCGATGTGGTGGCGGCGGATGCTGTTCACGAAGGGGATATGCCGCACGATGCGGTCGTCCTTCACATGGCAGCAGTAATGAAACAGCTCGTAATTCAGATAGAGCGCCGTGTTGGTGATCAGCAGCAGCCAGCCGGCGTCCGGGAAGCCGAGCGCACCCAGGATCCAGGCCGGCACCAGCGACATGGCGATGAAGGTGATCAGCGCATAGGGTGGAAAGAAGACGATGCGGAAGTCCCGCGAATTGTCGAAGCTGAATTCGTGCTCTGTGAAGAACTGGTGGTGCGCCAGGGTATGGCGCTTGTAGATGCCCATGAGGCCCTTCACCGGGCGGTGCATGATGTATTTGTGGATCCACCACTCGAAGACATTCGATGCGGCGAAGGCCACCGGCACGACCAGCCATTCGTACCAGGCCGGATGCTGGATCTGCCGGGCGAAGTACCAGATGGCTGCGCCGCCGATGCCGAAGATCAGCGCTACATGCGCCCAGCCGTGATAAAGGCGGCCGATCCTGGCGCGGAAATCCTCGCGGAAGGCCTGCTGTCGGCGGGACAGCCGTTCACGTTTCGCTAGTTCGGCCGCATTGGGTGTGGTGCCGTCCATGACGTTTCCTCCGGAAGGCTGGCCTGCGACTGATATATCAGTTGTCGCCTGCCAGGGTCAAGGAAGGCATGGGCCGTGCAGCCCTCCGGTCGTCCGGGTCGCTCAATGGTCCGGATTCAGTGTCGCCCGGGTGAAGGATTCGATGTAGTCGAGCAGCCGGTCGGATGCGGCGGCGGCCTCGTCCGGTCGGCCCTCCGCGATGGCGCGGGCGAGGTCCGCATGCACCTGTGCCGCCTGCGGCAGGTCGGCGCTGCGGCGCCAATGGATGAACCAGAAGCGGCGCGAGAGCCCATGCATCAGTGTCATGGCCGCAGTGGCGAATTCGTTGCGCGCAGCTTCCAGCACCAGCAGATTTAGTGCCCGGTCGAGGCGGAGGAAGGCAGTTTCGTCATTCGTCGCCGCAGCCCGGTCCATGCCCTCCGCAATGGCGCGGAACTGCCCACGCTGCGCCGCATCAGCCCGGCGGGCGGCGGCACGGGCGCAGAGCCGCTCGATCTCCCGCCGCACTTCCAGCAGGCGGAGCTGTTCCCGCACATCCACCCCCGCCACCACGATGCCGCGCCGCGGCAGAATGCGGACCAAGCGCTCCCTCGCCAGGCGTTGCAGCGCCTCCCGGATCGGGGTGCGGCCGATGCCAAGGCGGGCGGAGAGCTGCGCCTCGCTCACGACCTCGCCCGGATCGAGCGCCAGGGTGACGATCGCCTCCTCCAGCGCGCGATAGGCGCGCTCCGTCAGGGTTTCGTCCATTTCCGGGGTGGCGCGCCGGCCCCTGGCCGGGGCACGGCGGCGCGATGGAATCGCGTCAGGCATGGTGCAGCTTTGGCGGGAAGCCGGGCCGCGCGCAACCGGACCGGTTGACACGCCCAAGCCTCCGCAGACTAGAATGTGGCAGATATATCAATCGTGCACCAAGCCGGGTGCAGGGAGGAAACGTGCCCAAATTGCTTACCCAGGGCGCGGTGGATGCATTCTGGAGGGATGGCTTCCACTTTCCGGTGCGGGTCCTGACGCCCGACGAAGCACGCGGCTTCCGCGCGAAGCTGGAGGCATATGAGACCGCGCAGGGCGGCCCGATTGCCAGCAACATGCGCCATAAGGTGCACCTGCTCTTCACCTGGGCGGCGGACCTGGTGCGGCACCCGAAAATTCTTGATGCAGTGGAGGATCTGCTAGGGCCCAACATCCTCTGCTGGACCACGAATTTCTTCATCAAGGAAGCGAACAACCCGGCCTTTGTCTCCTGGCACCAGGACGCGACCTATTGGGGGCTGGATCCAGACGACGTCATCACCGCCTGGGTCGCACTATCCGATGCGCCGGTCGAGAGCGGCGCCATGGAGTTCATCCCCGGCAGCCACCGCATGGGGCAATTGCCGCATGCCGACACCTTCCATGAGCACAACCTGCTCTCCCGCGGGCAGGAGATTGCGGTGAAGGTGGATACGGCGCAGGCGGTGAAGGTGCCTCTCCGGGCCGGAGAGATGTCGCTGCACCATGTGAAGCTGGCGCATTACTCCGGTCCCAACACCACGGGGGACCGGCGCATCGGCCTGGCCATCCGCTACATCCCGCCGCATGTGCGGCAGACCAAGGTGCGGGATTCCGCCACCCTGGTCCGCGGCCGCGACACCGGCGGCTTTTACGACCTGGAGCCGCGGCCGACGGCGGATCTGGATGCCGCCGCGCTGGCCGCGCATCGCGACGCGGTCGGCCGGCAGGTCGCCGCCCTCTATTCAGGAACGGACAAGACACAATTCCGCGCCTGAGACGCGGAAGGCCAGGGAGGAAACACCCCGATGCCGACGACCCGCCGCAGCCTGCTTGCCGGCGCCGCCGTGGCGCCCCTTGCCGCCGGCCTGCCCTTGCCGGCCATCGCCCAGAACCGGCCGCTGCGCGTCGGCATCATCGCACCGCGCGCCGGAGTGGCCGGGACAGTCGGCGAGGTTGGGCTGAAGGGCGCCGAATTCGCGGTGGAGAAGATCAATGGCGCAGGCGGCGTCGCCGGCCGCAAGGTGGAACTGGTCATCGAGGAGGAGACCAACGCCCGCGAGGCGACGGAGCGCGCCCGCCGCCTTTCCTTGCAGGAGAAGGTGGACTGCATCCAGGGGGTCGTCTCCTCCGGCGTCTCCCTCGCGCTTGGGCCGGTGCTGGAGGAAAGCCGCATCCTGACCGTCTTCTGGGACGGCACCACCCAGGACGGGGTGAAGGAGACCATGCGGCGCCCGCGTTGGGTCTTCCGCAGCACGGATAACGAGTGCGAGGCGGTGATGGGATCGCTGATGGCGATCAAGCACTGGCGCGGCCAGTTTGTCACCGTGGCCGGGATCAATCCGGACTATTCCTATGGCCGCAACAACTGGGCCGCCTTCATCGCCTTCCTCAAGCGCTTCAATATCGAGCACCGGGTGGTGGCGGAGCAGTGGCCGCGGGTCGGCGGCATGGACCTGACGGCGAATGTCGCGGCGTTGAAGGCAGCCAATCCGGATCTGGTCTTCTCCTCCCTGCTCTTCGCCGACCTGCCCGTATTCATGCGGCAGGCGCATGCGGCGGGGCTGCTGGAGGGACGGAAATGGGTCTTCCCCGCCGCCGGCTTCCAGCACACCAGCCTGAAGAACGAGTTCACCCCGCCCGGCATGATCTTCGGCCATAACACGTTGTATTTCGCCGATCCGCAGGCCAGCCCGCTCGCCCGGGAATTCGTGCACTGGTACAATGAGCGGACAAAGGACTGGCCGCATTGGGAAGCCGACCGTGCCTTCTTCTCCATGGAGGTCTGGCGCCGCGGCGTCGAGAAGGCGGTGAAGGCCAAGGGCGGCGGCGCATGGCCCAGCAATGCCGAGATCGCCGAGGCCATCCGCGGCATCGAGGTCGTCTCCCTCGGCGGCCCCGGCCGGATGCGGCATGACGGCATCGCCGAGCAGACCTTCATCCAAGGCCCGACGGTCCACGACCCGCGCTACGACTTCCCGATCCTGGATCCGGCGAAGATCACCCGCATGGACGGAAGCGGGTTGCAGAAGCCGGAAGGCGGCGATTTCTGGAAGTGGATCGCCGAAGCGCGGTTCGACATCTGACGTGGGCGCCTTCCTGGAAGTCACCGCCGCCGGCCTGTTCCATGCCGCGGTGCTGTTCCTGGTGGCAGCGGGGCTGCAGCTCGTCTTCGGGGTGCAGCGCATCCTGAACCTGGCCTGCGGCTCCTTCTACGCGCTCGGCGCCTATTGCGGCATCACGGCGGGGGGATACGCGCTGTCCCTCGGCGTGCCACCGTTGCTGGCCTTGCTGGTGCTGCTGCTGGCCGGCTGTGCGGCGGCCGTGCTGGGGCCGCCGGTGGAGCGGCTGTTGCGTGCGGTCTATGACCGGGACGAGAGCTTCCAGCTCCTGCTCACCTTCGCCCTGGTCCTGATGCTGCAGGATGTGGTGCGCATGGTCTGGGGTTCGTCGCCACGGCAGGTAGACGGCATCTATCTCGCCTATGGGCAGGTGGAGGCGCTGGGAGCGCGGGTGCCGGTCTGGAACCTGTTGGTGCTGCTGGCGGCGCTTGCCGTCGCGCTTGGCCTCGGTACCTTCCTGCGGCGGACCAATTTCGGCCGGCTGCTGCGGGCGACGGCGGAGAACCGGCGCATGGCGGCCTCGCTCGGCGTGGATACCGGCAGAATTTATGCGTCGGTCTTCACGCTCGGCGTCGCGCTGGGCGGGATGGGCGGCGCGCTGGTCGTGCCCTCCTCCGCAGCGACGCCGGAAATGGCGGTGGAGCTGGTGGTGGAGGCCTTTGCCGTGGTGGTCATCGGCGGCCTCGGCTCCATGGGGGGCGCGCTGGCGGGGGCGGCCATCGTCGGGCTGCTGCGTGCCGTGGCGCTGGTGGTCTGGCCGGAACTGGAGCTGATGGCGGTCTATGCCGTGGTGGTCGCGGTGCTGCTGCTGCGCCCCGCTGGCCTGTTCGGGAAGCCGGCGACATGAGGCGGATCGCCATTGCCCTTGTGATTCTGGTGGCGCTGGCCGCGGCGCCGCTGCTGCTGGACGAATACCGTACCACCCTGCTGCTGCCGGTCTTCGGCTATTCGGTCGCACTGCTCGGGGTCAACCTGCTGTTTGGCTATGGCGGCCTGGTCTCCTTCGGCCATGCGATGTTCCTGGCCATCGGCGCCTATGCCGCCGGGGTCGCCACCACTGCGCTGGAGCTTGAGAGCTTCGAGGCGATGCTGGCCCTCGGCGTGGCGGCGGCGCTGCTGGTGGCCATTCCCGTCGGCCTGCTCTGCGCCCGCTACACCAAGATCTTCTTCGGCATGCTGACCCTGGCCTTCGGCATGCTCTTCCACTCGTTCCTGTTCAAATTCTACGACCTGACGGGTGGCGACCAGGGTATGCGCGTCCGCCGCCCGACCCTGTTCGGCTTGGAATTCGAGGATCTCGACAAGACCGGCTTCCTGGTTGGTCCCTTCTACTGGTACTGCCTGGCGCTGACGGCGCTGCTCACCCTGCTGATGTGGCGACTGGTGCATTCGCCCTTCGGCCTGGCCTTGCGGGCGCAGCGGGACAACCCGCGCAAGGCGGAATATCTGGGCGTGGAGGTCGGCCGCACCCGCTTCGTCGCCTTCCTCGTCTCTGCTGCCTATGGCGCCATCGGCGGCGCGATGCTGGCGGTGCCGACCGGATTGGCCGACCCCGAACTCGCCTACTGGACCCATTCGGGGACTCTGATCTTCATGACCCTGCTGGGCGGCTTCGCGCATTTCGCCGGCCCGCTTCTCGGCGCCTCCACCTATGTGCTGCTGCAGGATTCGCTGATGAGCTGGACGCCCTATTGGCGACTGGTGCTGGGGGCGGTGCTGGCGCTGATCGTGCTCGGCTGCCCGCAGGGGCTGATGGGCCTGCCGGCACTGCTGCGCGCCCGCCTTCGCCCGGCACTCGTAGCGCGTACGGCCCCTGCCGAATGAGCGCGCCGCTGCTTGAGGCCCGGGGCGTCGGCCGTCGCTACGGCGACTATGTCGCCCTGCAGGGCGTGACGCTGGAGGTCCAGCCGGGCGAGACGGTGGCAATCGTCGGTCCGAACGGTGCCGGTAAGACCACGCTGGTGAATGTGCTGACCGGGCTGCTCCGCCCCTCCGAGGGCCAGGTCCGCTTCCGGGGCGCGGACATCGCCGGTATCGGGCCGGTGCGGCTTGCCCGCTGGGGCATGGCCCGCGCCTTCCAACTCGTGCAGGTCTTCCCGGAGCTGACGGTGGCGGAAACCATCGCGGTCGGCGCCCTGGCGCAGATGGGCCGCGGTCGCCGGATGCTGACCTCGCTCGGCGCCGACCACCAGTTGCAGGAGCTTGTGCGCGAGACCGCGGTGGCCTTCGGCCTGGAGAATGCGCTGCACCGGCCGGCGCGGGAACTCTCCCAGGGACAGAAGAAGCTGCTCGACGTGGCCTCCGCCTTCGCGCTGCGACCGGCGGTGATCCTGCTGGACGAGCCCACCAGCGGCGTCGCCACCGCCGACAAGCACGGCATCATGCGCACCTTGATGGAGGCCGCCCGCCTCGCCGGCGTGCAGGCCCTGCTGCTGGTGGAGCACGACATCGACCTGGTGGAGACCTATGCGAGCCGCGTGGTCGGCCTGCGTGGCGGGCAGATGCTGGCGGATCTGCCGGTGCGCGACTTCTTCGCGGATGCGGAAGTCACCGCCGCACTGGTCGGCCGCCGCCCGGCAAAGGCGCACTGAACCATGCTGGAGATCCACGACCTTCGCCTGGACATTGCCGGCAGCACCATCCTGCGCGGCGTCTCGCTGACGGTGGGGGCGGGCCAACTCGTCTGCCTGCTCGGCCGCAACGGGGCCGGGAAGACCACCACGCTGAATGCGGTGATGGGCCATCGCCGTCCGGCCAGCGGTACCATCCGCTTCGGGGGGAGGGACCTTACCGCCCTGCCGCCGCACCACATCGCCTGCCTTGGCATCGGCTACAGCCCGGAGGAGAGTGAGGTTTTCGCCGACCTGACCGTGGCCGAGAACATCGCCTTGCCGACCTGGACGCGGCCGCAAGGTCGCCCGGCGGCGGAGCGGATCGAGCACGCCTACGCCATCTTCCCCAAGCTGCGGCAATACATGGCGCGCGGCGGCGCGCAGCTTTCGGGCGGCGAGCGCAAGATGGTCTCCATCGCCCGCGCCCTGGCGCTCGACCCCGCATTGCTGCTGCTGGACGAACCCTTCGAGGGTCTGTCGCCGCTGGTCATTCCGGAGATCGCGCATGGCATCGGCGCCATCCGCGCCGATGGCCGCGCCGTACTGATCGCCGAGAGCAACCTGCACCACATCCCGGACCATGCCGATATGGTGCATGTGATCGAGCGCGGCGAGATCGTCTTCTCCGGCCCGCCCGAGGCGCTGCACCGCAGCCCGGCGGTGATGGCCATCGTCGCCGCGGCCTAGGCGGCGCGCCGCGGCCGGTCCTATGCGGCGAGGCGGGAGAGCGCCGCCTCAATGTCGTCGCTGGTCAGCATCCAGGCATTGTCAAGTTCCGCCACGACCTCCCGCATGAAGGCTTCGGTCAGCGCCAGCGCCCGCTGCGGATCGCCGAGATGGTCGCAGAGCAGGGCCAGCGCCAGTTGCCGCGGCCCGTCGCCCTCATAGGTCCATTCATATCCGGCGGGGGAGAAGGTTTTCACATCGAAGCGCGGGTTGAGCGGCACCCCGTCCACCGTCACCGTCGCGCCGGCCAGGCTGCGGCCGCCTTCATAGACCTTTGCCATGGGATCCCTCAGTCAAAGAGGATGACGGATCGGATCGCCTCGCCCCGTTTGAGTGCGGCGAAGCCTTCGTTGATCTGCTCCAGCCGGATGCGGGCCGTGACCAGTGCGTCCAGGTCCAGCTTGCCGTCCAGATAGGTTTGCGACAGGGCAGGGAAGTCCCGTTGCGGCCGGGCGCCGCCATAGCTGCTGCGGGTGATGCGCTTCTCCTGCATCAGCGATCCCCAGCGGAATTCCACCGGGTCGTTCACCCCCTGCTTGCCGAGCCAGACCACCTGGCCGCCCGGCCGCACCGCCTCTACCGAGGCGCGGAAGGCGGCGGGCAGGCCGGCGGCCTCGATCACCACATCGGCGCCGCGGCCCTGGGTCAGTGACCTGGCCAGCGCAGCCGGGTCCTGCGCCGAGGGATCGCACAGCGCCGTCGCGCCGGCGCGCTGCGCCATGTCGCGCCGGGCCGGATTCGGATCCACGGCGATGATGCGTCCCGCCCCGGCCAGCCGCGCGCCCTGGATGGCGGCCAGCCCCACCGCGCCGGCGCCGATCACCAGGACGGTATCGTTCCACTCGATGCGGGCGATGTGGACTGCGGCGCCGAAGCCGGTCATCACTGCGCAGCCCAGCAGGCAGGCACGGTCCAGCGGCATGGCCTGCGGCACCTTCACCGCCGCCTGCGCCGGCACGACGCAATATTCGGCGAAGCTGCCGAGATACATGAGCTGGTGCAGGGTGCTGCCGTCGTCGCAGGCCAGCCGCGGGCGGCCGTCGAAATGCACGGCCTTCGGGCCGTTCGCCAGGTATTGCTCGCAGAGGATCGGCTGCGCGCGTTCGCAGTAGAAGCAGTGGCCGCAATGCGGATTCCAGGAGAGAACCACGGGATCGCCGATTGAAAGCCCGGTCACGCCCTCGCCCAGCGCGGCGACGATGCCGGCCGCCTCATGCCCCAGCACGGCGGGTAGGTGCAGGGCGAGCTGGCCCTCAATCACCTCCAGGTCGGTATGGCAGAGCGAGGCGGCCCGGACCTTTACCAGCACATCGCCGGGACCGACTGGGCCGACCCGCACCCGCTCGATCGCCATGGGCCGGCCGACCTCGCGCAGCACCGCGGCGCGCGCCTGCACTTGCTGTTGGTTCGACATTCCTCCCCTCGCAAAGGCGTTGCGGAGAGCCTAGACGGAAGCCGGACGGCTGGTCCATATGCCATTCGTATATCAGTTTCCCGCCGGACCTCCTCGGCTTCGCAACGGCCTGTTCCGAGCTCGCCCGCCTCGCCGGCGCGAGGTCAGCCGTGGCGTTCCGGCGCCGCCCTCAGGCAAAGGCCCGCTGGCACGATGCCGCTTCGAGGAAGCGGGCGACAAGGATCGCCCGGTTGCCGGACTCAAAGATCGTATGATGCGTGCCCGGCACCTCGACGACCTTTACATCCCGGAAGATCTCCGACCAGCCCAGATCCACCGGCTCATCCGGCTGGTGCTGATTCGAGCGGAACAGCGTCACCGGCACTTCGGGCATCACCCCTGGGCCCAGTCGCGCATGCCACTGCCGCAGCAGCGCCGCACGCAGCAGGGAGTGCAGCCAGGCCCGGAAGGCAAAGCGCATCCGCAAGGGCAGAGGCGGTAGCCGCCTCGCCTTGGCCAGGGCGCGCAGCGCCGGGGCGAGTCCGGGGCGGCTCAGCGTCTCCGCCAGCACCATGCCCAGCACGTCCTGGACCCGGCGCTCCCGCAGCGCCTGCCGCATCACCCCCTGCCCGGCAACGGCCGCGCGCAGCGCTGGGCCGGGCGGGATATCCTGCCGGAGGCGGGCAGTGGCGTCGATCAGGCCGAGGAAGCCGAGTCGCAGGCCGCGCTCGCGCAGGCGCATGGCCACGGCAGCCGCCACGTTGCCGCCAAAGGAATAGCCGGCCAGTTGCACCGGGTCCTGGCCGGCCATGGCGGCGATCTGCTCGGCGAGACCCTCGGCCAGGTCGTCCAGGCTGTAACCCGCGCGGGCCAGCTCCCGCCATTCGGGATAGGACAGGGTCACGCAGCGCAGCTGGGGCGCCAGGTCGGCACGGAACAGCGCCAGCAGCGGTTCATCGCCGTTCAGGCCGGGCAGCAGGAACAATGGCTGGCGATGATCCGGCGCGTTGCCTTCCGGGATGCGCCCGGCCTGCTCGATGGCCCTCGCCATCTCGCTCGGTCGCATGCCGACGGCGAACAGGTCGAGCGGCAGGAAGGTGAAGTTCCCCAGCCGCTGCTCGATATCGTAGATCAGCCGGATCAGCTTGAGCGAATCACCGCCTGCGGCATCGAAAGGCTCGTCCGCCAGCAGGGATCGGCGACCGAAGCTGCGCCGCCAGGCCCGGGCGACCGCCCAGGCGGCTTCCGAACGCCGCGCATCGAGGCCTTGATGCCCGGACGGCTGCTCCGTTGCGGCCGCCTGCCTCGCGGCTGCGATCGCCGCCAGAGCCTGGCGGTCCACCTTGGCGCCAGAGGTCCGCGGAATCTCCTGAACCAGATGCAGCTGCGCCGGCTGCATGGGCGAAGGCAGGCTGGCGCGCAGGCGGGACCGTGCCGCCGCCAGCAAGCTCTCATCGCCCGCCTGGCGGGGTGCCAGGAACCCGACCAGCGATACGCTGCCGCTGTCATTCCGCTGCACGATGACGGCAGCGTCGGCGACATCCTCCCAGCTGTGCATCACCGCCTCGATGGCGCCCGGCTCGACACGCTGGCCGTTGATCTTCACCTGGCTGTCGACCCGCCCGAGGATGCGCAGCAGCCCGTCCGGCTCCAGCACTGCGCGGTCACCGGTGGCGAAGATCCGTGCCTTCGGGTCCTCGGCGTCGGGCAGCATCGGCCCCGGCACACAGCGCCCGTCCACCCAGTGGCCGAGGGCGGTGAACCGGCCCCGCAGCACCAGTTGACCCTCCCTGCCAGGCGGCAGCGGCGTGCCGTCCTCGTCCAAAATGGCGAAGCGGCTGCCTGGCAGGATATAGCCGGCCGGTATGACTCCCGCCGCCAGCTCGGCATCGGGTGGGACGAACCACTGCGTGCCGATGGTCTCGGTCGAGCTGTAGGCGTTCATCACGTGGCAGCGTGCAAGGCGGGCACGCGCCAGCATGACATCGGTTCCGTGGACCGGCTCGCCGCCCAGCCGCGCCACGCGCAGGGTGCCGAAGGCGGCACTTGCCCCCGGCATGTTCAGCAGCGACCGCAGCAGGGTGGGCACCATGTAGCAGATGGTCGGGCGCGCCGCACCGATGCGCGCCAGTGTCCCCTCCAGTCCGGCCGCCTTGGGATCAACCAAATGGATGGTTGCGCCGGTCAGCAAGCCGGTCAGCGCCTCTCGCGTGCCGGAGATGTTGCAGATGGAGCTGAGGCAGACCATCCGGTCACCTGGACCGATATGGCAGGCATTGACATGCTGGACCACCCGCTGCACGAGCGCGGCTTGGCTGTTGACGATGCCCTTGGGCTCGCCGGTCGTGCCGGAGGTGTAGAGGAGGATTGCCGGCGCATCGGCCTTGGTCCTGTATCCTGCAAGGGCGGGCGCGGATGCGGCATGCCGGCTGATCCGCCGCGCATCCAGTCTGGGCAGCGCCTCGGGGATGCCGCCGACGGTGCTGCTGGCATCCACCAGCACCGCATGGGCGCCGGACGCCTTCAGGATGGCCTCGATGCGGCGGGGCGGCAGATGCGGATCGATCGGCGCAACCACCCGTCCGCAGGCGATCACCGCCAGCATGCACAAGGGCGTCAGCACCGTGAGCGGCATGGCAACACCGACCACGCCGCCTGGTGGCACTGCGGTCTCGACTGCCGCGGCCAGGCGCTCGACGATCGGCAAGGCCTGCTCGTAGCGCAGTGTGACGCTGCCATCCGCGACGGCGATGTTCGACGGCAGCCTGGTGGCGGCCGCGGCAAAAAGCCGCGCCAGCGGCGTCTCCACCGCGTCGTCGGGCATCGGGTCGAAAGCGAGGTCACAGGGCCCGTTGAGATCGAGCGGCATGGCGGGCGGATCGCGCCATTCATGCCAGCCGGTGGCGGTGCTGCTATTCAGTCCCGTTGTCTGGTCAGAACCGCCTGCTATTTCCACCCCCATCGCAACTCCTGGGCACCCCGGAAGGTGACGTGGATGCAATTGCGTCTGCTGCGTCAGTTCCTGCCGGCAGAGTAAACGCAAGTGATGCCGAGCAGTGGCAGGATATGGCGATGGAGATGGCAAGTGTGATCAAAATGCAGCGCTGAATTGGCGCCGCCCCGGATGCTGCGGATGATGAGCTTCATCACGCCGCGGAGCCTGGACTTTCCGGAGCAGTGGCGTGCTGCTGTTAACGTGAATGGGAGGGGAGGACGTGACGGGAACCGTACTTATCGCCGGGGCGCTTGGTCTGGTCGGCCGCGCGGCGCTCGAACATTTCGAGTCCCTGGAAGGCTGGGACATCATCGCCCTGGCCCGCCGTGCGCCGGATTTCCCGACCCGCGCCCGCTTCCTCTCCGTGGATCTGACGGATCCGGCGGAATGCCGCACGAAGCTCGGCGCGCTGCGCGGCATCAGCCGTATCGTCTATGCCGCGCTGTTCGAGAAGCCGGAGCTGAACAAGGGCTGGCTGGAGGCCGACCAGATCGCCACCAACCTGGCGATGCTGACCAACCTGATGGATGCGGTGGAGCCAGGCAATCCAGGGTTGCGGCACCTCGCCATGCTCCAGGGCACCAAGGCCTACGGCGTGCATCTTGGCCAGATGCCGATCCCGGGGAAGGAAAGCGCGCCACGCCACATCCACCCGAATTTCTACTGGGCGCAGGAGGATTTCATCCGTGCCCGTCAGGCCGGGACGGGCTGGAGCTTCACCATCTTTCGCCCGCAGGCAGTGATCGGCTTCGCTCTCGGCAGCGCGATGAACCTGCTTTCCGCCATCGGCGTCTATGCCGCCATCAGTCGGGAGCTGGGTCTGCCCCTGGTCTGGCCCGGCAGCGGACAACGCATCACCGAGGCGACGGATGCGCGGCTGCTGGCGCGGGCCATCGCCTGGGCCGGCGACACGCCCGCTGCTGCCAACCAGACCTTCAACGTCACCAATGGAGATGCCTTCCTCTGGCAGGATCTATTCCCGGTAGTGGCGAAGCGGTTCGGCATGGAGATGGGGCTGCCGCATCCGATGTCGCTGGCCGTGGTCATGGCGGACAAGGAACCAGTCTGGCAACGCCTGGTGCAGAAGCACGGGCTGCGGCCGTACAGCCTGCAGCAGCTGATCGGCAGTTCCTGGCAGTTCGCCGATTTCGCCTTCAGCCGCACCGGCCACACCGCCTCCCTGCTCAGCACCATCAAGATCCGCCAGGCGGGGTTCCATGATTGTGTCGACAGCGCCGACATGCTGTCCTGGTGGCTCAGCGAGTTGCAGAACCGTCGCATCCTGCCGCCCTGACGCAGGGGTTGACGGGCGACGGAGCCCTGCCCGACCATGACGGCAAGGCTCCGCCGCCGGACCGGCGTGATGGGGGCAAGAGGAGGCGTCCATGGAGATCACCCGCAGAAGGGCCATGCTGGCCGGTGCGGCGGTGCTCGCTTTTCCTGCCATACGCGGCTTGGCGGCCGAGCCGGTCAAGGTCGGTGCCATCTTTCCGCTCAGCGGCGGTGCTGGGCCGCAGGGGCAGAATGTCGGCCAGGCCATCGACGCAATGGCCGCCATGCTCAACGAGGGTGGTGGCGTGCTGGGCCGGCCCATCGAGATCCTGAAGCGCGACGATGAGAGCACACCAGCCGTCGGCGTCAGCCGCGCCAACGAGCTGATCAATGAGAAGGTGGCGGTCATCATCGAGGGCTGGAACAGCCCGGTGACGCTCGCCATGCAGCCGGTGATCGCCCGCGCCGGGGTGCTGGACATCACCGCCATCTCCAAGGCCGACCAGATCCTGAGCGGGGGCGGCAATCCGCTGGCGATCCGGCTCAATTCCTCCAACGCCCAGGATGGGCGTGTCATCGCGGAATACCTGGCGAAAAGCGGGGCGAAGCGCATCGCCTTCCTCACCGAGAACGATGCCTATGGCAACGGCGCCCAGGCAGCGATCGAGGCCGAGCTGAAGGCACTCGGCCATGCCTATGACAAGGTGGCGGAGGAGCGTTTCCCCTTTGCCCAGGCGGATTTCCGCGTGGCGCTGACCAATGTGCGCGCCGCCAATCCGGATGCAACGGTGGCGATCAACGCCAATGAGGGGCTCGGCATGCCGGCCCTGATCCGCCAGGCCCGGCAGATGCGTGTCCGCGGCACGCTGGTGACGGCCGTCGGCACCATTGCGCCGAGCGTGATCCAGGTGGCGGGTGAGGCCGCCAACGGCATCATCGGTGCCGACATCTACTTCCCCGATGTCGAGCCCTTCGCCTCCAACCCGGTGAACCAGGCCTTCATCCGCCGGACGCAGGAGATGTTCAAGCATACGCCAGACAAATACATGGCGCTGGGCGCCACCGCACTTCAGGTCTGGGCCATGGCGGTGAAGGCGACCGGCAGCCTGGAGCGCGAGGCAGTGGCGCGCCGCATCCGTGGCGGCAGCTTCCCCGGCACCATCATGGGCGACGCGACCTTCTCGCCCGATGGCCAGATGCAGTCGAAATACACGCTGTTCACGGTGAGGGACCAGAAGATCGTGGTCCAGCGGTGACATCGCGGCACCCGATGCTGCGGGTCGAGGGGCTTGGCGTGCGCTACGGCGCACTGGTGGCGCTGGAGGATGTCTCCTGGCAGGTGGCGGCGGGCGAGATCCTCGGCATCATCGGCCCGAACGGCGCCGGCAAGAGTTCCTGCTACGACGCCACGACCAACATGGTCCGCCGCAGCGGCCGGGTGTTCCTGGATGGCGAGGACGTCACGGAGGTCCCGCCGCATGGCCTGGCCGAACTCGGCCTGAAGCGGGCCTTCCAGCAGAACGCCTTCTTTGCCGAGCTGTCGGTGCTGGACAATATGGTGGCAGTGCTGCAGCGGAGCCGGGGCAGCGGCCTGCTTGCCAGTGTTTTCACGCCCTGGGTGGAAGCCGCGCGGCGGCGGGTACTGGAGGCGGAAGCCGCGGCGCTGCTGCGGCGCTTTGGCGTGCCGCCGGAGATGCATGGCCGGCGACCGGGCAGCCTGCCCTACGGCACGCAGCGGATACTCTCTATCGCCCTCGCCTGGGGCAGCGGCGCCAAAGTGCTGATGCTGGACGAACCGGCCGCCGGCCTGGGCGGAGAGGACATGCTGCGCCTGCGCGACCTGCTGGGCGCGCTAAAGGCGGAGGGCGCGGCGCTGGTGGTGATCGAGCACCATATGGACCTCATCATGTCGGTCGCCGACCGGATCGTGGTGCTGGATCAAGGCCGTTGCCTGGCCATCGGCACGCCCCGCGAGATCCAGGCCGATCCCCGCGTGCTGGAAGCCTATCTGGGCCGCGCGGCATGAACGCGCCGGTACTGGAGGCCGAGGGGCTGCGCGTCGCCTATGGCGGCAATCTGGCGCTGGACCTGCCGCATCTGGCGCTCCGGCCGGGCGAGCTGGTGGGGGTGGTCGGTGCCAATGGCGCGGGCAAGTCCACACTGGTGAACGCGCTGCTCGGCTGGTCCCGCGGCGCGCCACGCGTTGCGGGTCAGGTGCGGCTGGCGGGGGAGGAGATCGGCGGCCTGCCAACGCATGTGCGGGTGCGGCGCGGCCTGCTGCTGGTGCCGGAAGGCGGCGCGGTCTTCTCCCGCCTGACGGTGGAGGAGAACCTCGCGGCGGCCGAGGCACCCGCCGATGCCTCCCGCCGCGGCTACAGCCTGGAGGAGATATTCGAACTGTTCCCCCGCCTGCGGGAGCGCTTGCACCATGCGGGCTCGGCACTATCGGGTGGCGAGCGGCAGATGCTGGCCATCGCCCGCGCGTTGCGCCTCGGGCCGCGGGCGCTGCTGCTGGACGAACCCTCCATCGGCCTGGCGCCGCGGCTGGTGCTGAGCGTGCTGCAGACGGTGCGGCGCCTGGTGGATTCCGGCCTGCCCGTGCTGCTGGTGGAACAGAATGTCCGCGCCGCCATCGAGGTGGTGGACCGGCTGGTGCTGCTGGAACGCGGCCGCATCCTGGCCGAGGGCCCGGTCGCCGCTATGCGTGACGATCCCCGCATCATCGAGGCCTATCTGGGGGATGCCGTGGCATGAGTCTGGTGCAGCAACTCATCAATGGGGTGATCCTCGGCCATGCCTATGCGCTGATCGCGATCGGCTGGACCGTGCTGCTGGGCGTGGCGCGGCTGGTCAATTTCGGCCATGGCCAGATGTACATGATCGGCGCCTTCATGGCCTGGTGGGCCACGGCGCCGCTTGGCCTGCCCTATCCGCTGGCGATCCTGGTGGCGATCGGCGCCGGGCTGGTGATCGGGCTGGTGATGCAGGCGGTGATGCTGCGGCTCACGCTGGAGCAGAACTTGGTTTCCATCATGATCGTCACGCTTGGCTTCGGCCATGTGCTGCGCGGCGCCGCGGCGCTAGCCTTCGGCGGCAACCCCCAGATACTGGAAACGCCGCTCAGCCTGATCGAATTCGAAATTGCGGGCGCCTGGATCACGGCGCAGGACCTGCTGATCGTCGCTGCCGCCATCCTGGTCTTCACCCTGCTGCGGCTGGTGGTGGAGCGTGGCCGGCTGGGCCGCACCGCGCGCATGGTCGCCGAAGACCCGAAGCTGGCGCAGCTTGCCGGCATCAACGTGAAGCGGGTCTATCTGACGGTCTTCGGCTTCGAGGGCGCGGCGGTGGCGCTGGCGGCGGCGCTGGTGGCGCCGCGCACGCCCATCCTGACCTCCATCGGCTTCGAGGAGGTGATCGTCACCTTCGTCGTGGTGGTGCTGGGCGGCATCGGCTCGGTAACCGGCAGCTATGTGGCGGGGGTGGGGCTCGGGCTGTTCACGGCGCTGTTTGGCGGCTTCGTCTCGCCGGCCTATACCACCGCCGCCGCCTTCGCGGTGCTGATCGTGGTGCTGGTGCTGCGGCCGGGCGGGCTGGCCAGCACGCGGGCGGGGCGGTGATGGGCTGGCGTGGCCTTGCTCTGCTGGCGGCTGCCATTGCCGGCTTCTTCCTACCGCAGGCCCTGGGAGGGGCAGCCTATGGCGCGCTGGTGGTGATCGCCATCTTCGCCATCATGGCGTATGGCCTGGACATCGTCCTGGCCGATCTCGGCGAGGTGAGCCTGGCGCATACGGTGTTCTTCGCCGCTGGTGCCTATGCCACCGGGTTGCTCTCGACGCGTGCCGGCTTCGGTGCCTGGGGCACGCTGGCGGGAGCGGTGGTTGCGGCGACGGCGATCGCGGCGCTGCTCGGCCTGCTGACCCTGCGGCTCAGGGAATTCGTGTTTTCGCTCGTCACCTATGCCGCCTCGGTGGTGGCGGCGGCGGTGGCGCATAACTGGGATTTTCTCGGCGGCTCGGACGGCATCGTCGGCATTCCACAATTCGACCTTTCCATCGGGCCGCTGCACCTCCTGGCGCGCAACGATGCGGAGATGTGGCCCTATGCCTATGGGCTGCTGCTGTTGGTGCTGTATCTGGTGGCGCGGTTCCGCCGGTCCCGCCTCGGCATTCTGGCGGTGATGGCGCATCTCAACCCGCGGCTTGCGACCATGTCGGGCG
>Ga0207747_1000681_pt1 | contig 33427 bp, 29 predicted proteins | sample HigsolmetaGSP11D_FD_184839 | JGI IMG/M metagenome (GOLD analysis project Ga0207747, IMG submission 184839) | High solid enriched microbial communities from the Joint BioEnergy Institute, USA - SP1-1-D (SPAdes) | ecosystem: Engineered > Bioreactor > SSF (Solid state fermentation) > Aerobic >...
GAAGCATAAACGGAGGCGTTGGCTGAGTTCGTTACGCGAAGTGAAGTGGATGACCAAACAATATGGACTTAAAACGCTCTTGTAATCTGCATGCACATGACGACGAACATCGGAAAGCCGTATGAGGGAAAACCTCACGTACGGTTTGATGAGGAGGGGCTGGGCTCCGCCCAGCCTTTCACTCTAGCCAAGCGTAGCTATACGGACATCAGAAAATATTACAAAAGGAAGATTTGCAACTGCTTATGACCTTCATCGAGAAGAGCGGTTACTCGGTCGATCACCAGTTTCAGAAGGACATACAGCGGCTCAGAGCGGATCACATGAACGAGTACCGGGAACTCATCCAGAAATGGTTGCATGACAGTCGCTTTTTCAGCAACTACAGCAAGGAATTGGCGCGCGTCATCCAATATATTCATGCGCATTACACCGACAGGATCACGCTGGACGATGCATGTGCCGTAGCCAACTTAAGCCGTTCTCATTTCTCGAAGATATTCAAGGAAGAGGTCGGCATGACCCTGATGGAATACGTCGAGATGATTCGGATGAATCAGGCGAGGATGCTGCTGAAGACGACGGACTTTACGATTGGCCAGATCAGTGAAATGATCGGCATCTCCGATATTTTCTACTTCAGCAAGCTGTACAAGCGCAGGTTCCGGATATCGCCGAGCAAAGACCGCGGCGAGTATCCTGTGCTGGCGGGAGGGTGATGAAGGTGTGGCAACAGGGTGAATATGCTGGCCGAAATGCCTGGTTCGGTGAAACCGAAGCACTACGGGTGGTGCTCATCCCCGAATTGGGCGCCAAGCTCGTCTCCATCCTGGACAAACGAAGCCGGCAGAGAATGGCTGGCTCAATCCGACAGGCTCGGCAATCAGGGGTATGATTCTCCTTTTGATCGTGGAGATCTGCGCGGTTGGGATGAGATGTTTACAGCGGTTGCGCACGGGAGGGTCAGGACGCTGCCGGCCTACGGTTCCCATTCCTGGAGGATCCGTCTGGTCATCACAGGCGGTCGGATATAAACGTAGATGGCAGGATGCGAATCTCTGGTTCGGCGCTGCTAGGATCATATCACAAGCATAATAGAGGCAACTCTCTCATAGTCTATATTAGAAGATGGACAGAGGGAGAGTTGACTCATGAACAAGGCGCGTATCACATACCGTTTTGACCATAATAAAGAGAAGTTGGACCGGGTATCTGCCGGCGGTGCCGCTGATCGCGGGACAAGCCATGAGCTTGAAGCTGATGGTTGGGATACTGCGGAACGGGAAGCTGTCTGGTCAGCAGCTGACGGAACGAAGCAGACGTTGTATGATTCGCAGATGCTGAACCAGTTCACAACGGATTACGGAGCCTGGAGCTCGCCGTTTGACATCGAGACGGAGCGGTTGGAACGGTTGATTCGGGAGAGCAGCTATCCTGAAGATGTGCCGTTGCATGATGGACCTGACCGGTCGCATCACGCGGATCGTCGAGACCGTTCCGGCGGAGGTGCGGAGCTGCGTGATCGCCGAAGCTGGACAGGCGAGGTTCACGGTGGACAAGGAACGGAAGCATGGGATCTGGCGGGTGATGTCGGAGATGTACGAGAGGAAACCGGTGGCGGACGTGACAAGAAGAGAGTGTCAGACGATGCGGGGGAGCGGCTCGATCAGGCTGACGATTGGGAGAGCGGTCCGATCATCGATGAACGTCTCCTCGCTACGGATTCGCCTCCTTCGTATCGTACAGGGGGAGATTCGTGGTTCAGATTCATCGCTTCGGTCATCGGGGCTATCGCTACAGGCGTGATGTTTGGCTTGTTCATCATGCAATTGTTTACGAATCTGACGCTGAACAACGAAGCGCCTCCTGTGACCGATGTGCAGGTCCAGACAGATGCCCCATCCGTCTCGTTGCCCGGCGCCGATCATGTTCAAGATCTGGACGCGGATGCCCGGGCGACGGTGGTCAGCCTGCCGCAGAACACGGTCTACATGCTGCAATTCGGCGTTTTCACATCTGCTGAAGGCGCGTATGCGGCAATCGATCAACTGCAGGAAGCGGGCATCGCCAGCGCATACGAAGCAGGCGAGCGGCATGTCGTCTATGCCGGTCTCACTCCGGATCGCAACAGCGCGCTCTTGCTGAGTAACCAGCTCGCCGGCATGAAGCTCGAGACTTATGTGAAACCCTACGAACGCCCGGCGGTTCAATCGCTCACATGGGGTGAGGCAGATGCGTCCCGCATCGAGGCATACTTCAGCGCCGGCGCGGAGTTGGCGAAGACGGTATCGCTGCTTACGCTCGTTCATCTGGAGGAGACGGAGCTGACGAATATCGAGGATGCGACGATTCAGGCGCTCGCTTCCTCCCATCAGCAGTGGACGATGATTGCCAGCGAACTGGCGAAGGAGGTGCCAGAACAGGCGCAAGAGGTGTTCCAGCGGATGAACAACTCGCTGACAACGGCTGTCGAGTCGCTGTTCGAATACAAGAAAAATCCTGCGGTCTCGTACTTATGGCAGGCGCAATCGGCTGTTATGAATTATGTCATCCAGGAGAAATCTCTGCTCAGTGAACTTTCTGCGTAAGGAAGTCTCGAGCGAGGCACTGACGGTGATCGCGCTTCAGTGCATGCGTGGAGAGGTTCTGAAGGCGCGAGAGCCTGCGGCATCCGTCACCGCTATCGCCCGCATAATAACGGTTTCCGAACGAAAAAAAGAAAACCTGTCTGACGAGGGCATCCGCCCGATCAGACAGGTTTTGATGTTTTAAACGAGATGACGGTTGAGCATGACGAGCTGGATGGTTCGGTCGACCAATACGGCTGCTTCCGCACGCGTCATAAGCTTGAGCGGGGCGAATGTCTCGGCCGATACGCCATAAACGATCTGCTTCCTGTACAAGCGGTTTACGGCATCGGCATACCATTCGGTTCCCTGCACATCGTGGAAAGGCGCGCTCTCCACTTGCGCATTGTCAGTCAGCAGGCGATCCATGATCGCGCTGACCTCTGCTCGGCTGATCGGTGCATCCGGTCGGATCGTGCCGTCGAGGAATCCTACCAGAACGCCTCTGCTGACGGCTTTGAGCATGGAGTCGTAAGCCCAATGTTGTTCGCTCAAGTCGGTGAACACAGGCTTGTCCGATTCAACCTCGGTCTCCGAATCATCAGCATCTTCAACATACGAATCTGTCAGGTTCGGCGAATCGATCGTTGTGTCCGTCGGTTTGCGTTCGGCATCAGCATATGTACGGCCGTAAACCGAATCAGTCACGTCTTCTTCCGGATTAACTAGATCGTCCGTAACGGGTTCTTGCGGTTCTTCCGGTTCCGGATCCGCTGCCTCAAGCTCCAGCATGCCGCTGCGATCGAGGATCGCCACGAACTCTGCGCGCGTCAAAGCGCGATCCGGATAGTAATAGCGCCCATCCCCTTCGACGACCTCAAGCTCGTACAGCCGCAAGATCGAATCTTTCGCCCAGTGCGTGGTCACATCGCTGAAGTGTGCGGGCAGATAATTGCGAATGCCGTTCGCGATGCCGATCGCCATCTTCTGTCGAAACTCCTCGGAACGCAAGAGCTGCTCATCTCCTGGATTGGACAGAAAAGCGGTTTCGATCAATGCGCTGGGCACCGAGCCCATCCGCACCATGTAGACAGAGCTTTCAAGCAAACCGCGGTTGATCGTGCCAGCCTCTTGCGCGGCGCTTGCCAGCAGCGACTGCGCGAGCTTCCGGCTCTCCGGAGTCAGCCGCTTCATCGCCTCACTTGCCGGATAACCCGCGACGGGATAACGATTGTCATAATAAAGCACGATCGTTCCGGCTACGTCAGGAGATTTGAAAGAATTGGCGTGGATGGATACCAGGATGTCCGGCATCACCCGATTGGCCATTTCGATGCGCTCTTGCAGGCTGAGATACTCGTCTGTGGTGCGGGTCATGATCACCTCATACCCATGGCGGACGAGTTCATCGCGCACCTTGAGCGCGATGTCGAGATTTACTTCCTTCTCGCACAGACCGGTTACACCGATCGCACCTGGATCCGATCCTCCATGCCCGGGATCGATCAGTACGGTTGCCGCAAGAGCCGATAGAGGCGATGCCAGCAACAAGCAACACAACAGCAAGTAGATTGTCAATTTCTTCATCGTCATTCAGCCCCTCCCTAATTCTCCATATTAATTCATGGAGGAGGATGGCGTATGCAGGAAATCGTCGGAAAATGTAAAAATGAGTGGATAGACTCACCCCGCTGATAGAGTCTATAGCTAGCAAGATTTACCGGAAAATGTCGGAATAAGCTGAAAGATTCACTTCACCGGAAGAGCCGTCGCCAATGCAGGAAATACAAGGAAAATCTCGTTGTAAGCAGGCAGTTTTAAACGTATAATATGGCTATCGGCGACAAAATTCGCGAAGCCAGGCACAGGAGGATCATCAGCAGCATGAATCGAACAATTGTTCTCGCTTCGTCCTCACCCCGCAGACAGGAGCTGATCCGAAACCTGAGGTTGGATGCTCTCGTCATTCCGAGTCAAGTCGATGAACAGGTTGCCCCTGGACTTGCCCCCGGGCAAATCGTCGAAGAACTGGCTCTGCGCAAGGCTGACTCTGTGGCGCAGCAGCAAACGGACGCGATCGTGATCGGATCGGATACGATCGTCGTACTTGATGGCGACATCTTGGGCAAGCCGCGCGATGAGGCGGATGCGTTTCACATGCTGCAGAGATTGCAGGGCAGAACGCATGAAGTATTCAGCGGCATCGCTTGCGTCGATGCGCAATCGAAGCTTGTCGCAGTTCGCCATTGCCGCACGATTGTGCATATGAAACCGCTAAGCGAGCAGCAGATCAGGCGCTACATCGCCACCGGGGAGCCGATGGACAAGGCTGGGGCTTATGGTACCACAATGCACCTTGGAGACATTGGTCAGTATCGTGTCATATCTGAGTCGCCAAGCGGTCAACCTGAGATAATTGTGGGGCATACTGTCAGTAAGGTAACTTTTAGACCGATGTCTGATGAAGAAATTCAAGCCTATGTTGAGACAGGCGAGCCATTGGATAAGGCAGGCGGATACGGAGTACAAGGGCTAGGGTCTGTATTCATTGAAAAAATCGAAGGTGACTTTTACAGTATCATGGGGTTACCTCTAAACTTGCTTTATCAAATGTTGTTAATGTTTGGGGTAAATCCTTTCAAACAATTAAGACAAAAATAAATGGGAAATTATCGTTGAAATTGAGCGGAAGATAGCGCGGCAATTATGATCGCTGATCTTCCGCTCAATTTTTTGCACTGTTATTACGAAGATAATAAAAGTAATCTCATTAATTATACTTGTAAAATTGGAAAACTATGAAGATAAAAATATTTTTTGATATTACAACGAAGCTAAATCACAGTACATAAAGAGTCCGACTAATAAAGGAGGTCTCATCAATGAAAAAGAGCCATTATGTGAATAGTGATGTACATTTACACATGTGTGCGACTTATAAAAGGCAGAATAAACCAAAACGGTCATTTAGTCTCGTTATTAAAGGGATAATGCTCAGTTCGGCAATGTTGGGTATATTAACCACTACAGGAGTTGCCGCCGCTGCAACATCCTTGCCTGATTTAGCTGTTAATCCGCCCGCCATACATGAAGTACAGCAACTCCAAGAAGATCAGCTAGTAGTTAATTTGCGAGTTGCAATAAAGACTATTGAGGAGTTCGGCTGGAGTTTAGAAACTAAGCAAGCAATGTTAGATAGTTTGCAGAAAATTGAATCTCAATTTTCCGAGGGCAGTTATTTTGGAACGACAGGACTGTACGATGCTTTATTGGATGCTAAGTATGTATACGCTAAATATGGGCAAGATGGTCTAACTGCGTTACTAGGAGAAGGTAACTCTATCAACGAGACAATTCAAAGGATCGAAACGAAGATGGGGAAGATCACTTCAACCAACAATGTTCATTCATCTCAAGTACGTAAAAAATCGGATGTGCAAATTGCTTCTTTAACCAAGGATGAGGTCACAATAGTTGTTAATGGTCAAACACAGTACTTCCCTCAACCCGCTGTGATAAAGGACGGTCGCATTCTCGTTCCGTTGAGGGGGATATTTGAAACTTTAGGGGCAAAGGTTACTTGGAATGAAGTCACTCAGACGGCTACGGGGGTAAAGGATAAAAACAAGGTCATCGTCCAACTTGGTAACAAGGTAGCTTACGTTAACGACAAGGAAGTTGAGTTAGATGTTCCTGCACAAACAATTAATGGTTCCATAATGGTTCCTTTGCGTTTTGTGAGTGAATCTTTTGGAGCATCAATCAATTGGGACAGTTCAACTAAAACCGTTTATATTGATGGAACTAACACTCAGATCGTGAATGGAATCAAAGTTAGATTCGGAAAACATACCTATGGGAGCCGGAATCAAGAGGAATATGATACTGTTGTTCGGATTGTTGAAGAAGCTTTAAAGGGGTATGACCAAAGCAACTTTGGTGGGGTTTATAAAGAGTATTTTTATGAATATTTAAACGGAGCTAGATGGTCAGGTGATAAAAAGGATCGCTCTGATCGAAACCGGGGATTATTCGCAGCGGAGAATATGCTAGGTGATTTGGTTAAAGCTGGCGTCTCTAAGGAAGAAATTATTAGAGTGAGCACTCTCGCTTCTATTGCTTACGATCTGCTAAAAGGAGCAATTGATCCGGGTGATGGCTCTCCAAATTCAGCTTATGATGCACTAGTCGGAAATGCATCTGGAAAAAGATATTCTGATTGTGATAGTGATGCTCAAGTTTTCTCATTGGTTTTTGATATGATGGGGTATAACACAATGATTGCAGCCGGACAGAATCATGCCCAAATGTATGTTGAAATTAACGGTAAATGGTATGCAATAATATCAGGGGTATTTGTTCATGCTGGCACCAATGATGATTTTTCCAATTATCTTAAAGAGAATCCAGATCGGTATATTTATACTCAGCCAACATATGGTCCAGCTATACATTAAATCGATGCAGTTTAAAGACGGTGTTTGCTAAAGCATCGTCTTTCTAATTTTCAAATCAATGTTTAGATATTTTTCTATTTTTGCATCTGCAATTAAAGATGAAGGATTAATTATAGGGATAGGAAGGACTTCAATTTTGAAGAACAACCATTGGACTTTACAACAATATTGGTAATAAGAAAAATTATCAGAGCATCAAGTCATTAAGGATTGAAGGAAACGCGTTAGGTTAGACTTTCGCGGCCAAAGGGGTTATGTTTTCTGAAACGTTTGGATCATGGGGTATGCTTTTCCCGCATTGGAAGTTATTAAGGTGATCAACTGGCGCCTAGTAGTTCTTTTAGGGAGAGGAGAAAATTTCCTGACTTTAGATTCTTCAGTCGGATAATTTATCCTTTTCTAAATTGTAAGAAGTAATAATTTGGCTTCTCTTCTCGAGACGATATCCGCAGTGGATATCGTCTTAAATTTTTTAACTTTATTTACGGAGATTTTTCGCGTTTTCGATAATGATCAGCATCTTTCTCATAGTTGAGAAGAAGAATAGTGAATTGCCGTAAGCCTTAAAACTTTGAGTGTTGAATTTTAACAGGAGGGGTAAGAATGAAAAGGATAATGTTACTTGGTTTTGTGGTTGCATTGGCACTCTGTTTTTTCCTATTCTCAGGCTCAGCCTTTGCTAAAGAGATGGCTAATACCACGGAGAGCAAAATTCCCACTCTTCCCACTGAAACAAGTGGAGACTTTGTGGTAATCAACAATTCTGATCGAATAGTTACTGATGGTTTATATTTTGATGTTTATTACAGTAGTGATGATGGTCATTACATCCCGGAGTTTACTTTAGAGTTATGGGATGTCAAGACTAATAGTTTTATCAGTTCTGCAGTCGGTAATAACCTGAATTACAAGAATGGTAAGTATAGTTTAATCTTCAATCATCAGGGGTATAAGCTTGGTGACGAATTTGCTCTAATTTTGCGTGATGCAGATGACATCATTGAACATCTTGATTTTAATGGCTACAATCTTAAGCCCAATACCCATGCGAGATTTACCATTGATACTTTCGATTATTTTGAGGGAGCTAATGATGAGTTTATTGTCCAAGATCTGACTGCTACCAAGCTTTCTCCACTTGCAGCAATTTTGGAAACCAACCCCAAAAAAGTGGGCTTGAACTTGATTTCGGACACGGGTACGCCCTTGAAACACACCCAGGTTGAGATCAAACTTTTGGAAGGTAAAGGTTCGTTAATAACCCAATCTGATGATCGGGGTATGATTTGGCTTGATAGTGACAAATTAACGTGGAAGTTTCTTGTATCTTCGAAGGGGTTGCAACCTAAGCATGGCACAAATGGAAAAGTTGAGGTTGAGTTACCTGCACCTGTGGTAGCTGGTATTCAAAAATCGGCAGTTGTCATTCCGGTAGTTTTTGAACCCATCCATCCTTCTGAATCTAACAGTGAAATAACGTTAAGTTTCTCAACAACTGCTAACACTGACCTAAGTAAAGCTTGGTCGCAGTTCGACCTTTCTTTAACAAATACTGAAGGGGTATTAAGCATTTTCACTTTTGATCTTGATAGTACGACTATTCAAGGTTTAGAAGATGGCCAGTATCAAGTGTCTATCGCTAATGCCAAGTATGCCGACATTTCACTTGATTCCGATTCCTTGCTTATTCAAGGGGGTAAAGGAGAAATTAAGGGAACGATTGAACCGAAACACCTTTTAGAAATTGACAAGGACGGTAAACCTTATAATTTTTCGATAATCAATGTCCAGCCTATTGCTGATAAGCAGTATAAAGGGACAAAACCAATGACTTTTGCTGTAACACCGGGCGAGTCATTCATGGTTAAGGATAATGACACGGGAAGGATTGAGACCGTTGCCATTGATGCCAACACTCCAACCACTCGAATTGTGTTAGGTGCGGGAGTAGTGGCGGGTGGCTCAGCAACTATTCCAGCGACAGGAGATAATATCGCCATGTTAATGATGGGATTTTTAATTGCGATAGTCGGCACAACGTTTGGTTTTTTCATGTATCTAAAGCGTAAAAAATCTGGATCTAAAGTTTCGACACTGAGTATTTTATTAGCCGCGGTGATGGTAACTTCAATTTTTTCAACAATTGCATCGAATCCAGTTGCCGCGGCCGGTGAAGATGCGAATGTCGGTGGGACACAACCAGCGACAGGAGGAGCGACTTCTTCGACTCCAGCGGGAACCTTTCAAGTTAGCGATCAAATTGCTGTACTCCAATTTGGTTTTATTCCTAATAAAGTAAAGTCCGATGGTGATCTGGTATTATCTGCTTCGTCGGGGGTAACCGATCTTGAAGATCCTTTTAAGTTCGATTATGAGCCGTTAATGTTTTACATGGCTCCGAGTAAAATTTCAGATACCTTGTGGAGGAAGCAAGGTTCAGGTTTCATCACTTTCGAACGGGGTAATGGTGTTAAGACGCTCTATGGCAACAACCCACTTTACCCAGACAAAAAGGCTGAACATCCTCGAGATGATTTGATGAAGCGAACTCTTGATTATGCTGACCTTTCACGTAACTATGATCCAAATCAAAAAACGAACTATTTTCAGCAAATCATTGGTGATGTCCTTTATAACATCGATCCTGACAATCCGAACAGGTCATTATCGGGTGTAGGGAGTGTTTATGTTGTTGGTAATGGGTTAAAGAATATGATCGAGAATTATATTTCCAAGCGTAAAGACGAAAGTGAGATAGATGCACAAATTATCTCCAGTTTGATGTTTTCGGGGTATCTTGACTTAATCAAATCAAATGGAGTTTTAACGGGTGATGAATACACTGCTTTTGAACAAATGATGCGCGACAAGTTTATAAAAGGTGAACTTATTTTCTTCGCCCAAACAGTTATTGGAATTAGTATTCAAGATGGGGGTAATCCGCTCAACAGGGATTACGCTTTTATACCTTTTCACGATGCAACCGAATGGTATCTTTATATTCGTCAATCAGCCCGACCTACCGATCCGGTTGTGCAGGGGTTAACGGCAAATCGGGAATACGAGGCTGTAACAAAAGGTGGTGCTTCCACATCTGAGCAAGGCAATTTTTCGCCTTACAAGGAAAACGGCAATCTTCCTTTTACCTTCCGTACTTACGCAAGAGATCATTATGCTCGCACCCTTAAGCCAGTAACTGACCTTGTACCGATATCCACAGATGTTTCTGTTAATCCCTTTGGGGGTTGGGGCTTCCAGCCTTGGGGGTATGGAGATAAGAAAGTTGGAAATAAACCTAAGATTATTGCCGAGTTGAATGTAACAGTCGTCGACAAAAATGGTCTTCCGACAAGCGAATCGTTTACCATTCCGGTCAAAGGTTGGACTGAGGAAGATGAAAAGTATCTAGGTGATTTGGTATCCGCCAATGATACGTTTATTGTCGGGGGTATGTTTTTAGAGCATGCTGGAAAGCAGTATGAACTTCTTTCTGATGAAGCTGCAAGGTTCAGTTTGATTGATACCAAAGATGCGGAAAACCTCAATAAGTCTAAACTGAGAAAAGATGTCCCAGGTAATGACGGAACAATCTCAATTCCGAATTCCGTTAACGAAGATACGTGGCAAGTTGAGTTGGGGTGGGACACACCTTCTCCAATGGATCTCCATATTTACTTAGGTGGGGAGAATACGGGTTTTGTATCCGAAGTTGAAAATAAGTACGAAGGCACCGGGGAGTTTTCACATGCTAAACTCACCTTGTTTGTTAAAGCACAAGAATTGGTTCAAGATGATTCAATTCAAAGCAGATTTACGGTTCCTGAATGGCGACTTTCATTATATCGCGATAATATTTCGCCGGATGGCACCAATCAATCGAGATTTATTTTAAAGCTACCGATAGGGACGTTTAGAAATCCGTCATTAAGTCCTTCAGGGATGCAACAGTTCAGTTTGATTAGTCCAAACCTTGCATCTACCCCTTGGCTTGAGAGTAAGGCGAAATTGTTTAATGATACACCTGTAAAAAATATTACAGTGTATAATCCTAATGCTTCTTTCTTTGAGGCTGGCGACATACTTGCAATTAAGGATAACTCCTCTGTATCGAATATTAAACTTGCCGAATGGATAAATGGATATTCGCTTTTCAACGGGAAGATTGGTACAACGTTAAAAGGTGAAGTGATAGAAGGGCCGATAGTTAACCAAAGTACTTCCGTTTCTTATGGGGTAAAAGCACCTTATTCCTCTTACATTTACAAGGAAACCCGGTGGAATGTTGCTTGTGGAGAGAATGGTTGTTGGTCTTATCCATACACTTGGACGGGGACAGCCATCCCTTCGTATCAAACCGCTGATTATGATGTGAATGTAAGTTTTAAAAATTACATTCCCAAAGATAGCCCTACTCCTAAAAAGTTTACACCAGTAACATTTAGTGATAACGGTCTTTATTGGCAGACCAAGCAATCGGATGGGGTAATATTAGTTAATCCCGAGGTTATGATGGCTTTTGATGACGCAAACGGCAACACTTCGATAGTCTTTGCCGCTGGTCAAAAGTTGCGTCCGATACAGCCAGTAGCTTATAACCAAGCGAGATTTATTAACCTGAATATTAAGCCAGAAGTAACCGGTTTGAGTGTGGCAACGGATAGCAGAGCTAAGGAACTCCAGACGAAGTTGGGTTCTAATAAAGAAGTGATTTACAAGGGTTCCTCTGTAACAACCAGTTTTGAAAATCAAGGCGAACTTGAAATTAAAACTTACGCTCTCGATATTGGTTCGAGTGTTTTGAAAAATATTTGGAATCCAGGGACCCAATATGATACGGATGAAATTAATGAATCATTCCTTAAAGAGTATGCGACAAAGAATGAAGCTACAGGTAAGTGGGAGATTACCTTTGATCTTTACGGTAATTTTGTGATTAACAATCAGGATTTTGGTGGTGTTTCCGAAAAGATTACCGTTGAAGAGAAGTCGAGGGCGGTAATTGAATATAAGTTGGAAGTGCGTGGCGGTCGTCTAGTGGGGGTAAATGGCTCCAGAGATTTGAATTCCTTACCGCAGGATTTAAAAGATGCCCTTGCTCGAATGAATATCTCCACAACGGATAATATCTTTAACACCTTTGAGCGTTCGGCAGGAGATATTTTAACTGAAGATCATATCGCAAATTTGGGTAACATGGTACGCGGAACAGACGATTTGGCGGTCGGTAAAGGTTGGTATTCGGAGGATGTGACAACTCTTGTTGTTCGGGAGTACATTACGACTTTCTCGATTCCGAATTATGTTTATGTCGACAAGCTTCCAATGGAACTTACTCCAGATCTTGCGGTTCCGGTAAATAAAAATGAATTCTTCAACGTCGGTGCGTATGGGCACGTGAAGTTGAAGGTCAAAGCCGGTAATGCTGAAATGACGGCTGATTCATCTATGGGTCAGATTGGTATTAAGAAGGAACATCAATTCATCATTTCAAATGTTAGCGTATTAGACATGTTCCAATAATATTTGGAACATTGAAAGATGTCGGGGTAAAACGGATAGCTGCCGATTTTAGGCAGCTATTCCTTCTTATTCGTACTTTCATGGCGTGAAATTAATGTCACCTGTAATTTCTTTTCCAAGGGAGAAAAAATGGTGTTTCAAGCCGACTTAAAAATGATCAACCTGAGTCAATTTCAATTATCAATGACAACTCACCCGTAGATCCAAAACCGACTTCGACATTTAACCGCAGCATCAAAAAATACTGAAACATTGTGAGTTATCAATAGGTGAACACTTCAATAGCTGTTATTCTAAAAGGAGAATGTAACGATGCGTTGGTTAAGGAATATCAATCCGTTTCTCATAATTGGGGTGTTGAGTTTAGGGGGGTTAGGGTATTTTGGTTTTCAAATTTTTAATTGGTATTTGGACAATTTGAATACCAATGAGATTTTAAACGAGGTAAGGTATTCGGTATTGGAACCTCAAGTCGCTTCAACCCCTATTAAGGGGGTAATAAAAAATTCTGAGGATAGCTTTGAATCCATCCCCCGACATAAACCATCACCTAATAATCTATCCATTGATTTTGACGAGTTGAAGAAACGCAATAGCGATATTGTCGCTTGGCTCAAGTTTGATGCAGTCAATATTGACATGCCCATCGTACAAACAACCGATAACGAGTTTTACTTAAATCATAATCTTGATAAAAGACGAAGTTCCACCGGGTGGGTTTTTGCTGATGTACGAAGTAACCTTAGTCATCTTGGTTTTAACACGGTTCTTTACGGGCACAATTTGGCGAACGGTCAAATGTTCGGTTCCCTGAAGGAATTGCTTAAGGATGATAAACTAGCTGTTCCTGAGTTCCGACAGCTTCACTTAATTACTGAAAAGCAAAGTATGTTATTTGAGATCGTTTCGGTATTTCGGACCAATGAAAAGGACTTTAAATATGTAAAGCAGATATTTTTGGATGATAGTGAACGCCAGGCGTATCTTGGTTACATCCATGATATGAATGAGGTTGCATTTTTAAATGGTTCATCCATATCTTTGCACGATAAGTTTTTAACCTTATCGACCTGTTCTGGACCATCGGGAACAGAGAAACGTTTAGTTACCGTTGCAAAATTGGCTTCGGTTGCAATATTGGCTTCGCTTGAATTTTAGGTGCGCTTTCACTAATCAATATTGAAGGTGTCGTGAAAATCGGCACCTTTTTATGTTGTAATGATGTTCTTCCTACGTTAAAGTACAACACAACCAATTTTTTATCTTTTCTTAAGGAGTTGTCGTTGTGTTGAAAATAACTGAAAGTTATCTTCATGAACGTTTCCCTTGGTCAAAGCCGATTATTCCAGAGTTAACCGAGCAGGAAAAAGCGGAGGGGTATTTTGTTAATTCATTACCGTGGGATTTTGATGAATCGATTATGAAATTGCTAATGCAGATGTTTTTAGAGATCGAGTCATTTTTTACGAAGAAGAATATGCCGGTTGAGGTTGCTTTTTTCGGTGTATATAGGTTATTTGGAGAGCTACGAATCGAAATGTTCTCTCCTTGGACAGAGGTTTATGAAATTGTAAATAAATATATTAAGTTTTCCAGGGATGTTTTTGACCATGGTGATGACTGAGAAGTGCTTCGGCACTTTTTTTTTTGATTTTCCTTTCCAAGGATTTTTCCACTTAAACCACTACATATGTTGGGGTGTTGTAATTAAATTACGATGTGAAATTAAGAGGTTCCATACCTTTCTCTGAAAAGATAGTCAGAGGAGGTAATGAAATATGACGAAGGATTGTGACAAAGGCCTTGAATGTCAGGAGTTGGGGCCAGCGTTTACCGTCGGAAACAAGTCGACGGTGAGTCCTGCTTTGAAGGGAATTTTGAAACATCCGCCACATGTTTTGGCATCGGAAGAGGAGCTGGCCTATTGCAAGAATTTGTTCGATCCGTGGTTTGAAGTAGGTGTTTATTTCGGTCCATGCTCACTTCCCCAATCTCACTTTCCATATGGGGTATTCGTGGCGACAATTCGTGCTAAGGGGAAAGATCGCGTTGTTGGTAAGCCAGTTTCATTTTTGCTTCACGATGTGGAGGAGAATTTTGGCGATGAATTTTCCCGTATTCGAGCCGAGCTTGCTCCCTTCGCCAAGACGACCTGCCGTGAGGTGCTTGACGCCGTTATTTCCTACGTTCTTGAGATGCGAAAGCGTGGCGCATATGAAGAAGTTGATGAAGCAAAGATGAACGAACTTCTTTCGGATTCCCCCGGAGTGGGTGAAGCGCTGCGTTGGTTTCAAATGCTCGAGACTGCGATGGTAAATGAACCGGAAGCATTCGCTTCCTTGGAAAGGAAAAATTATGACAGGAAAAAGCATTACGGTGTTTTGCTTGACACGCCTAAGGCAAAAAAGAAGTTCGGCGAGTTTGCGATTGGAGTTCATCGGAGGTTGTTGTTGTCGTTGTTTTGCGATATTGAAGTGGACGATGAGGACACAAACGGTTTGAAAGCGAGCAACGAATTTCTCAACAAAGTTATTTCAAGTTGGAGACAAGCAGGAATTTTATTCAAACGAACGGAATACAGCCGCGGCAACGAGAAGATTACCGGACTCAATGAAAATGATGATTACGACCGTTTTTATGTTATTTCTAGCCAAAAAATTTGTGACGCATGGGCTGAGTATATGAAGGAGGTTGAGAATAAGAATGTTTAATTATCCTAGCATTGGGGGTATTGACACGGAGGGGCAAGGCCCCCCTCCGTTTAATCCAGATAATCAGCCGATTCCTTGGAATCGAGGAAGACCCCTTTCCATTATAAGTTACACTGGGGGTAAAGCTGGGCTTGTTCCTTTTCTTGTTCCCTTAGTTGAGTGGGCGGGGCGGGAGTACAATCTCGACACATTCATTACCGCAACGGGGGGAGCCTGCAGGGTTTTGCTCAATCTTGATCCAGAACGTTTGATTTATCAACGCAGGATATATTCTGATTTGGATTACTCGTTGGCTTGTCTTTTTTATGTTTTAACTGACGAATATCAAACCAAGCAATTGATGAAATTGTTGTATAGTAAGAGTTATTGTGAGAAAGTGTTTAATGATGCAAAAGCAAATTTGGAAACAGATGATAAATTGATTCGGCAAAGCAGAGTGGATGAATTGTCCGAACCAGTTATCGCGGCAGCGAACATGTATATATCAGCGAAGATGAGTTATGCGGCCAATCTGAAATCGTTTAATTGGGAAGTCGCGGTAATTCGTATGAGGAGTTATTATGAGGGTATAAAAGAGTTGCCAAAATTCAATTCAATCTTGAGTGGAGTTCAGATCTTTCGAATGGATTGCAATGATTTAATTCATGATGTTGAAACCGGTAATAGTGGTTATGATCCGAACCGCACCTTAATTTTTTGTGATGTGCCTTATGTTCTTGATAAATGTTTGACAAAAAAGCACTACAAGTATTTTTGGTCAGATCATGATCATCTCCGCTTTCGAGCGGGAATTGAAAATTGTCAGTCACGTGTGATTATCTGTGGTTACGAAACTCCGATTTACGATTATTTGATTGAAAAATATCCAAAACGTTGGCATAAAGTGTTTCTGGCGTGGAAGCACGTCTCTTCGGCAAACAGTAGGAGATCAGAAGCGAAATTTCAAAAAGAATTTATTTATTGCAACTTTCCGCTTTCATCGGAAATGCAAGCCTTAATTGATGTGGAACGTACAAAGAGACAAAAGAATCTGGAGCTGGATCTCATTAAGGATTTGGAAGCTCTTCAATAGTTTATGTTTTATTATATCCCCAATTGGTTATTTTCTACCGATTTGGGGTTTTTATTTTGATCTTTTCAATTAAGGTTAGAGAACACAGTTGAGGGTTTTGTCGAAAGTTACCCACATTCCGGGTAAAAGAACACCTAACGAGCGGTAAATCTTTGGTTTTCAGGGAGGTAAAGTCGATATATGTCGAAAATTGGGGGTTAGGTGTATAAAAATCGGTAATAGGTTTTGATTTGTTTAGGAGGTTGTTATCCTTTCATAAAGGCCGAGTACTGCCCGTAAGTTCTTTCCAGGCTATCATTTGTCTATCCCGTCTACAAAACTTCACAAAAGGGCAAACAGGTGGCTCACAGCTTGTGTTTTATTATTATCAAATCGGTATGTGTTTTTTGATTGTGTGAGATAAAGATCCCCCTTAATAAGGGGGTATTTAGGCTGTTCACATTTTTATGTTTTTAAACGACTGATAGCGTAATGTTGTAAAGACTTTTAGGAGTCAAATTCATTGAGTTAAGAAGAGATTTTTGAAAAACACACTTGTTAATGCAGAATATTTTTTGAAGTCGGAAATCCAACTAAAATTTGGAGTTAACAACCCAGCATTAGTATAAATGAGTGGTGGCAGCTAATTTAACTCCTGTTTTTCTCCGGAACACCTCAAATTTCCCGATTTCTTTTGGTCGCCTTTATCTTCTTTGCTTGTCCTGCCCTTCGTATTTGCCCACACAGCCCTTTTCGAGCTAAAGGGGTATAAAACTATTTCCTAATCTCATTCCGCGCCCCACGGTGGCTCACGATTCGTCACGTTCGGTCGGTTATTTTACGGTCAACGTTTGAATGGAATTTATTGTAAGGATTTTTTTTATAAAAAAAACTCGCAAATAAACTCACAAATCTCTTGACTAAAACTTTTATTCATGTTAATATCACACACAAAAAAAGGAAAAAATTAACTAAAAAGAAAATAAAAAGGATGCCGTTTGTGAAATGAGAAGAATAAAAGGGGAGAGGATCGAGATGTCTATTCATTTAGCGTTTTTTTCGAGTTTAATAAGTCTTTTTCTTTTCTACCATTTTTTAACTATCTGGGCGAACGATTTGTTTGGAACCGTAAAAAGACGTGTTTCTGGAGTATTAGCCGTAATTTTCTTAATTATTATTTTAGTTTGTAAGCATCAACTTTCTTAATTTACTTTAGTCGCAAATGGAGGTTAAGAAGTTGAAAGTTGGTTATATTCAAGCAAGACATATTAAAGATATTGAGGCATTTCAAATGGCAGCGCATGCAGATAAGGTAGTTGTTGAGTTACTCAATGAATACGATCAGTCAATTACGAACGGTGAGGTGTTTGAACAATTATTATCCGAGATGACTCCAGGGGATGTAATAATCCTTCAAGGGTTGAGTAATTTACCTTTCAACAATATTTCTGAATTATATTCTTTTCTCGGCAGAATCAAGGAATTGGCGATTGAGGTGCAATTGATCAATGAAAGTGATGGAAAAGTGCTTTTAAGTGAAGAGGGGTATAAGGTATTGAGTTATTTGCAGGGTTATATCCAACAAAAGGATAGTCAGAATCAACGTAAGATTGGTCGCCCTGCAAAGGAGTTTCCTGTTGGATTCTATGAAGTTTATCTCGATTACCGTGATAAGAAAATTAAGGCAGATGAGGCCGCGGACATTTTAAAACTCCATAAATCGAAGTTTTACGAACTTGTACGGTTGTTTGAGTCATAAGTTAAAAGAGGAGGGATGAGAAGAGTGTTAACTTTTTCGCTGAACAAAACTGATGAGGAATTTTTTGAAGCATGTCGAATCGTTTATAACAATTTTGAGGATATTAAAGAGGTTGAGGACATCCGAATAAGAAAAGATCCTTATGCAGAAGGACGAAGTGAGTTGTTAATTAAGTGCCTCACCGCTTTAGATAAGTATCAAGGAGTTAACGTAACTGGGTATGCAATAAGATGTGAACAGTTTTCGCGATATTCTAAAATAAATCGAGAGATAAATATTGTAGATGTGGAAGAATTTGAACACGGGTATCGAGGCGTTACTGATAGTTACCTATGTAATTCGATTAAAAGTCAGTTTGAAGAAAGTGATTTTGATCGGCTGATTAATCGGATTGATTTTGAAACTGGTTTTTTAGCAATAATCGCGGAGTTTGAAGAGTTTTACATGGAACTTTCAATTGAGCGGGGTATAAATATAAAAACTTTAATAAAAAGGGCTTTAGCAGGGGATACAAGAGCCATTAAAAGGGTTGCTGCTTATGTTAAAGAGTTCAGAAAGGAAGAATTAATGAAAACAATTCTTACCAATATAGATCCGCTCTTTGATTTGTTGATCAAGGATGTTCCTTTACCAAATCGTAAAGACTTCGCAGTAGGAAGATCTAATGAGGTAGCTATTGGACAAGGGAGTCATAACGAAAACACGACACAGATAGCTATATGAGGGGGAGATTTGCTGTGAAACACTTGTATTGTGATGATACTTATGTCCAAATTTTGTTGAGCGATGAAGAGGTTGAAAAGCATTGGAGACCACGGCCCATTATTATTGATAAGGACTCAAACCAAATCGAAATTAAGGAAGATTGGAATTATAGACAGAAACAATATGCTCAGATGCGTAAGCGTAAAGTGAAACTGTTGGAGAATGTATATTGTACAAGCCATATGGGGTATATATTTTTTGTTTCATATGTAACAGGTAAAGTTTATAACTATAAGGAGAATGAATATACGCATGTGGTTGAGGACAATTGCATTTACATGATTAGGAAGAGTGATGGAGAAAGAAAATTAATATACAAAGAGGGACAGTTTTTCGTTTCAAAGCGGGTATGGTTGAGGGAAAGTAGTCCTCAAATGAGTGATTCTCACTATTTAGGTTCAGTTTTAAGGCAAAGAAAAGGGGATAGAGTATCTTACTTTTATTTAAAGGATCATCATTTAATTGCAGTTTTATTCTTTGGTGAGGAAGCAATTTATGCTATTGGGGACGAGATTAATGGGAATGGTAAGTTCCAGATTAATCATCGGAACTTGTATATTTACGATAATAGACCAGAAAATTTAGAAATTGTGACAAATAGTGAAAATATAGCGCATAGGAAGATTATGTATGGCGTATATGAGAATTTAATTCGTGAAAAACATGGAGCTAATTCGGAAATTTTTTGGTTGGAAGATCAGGTAATGAATTTGACATTAGCTAGTTAGGAGTTAGATTAACAGTATGGAGTTATTTAATAAATGTCTTAGTTAGGTTAGCGGGGTAAGAAATGGTCATGGTTACCTCGCTTTAATTATGTTCATTATCCTCTTTAAGCGAATTTAATGCCAATTGAGGTGAAGTAAATTGGAATCAATGTTTATAAGTATTCTGATCACGATTATAATCAGAAGGATTACAGCAATAAAAACTTAAACTAGTTTTAGAAAAATGGGAACTTTCTTTATAAAAACCGTGTTTTTGTTAATAAAGGTACGAAGTAGTTTTATAAGGTAATGATCGTTTTTTAGAAAAACCCCAAGTTTGGATTTCGTAAGATGAGAAAAAATCTTTGTTTCCTCTTTTTCGATTACTCTTTTTTCCTTGAAATATTCCTCAACTGGACGTTGTATCAAATTTTGTTGTATTTAGGCCACTATCTTTTATCCTCTCCAATATGAAAATTCCTCAGTTTGACTATACACCCAGCGGTGGATCTCTATTTAATTTTGACAGTTAGGACTGGAGAAAATTTATATTACTTAAAAGAACTACTTGTATAAATTTACTTTTTATTTTTCCTAGGGTTGATCTTTCCTTGTTTCGTCTCGGTTTTCAAAATTAAAATTTTTGAAAGCAGTTCTTAAGTCAAGGAAAGTTTAATTAATTGCTTAAGTAGTAGATGAAGACGAAATACAATATCTTGTTTTTGTTAATTCTTATTGAGTTTGTGAATCTAGCTTTAATAAAAACCTTAGAAAGGAATGACAATAATGAATGTTTTAAAGGTACAGATTGTTAGAAATGTAAACTCACTTATTGAAGAATATTCAAAATTAATGGGATTACTTCAAGTATCGAATCTTTCGGAAGAGACTCAGAAACTTTATAAGAGTAAACTTTTAGCAATAGGTTATATAATGAGTGTTCTTTTAAGTTTTAAACAACTTTCGCCCAAAATAAATAAATTACTTCATAAATCATTAACTGATGAAAGATGTACTAGTGCTGAGGCAAATGAGTTTAATTTCAGACATGTCAATCATATGCGATACGTTGTTAATGAGCTTAGGGGTTTGTTGGTCAATACTATTTTGAACACAGATGATATCAATCAATTACTCGAGACAAACTCTATTACTGAGGTCGAAAAGATTTATGAAAATATTAAAGGCAGGTTTGTTGGAAATAAACAATTGAAAAGTTTTATTAGACGGTATCAATAAGGAGGTCTCACTTTATGGCACGTCGGCCAAATATTTTCCGTGAGCTTAAATTTTATCGTCAAGAGGTAATTAGTCGATTGACAGATGATGTTTATAGCAGCCAACTTGACCTAGAAAAAAGGCGTCTGGATGCATTGGATGAGTTAATTCGATATGTTAGATCACTTTCGTATGTTAGTCATAAGGACACTAAAGAAAGGTTGAATTATTATCTTACAGAATCTGGATTAAATTGTAGAACGACCGCTCAATATTTTGGTTACAACAATGTTAATAAAGTGGAACAAACCGTAAAAAATGCTTCTGATAAGTTACGAAAAATAATTGGAAGTACTTTAGAGACTATAATGCAAGCATCGGATATTGAAACCATTGATGAAGTGATTCAAAAGTTTCGGGAAAGTCCGGTACAACCGGGGACATATGGATATTTCCTACCAGGTATTTCGCATTATTTACCTTCACCTAAATATGATCCAAGTATTTTATTAAAGGATTGTGAAAAAGAGCTGATGTGGCTGGGTGTCTTTGCTCATTTTTCGGAAGTTTTATTAACACAATATTGTAATCAAAAGAAGATTGCTCATATTCTTTCTTTAATTAGCACTCGTAATGGCTCTGCTATTGAACGGGAGGCATTAAAAAAATATTTTGATGGTCAGTTTAATAGCTCGGAGTCTGGAAAGCTGATACCAATCCAAAGGCAAGTAAATCTGATGTTTAACTGGCTCGATCAACAGAACCCTTATAAGAGTATTAAGGAGATAACTGAAAATGCGACCGATGGTTATTAAAGATCTGTTGGATTGTCAGTTTCCCTCTTATGAGGACATTTCCCTTATCGAGGGGGTAAACCTTGAGCCTTTGAGTTTTGAAAAATTAGTACAGTTGGCAGCACTTCCGTATCGAGATGATCATTTTCTTCAGTTGGCATTTCATGTTTCTTATCCTTCACTTCGTAATTACACTGACGAGGGATACCTTGAATTAATCAAGTTGTTCCGAATTGAGTTGAGTAAGTATTCAATTAATAATCTGGTTATTCGGACTAATATTAGTTCCTTGTTATATACGGTAAGAGAAATGAAATGGATAAAGGGGACAGAATTTCTTGGTAGTTATGGTATCTACAGCATCCATTTTAAGTTTGGTTTTAATGAAGAATTGATGCATCGAATAGTATCTCGAACAGCTCAATATAGTTTGGAAATCTGTAATATTTTTGACCGATTGTTAATCGGGGTAATTCAACCGGACAACAGTTGGCAAATTGGCCTTATTAATATGGGGATTTATCCTGTTAATACGGGAAAAGAATACAATACTGTAAAGGTAACATATCTTCTTTTGGAACCTTTAGACTTTGTCAATATAGTTGCTAAACGGTTGAAACCATCGGATGTTTCTTTCCAAGAATTTGTTTCATATGTGAGAGTTAAGAGGAGCTTGGAGCATTTTTAATATCTAGATGGAACGTTGTTAGTATGAAGATTTTTAGTATGTTTTTATGAATGAAGGAGAGAAATTTAAAAATTGATTCGAACCTCTCCTTTTATTCTTCAGTCAGTTCCCCTCTTCCTTTTTGGAGGAGGGGGCTTTTTTTATTGAAGTATAACCGCCTGATAAATGAACTGCACTTCTAATTGAGAGGTTTGTCTAACAATTGAAATGCAGTTTAGATTAACCATACACCTTTTAAATTAATTCGATATTTTTTTCAAAATTCCTCAGAGAATGCTCTCAAATCAGCATTTTAAACCGGAGAAAAAACACAACAAATTGGAGGGAAACCTATGTGAAGCCTATATGAAAGGAGCTTTAGAATGTGTCAGTTGATTATTCCAGCTTATCGTTTGGGGTTGAAATCGAATTTACTCGTATTCGAAGGTATGCCGCGGCGAAAGTTCTGAAAGAATTTTTTGATTCTATTATTCAGACCCAAATGGTGTGGGGGCACGAAGCCTATGAGGTTCCAGATCATTCAGGTCGAATATGGAGGATTATTCGCGACGCTTCGATAACTCCGGAAAGGTTAAATCTTGATGAAGTTGTTATTGCGGGTGATGATTACCAATGCGAATTGATTTCGCCAATACTCAATTATTCCGAACTTCCAATGCTTCAAGAATTAGTCAGAGAATTACGATTGGCTGGGGCACGAGTCAATGACTCTTGCGGACTTCATGTTCATGTTGGTGCTGATCATTTAACTCCTAATCAGTTAAGAATTTTATGCAATATTGTTTACTCAAAACAGGAACTATTAAAAAAGGCAGTAAAAATTAAGCAAGTTCGGCAACGTTATTGTAAAAACCTCTCCGATGACTTCATTCAAAGATTAAACAGAATTAAACCTAAGACTATGACGCAATTTCAGGAGGTTTGGTATTATGGTTTTTCCGATTCCTTGACTTATCGTTTTAATGAAAGCCGCTATCATATATTAAACCTTCATCAGTTATTAAGCGGAAGATTAAAGACTGTGGAATTTAGGTTGTTTAATAGTACGTTACATGCGGGAAAGGTTAAAGCTTATATCCAGTTGTGTTTACTTATCGTGAGTCAAGCTCTTCATCAAAAGAAGGCGACAAGTCGGGTCACTATCTCGGAAAACGGAAATGACAAATACACATTCAGGGTGTGGCTTTTGCGAATGGGAGCGATCTCCGATGAGTTTAAGACAATGCGTTATCATTTATTAAAACCATTGAAAGGTGACTCTGCTTGGCGAGATCCGTCAAAGCGTAATCGAAATAGACAAAGGTCATCTTTTTTCGGGGAGCTTTTTGGTGAGCATTATATTACACAAAATCAGGAAAGTACGTTATAGTACCATAACAAAGTGTGGAGGGGCTTTAAATGCGTTTATATGCGGCTTACGGTTCAAACTTACATACCCAACAAATGAAGAAAAGATGTCCCGATGCGGAAATGATGGCTAAAGGTTTTATTAACGATTATGAATTGGAGTTTCGGGGTGTAGCGACCATTAAGCCAAGTCCGGGTAAGAAAGTACCTGTTGTATTATGGGGTATTTCCAAATGGGATGAAAAAGCATTAGATCGTTATGAGGGGGTTGCTCTGGGGTGTTATCGTAAAAAGACCTTAAAGGTAGCTATTCAACACTGGGAAATCCAAAATGATCTTGATGAATTTAAAGAAATTGAAGCAATGGTCTATATTTTGAATACCGACTCAAAACCAGCACCTCCATCAAAGAACTATTATAAGACCATTCATGAAGGCTATTTACAAAATTGTTTAGAGCTTTCTTACTTGGAAACTGCCTTATCGCTATCAGGTGCAAAGATTAAGAATTACGTATGAGCTTGATTATATGGGTCTTCTGGAAGTTTAAAAGAAAAATAGCAGTACATGTATCCATGACGGATTACTTTTCTTTTCCGAATATTACAAATGTCTAAATTTATGAGTACTCATCTTGGATATGTTCTGTTAGAGAGGAGATAGGAAGTTGAGTTTTAGAATCTTTATGACACAAGGGGTCAACGAAATCGGGTGTAACGATTGGGACTTGGTGATATTTCTTATTTTTCAATTGTATAAGCAAGGTAATGAATTCATCTCTTTCAAAAATGTTGATGGCAACACGGTTATCACAGATGGGGACGACAACCATTTGGTTACTGTCGATAACAAGCAATTATTTTCTGAGAAAGTATGGGCGATCTACGGTGACGATGGGAAGACCAAATACTTCACCATCATGCTTCCGAGTGAGTATTAAATCTTCATGTGGGGGTAATAAATTTGAAAAAACCTGTTGCTCGTTTAATTGGAGAGAATGGGAACATCTACAACCTACTCGGTATCGCTTCTAAAGCTTTAAGAAGTGCCGGACTAGATGAGCAAGCAATCGAGATGCAGAAAAAGATCTTTTCCGAAGCTCGCAGTTACGATGAAGCGTTAAGGATCATCATGGAGTACGTTGAAGTTGAGTAGCATGGACAATCTAGTCTAACAATACATCTCTTAATAATGTTTCAAAAGATCGACTTTGATTGTAATCATCTCAGATTACCATGAGAAGTAAAAATAACAGTAATGTGCTGTACTTCTTATTGGAGTTGCAGCACTTTTTTTATGTCTGAACCTCATCGAAAGATCCTCATGATGCTACGAGCTATACCAGAGAAAAAGAACATTTTTGCAGTTATTAACTGATTAATTTCACACCTTTATAGACCAGCGAAATGTTTATTCTATCGTGAGGGGATGATTGAAGTGTCAAAAAAGAGGAAGTTGTTTAGCGGAATTGCAATACTACTAGTCATTGCTTTAATAATAACTCTATTCCCGCTTGGGGTATTCGCTGACAACGGGGCAAGCGTGACGGATGCTGTTTATGGTGACAGCAGCGTTACCGATTCGGTCTATGGAGAATTTACGGTCACCAGTATAGTTTATGATTCCGATCCGAGTCATTTTTCCTACAATAATAGTTTCGTATGCTTTGATGATCTTGCAAATGAATATCAATGTGCCAGCATCACAGGTTATTCGGGACCAGGAGGTAATATCGTCATACCGGATGAAATTGACGGATATCCTGTCACAAGCATTTTTATTGATGCATTTAGGGGTAATTCTGATATTTTGAGTGTAGTTATTCCCGAAGGTGTGACCTATATCTGGCAAGGGGCATTTAGCATGATGCCAAATCTAACAAGTATAACCCTACCGGAAGGAATTACAGGTATCGGTGAAGGAGCCTTTGCTGAGAATGAAAATTTAACCAGTATAACACTTCCCAGTACTTTGAGCAATCTCCCCGATTACGCCTTTGCAGGGACTGGATTGACAAGTATAGAAATACCTTCATCTGTAACGAGTATTGGTAATAATACATTTGCTTCTACAAAATTAGAGTCGGTTGTTATCCCGGCGAGTGTGACAGATATCGGGATTTACGCATTCCGTCATTGTTACAATTTGAAAAGTATAGTGATCGAAAGCCCAAATACTGTGATCAGCGATTTCATTGGAACAATTCCTCAACAAACCACAATTGTTGGTCACGTTGGTTCACCTGCCGAAGAGTATGCTATCGCCAACAATATTAACTTTAAAGATATTACCACTGGCACTGATGTTCCTGAAATCGATAATGGTGGTCAAGATCCGATCTCAAGATATCATCGTGGGGAAGATGTAGTTATCAGAGATTTATTTGAAGACGAGGATTTAGCGACTTATTTTGCTGAATGGGTATCTTATGAATTTGGACAACAATGGTCGGTAACTGATTTGATCAATAAAGTAGATGTCGAAACAAGAATCATGGCTTTATACGTTGATAGTGGTTTCAGTTATGTTAGTTTCGGTGACCCTGCAAGCAATATGGGGGTCTCGAGCCTTGAGGGAATGCAGATTTTCGATAAAGGTCTTTTCAAAAATCCTCGAATTGCGAAGAATATTTACTTTCCAAACAGTAGTTTAACGAATGTTGATCCTTTGAGCTTTTTGGAAGATGCTAAAGATTTATTTTTGAACGATGGACAACTTACGAATGTAAATGGATTAAGAAATTTGCGGACTGTTGAAAACCTTAATCTAGGACGAAATAAATTGACAGATATTAGTGGGTTATCAAGTTTAACTGCAGTTGGCACGTTGAGGTTAAACGATAATCAACTAACAAACAATGATATGGCAACTTTAACATCAATATTCAACAAAGCGAAACCGAATTATGTGGATGTAGCTTATAACTATTTTGTGTTAGGTGATGCAGAAAGTACTCAATTCTTTTCAGACCTGATGAAAATTACTTCATATGTCGCATCTCGTAGCCCACAGTATAACTTTGAGTTCGTTCCAACTGGAAGTGTAAAGGTCGAATATCGAAACAGGGATACCAATGAAATCATTGATTCCGAAGTATTTACAAATGTTGATATTTTGAAACCACAAACTTACTATGCGAAAGATATTGATGGATATTCCTTGGATGATGATTTTGAAAAAACGGTAACAGGATTCGATGCAACTGAAAGTGCAGTATTAACTCCAAAGTTTTTGCTGAGGGGTATCTATGCACCAGACCCTAATACTTCTGTGGACGATCTTGTTAATTGGAATTCTGTCACTTATACAATAAAAGATGATTCCGTTTTGAAGTATGATGCAGTTAGTAAAAATATCGAAGTGATTGGTTCTGGTAATACTGAAATTGATGTTGTTGAAAATGGAGAATATCGAGGCACATATACCGTTGATACAGGAGCATTTGGTAGTAATCCAGTAGTATTTTATTACAAAAAATTGCCACCGTCTCATTATACAGTAACAGTTCAAGTAGAGGGACAGGGAACAACAAATCCAAGTGCAGGAACATATCAGTATCCAGCTGGAGAATGGGTAAATTTAATTGCAATAAGTGCTGAGGATGGATATGTATTTGAAAAATGGGTAATCAATGGCAAGGAGTACTTCTTCAAAACGCCAGGTTTCACGTTGGATGAAGATATAGTGGCTATTGCTTATTTTAAGCCGACCGCATCAGAACAATATACGTTGACTGTTAATCAGATCGGAGATGGTAATGTCTCCCCTGCAGGGGTATCGAAGCATAACCCTGCTGATCTGGTAACATTAACAGCCAATCCTGCAGCCGGCAACAAATTTGTTAAATGGGTGGTCAACGGTGTTGAGTTCTACAATCCAGTACTGACGATTACCATGAATACCGATACGATTGCGACTGCTTACTTCGAGCCGTTGACTCAGTACACTTTAACTGTTGATCAGGTCGGTGAAGGAAATGTCTCCCCTGCAGGGGTATCAAAATTTTATGAGTTTGAAACGGTTGAGTTGACTGCTAACCCTGCGGACGGATATAAATTCGTAAAATGGGTCGTTAATGGGAAAGATGTTTTGAATGCTAACTTTACTCTCACGATGATGGAGGATACTACGGCGGTTGCCTACTTTGAACCGCTACCTCCGAATGAACCTCGCCTGTTTACGTTGACAGTAAACCAGGTCGGAGAAGGGACGATCACACCAAGTTCGAGTGATGGAAAATTGGTGTATAAAGAAAACGAGAAAGTTGTTTTAAACGCTGAACCGGCTGATGGATATCAATTTATAAAGTGGGTTGTTGATGGTCAAGAATATACGGAAGCTGAAATCACCATTAAAATGGACAAGGATAAAACCGCGACCGCTTATTTTGAAAAGGTAACACCATCACCAGTTATTAAGGGCAAAATAACGGTCGAGTTCAGGGATACGGTAACCAATGAGAAGATTAAGGAAGATGAAGTATTAACTGATTTAGATCTGGGCGAGCATTCGTATATTGCCGAAACGCAGATCGGGGTATACGAGCTTGTGGGCGAAGCTTTGAAAAAGGTCGTGCTAACCGTAGCCGAGCCAATCCAAAAGATTACTTACTTCTACAAAGAGAAGGTTATTACTCCACCTGCAGAAGATGATCCAGTTGAACCACCGGTAGTTGAACCACCAGTGGATGATGATGATCCGGTCGAGCCGCCTGTGGGTGAACCAGCAGTGGATGATGATCCAGTTGAACCGCCTGTAGTTCAGGAACCACTTACACCACCAGTGGTTGTAGAACCTGCTGATCCGCCTGTAGTTGAAGTTCCAGCCGAACCTCCTGTTGTTGAGCAGCCGGAGGAACCTATTGGCAATGAAAAGCCGGTTGTCGAAGATCCAGTTGCTGACCAACCTGTAGAAAATGAACCTGCTATCGATCAAGAGCCGGTAAGTGATGAAGGCTCATCGGAGGATGTTCCGGTTTCGAATGATGTTTCGATAGTTGAAAAGGTTCCAGAATTGGATCAGGTTCGTATTGTTGCGATTGACGTTGAAACGGATGAAGTCTTGACAGAAGAGATTCTGCGGGATTTACCACTCGGTAAGCAAGTGATTTCTGCTCCTGCTATAGAGGGGTATGAACCCTTAGCTCCTTTTATCCAAAGTGTAACAGTCGCAGCTCAAGGTCGTCAGTTGGTAGTTGAATTCAGGTATCAAAAGCTGAAGCAATTTGGAACAGTCTTTGGGGTTGTTACGGATGTCAGGGGTAATCCGATAAAAGGGATTCAAGTTGAACTGCATTCTAATCCTCGAGTGACAGTGACCCATACGAATGATTTTGGTGAGTATAAATTTGAAAATGTTGAGCTTGGGGCTCATACCGTAATTTTAAAAAATCCTTTCACCGATGGTACACAAGGAAAAATCGATGTATTGGTTTATCAAGAAGATGGGGCGTTGAATAATTGGTCGGAATTGCTAAGCTCGGCAGAAATTGATGTAGCAATTGAATTGAATGAATTACGAAGTGTCCAAAGGATTGACTTCATTATTGATGCAGTTGATTCAAAACCTTCTATCCCAAAAGTACCACAAATACAAACGCCTTTTGAGTATTCAGATCCTATTGATCCACCCGTGGAGGATGAGAAATTACCGATAATTCCGATTGCAGTTTCTGCCATAACTTTTATAGTTTTAGTTGTTGTGTATTTTAGGCGGAAAAATGTGGTTGTCTATGATCAAGATGGTATTGTCGTTAGGAAGTTGAGAATTGCAGTCAAACCTGAGACAGAAATTGATTTATCGGGGTTACAAGGAACCGAGTTTTTAGTTAAGTTCAAAAAACCGGATTTGTTTAGGGGTATTGAATTGTTTATTAAGTACGACAATGCAGTCCGATTTCCAGTGATTTTATCAAATGATCAAGACTTCATTAAGGTAACAATAAACTGAATGCTGAATGTATTATATGGAGCATCTCGGAATTCTCGAGATGCTTTTTTTCTTAAAAATAGATTTTGAAATTTGACCGATAATAATTTTATTTTTGCATATTGATTTTAAGAAAAAATATATACGGCAAGGAAAAAGGTGGTGAGGTAATGAATACCAAGTCAATTGATTTTTCTATTGATGAACGAAGAAATGTTGATAAAGCAACAAAGAACCTTGAGGAAAAGTTTGATTTTTCTATTATCGGCGATGGAACTGATGATCCAGTCGATTTAGGGTTCGGTATTGGAGTTAATCCAACGATTTTCTCGGGGGAATCTAAAAAGGAGAATAATCCACCTACTTCATTAGATCACTCCAAACAAGTTGTTGAAGATCAGGCAAAAACCAAAAATGATAAGGTATTACCATTGAAAAGGGATTTAGAAGAATCAGTTGAAGCTCATCTTACTGAAGATATCAAATCAACACTCAGTACTGTTCCTGATAATGCATTAAATGTAGCAACAACGGAGCAGCCTACAAGTGATGAATATCGCGAGAAAATCAAGAAAAGCATTAAGATGTTCGAAGAAGTAAAGAATTATCTAAGATCTTTGGAGTTAAAATCAATTAGGAATGAGGTTGGTAATGCAGATTCGTCTAAATGGAAACCTTCACTTACAATTGTTGAAGAAGCGAATATTTCAATACCTGATTCTGATTTTTATATTGAGCGCGAGGAAAACTCAAACAAACGATCCGAAGGACTCATTATTGTAAGGGAAACAAATAATGATCTGTCTAAGAAAAAGTTTTATACCTTCATCGCTGTTCCAATGAAGGGGATTTTCAAAGTGTTGTATTATCATGGGTTAAGAAATGTGATTAGTTTTTTTGGAAAGCTATTAATATGGGGATTAGTAAGTTTAGTGGCGACAGTTGGAATTTATGTTGTAATGGCACATTATTCTGATTTGGATCAAACGGCCATGGAAATGGCAACTCAGCATTATGAAGCTGTGAAGAAAGTGATTGTTTCATTTTATGAGGATATTTCGACTTCTATCAAGGGTAAAGCCGAACCATAAAAACGGAGGTTCCAATTTATGGGCGGACCAGTAGGTCTTTATAATGGGATGATTATTACGTATCACTTGCTTTTAGGGAATTAGTGCTACAATAGAAATTCTTGTTGTGCTTTTGCGGAAAAATTTTAACACTTATTACTCTCGCTGGGGAATTATATTAGACAGTAAGATAACAACTATAAAAATTGACGAAAATTAATGATTAAAGTACATTGAAGATAATATCATATTTCAAAAATCACTAATTGCGGAAGCACCGCAGACGATCCTTTGTGGGGAAAGTCTGCGGTTTTTTATGTTTAGTGTGATTAGGAGGGTTTAAATGTTGAGTAAATGTACATTTTGTTCTAAGGAGTCTGAAAAGTTGTTTAGTAACATTACCCACAACATCGGTAACCTATGTATCGAATGTTATTTGAAACTCCACGGATGTTGTGGGGTATGTAATCAAAGTTTTCTACCGGTAGAGCTCCAGTTTGATACGACTTACAATATTCGGGCACGTTTTATTGGAACGGGTGAAAGAAATTTCATTGTGTGTGACTCTTGTTTTGTTGAAATCCGGCGAGAGTTCCCTCATTTGTTTGTTTGATGGACATTTAGACAGAGTCAGCAGGTTGAAGTCATCAAATGACGAAAATTGTTGCAAGATTACAAAGCGACAGTAGATCCCTAAATGGGGCTTTCACTTGTTTCTGCTCGTTAGGGCAGAGGGGGCTCGTTTTTTATGGTTTCCTCTCGTAGGTATGTTTTGTAAAGAATCACTAGTATTCTGTGCTAAACCATGCTAATGTAGCTACAATCCAACTTTATGGAGGTTAGCAATGGATAAGTTGAAAGCCATCAAAATTGCTAAGGAAACTATGAGCATTCTTGAATCTGGTAAGTATCTTAATCGTCAAAGAAAAATAGTTACTCTTAGTGCTTCGATAAGGGAAGCGATCAAAGGGGCGGTCTTGTACTCCCCGGATGAAACAGATCGTTTACTGAATTCTTTTACCCCTTTAAACAAGTACGATACCATTATTGAAGTAACGTCTGAATCAAGTTTGGCCGCGGCGAAGAGATTAAGTGAAAATGATGGTAAAGTTTGTGTTTTAAATTTTGCTTCAGCTAAAAATCCAGGGGGTGGATTTTTGACTGGATCTAGGGCACAAGAGGAGAGTCTGGCTCGTTCTTCAGGGTTATATCCGACTATTGCACAAATGAAAGAAATGTACGAGCATAATCTCAGAATCCGAACTGGTTTATATTCGGACTACATGATTTTTTCACCTAATGTACCGGTTTTTCGGGATGACGATGGAGATTTGTTGGATGAGCCATACTTCGTTTCTTTCATCACCACCCCTGCAGTCAACGCTGGACTTGTCCGTGAGCGGGAGCCTCATAAAGCGCATTTGATTAATGAGGTGATGAAGCGTAGAATCGAGAAGATTCTTGTAGTCGCTTTCGTTAACCAGCAGAATACCCTCATCCTTGGTGCTTTCGGTTGTGGGGTATTCAAAAACAGACCAGAGGATGTTGCTACTATCTTCCGTGATACTTTAACTAGTGATCGTTTTAAGGGAGTTTTCAAAAAGATTATTTTTGCGGTTTATGATCCGACTCCGCAGAAATTGAATTACAATATATTCAGAAGAGTGTTAAAGTAATATATTTTGGTCGGAAAAGGACAGTATAGAAACCTTCCTTGTTCTATGCTGTCTTTTTTTATTCTGCCTTTAATGTTTGAGATTGAAATTATTCATCATTCCAATACACAATGATTTGTATTTGCCGAGGTCGATTATCTTGGGTTCTTGTCTGTTCAAAAAATGAGCGCGGCATATAAACAACCGGTATAGGTGAATCTCTTTTGTTAGAAGCAATGTACTTCTCGCCAGCCATATATTTGTTTATATAGTACACCAAGGGGTCTTTTAAGCTGTAGCCGGTATGAACCCTTTGACTTTCAATGTTAAAGACCACCTTAATATTTTGGGGTATGGGGAGCGGGACTCTTGTTTTTGCTATGTATAATCGATACGAGCGACCTTCTTCTATATGTTCCCAAATGTATTTGTGGTCTGAATCCCCGTGAAAGGTATAGATATATTCCACCGACATTTTCTCCCTTCATGATGGGGGTCTATTATAAGTCATTATATCAGATGTTTGCTTTTCAATTATAGGATTTTTTGTACTTATCAATTATCAATAATTTAGTCAGGTGCTTCGGCACTTGACTCTTTTGTTTTTGATGATTTTGATTTCCATATTATGTTACAATAGACAAGACTAATTTTATAGGTGATTCATATGTTCCTATTTTTGTATCAGACAGCAGATTCTTCAGGAGATCCTTTCTGGCTGATCTGGATGGTAACATGCTACTTATCAATGCTGACCGTTCTATATGGTAAGGGGGTCTTATTGGTGGTGTACCAAGATCGCTACTACGGAGCCACAGATTCCAAGGCATTCACCGATGTAACCGATCTGTATTTCCCTCATCAAGATTGATGGTATCTTCAAAGCTGGATGGGGTATAGATTTTGCCTTTCTGCCCTTCTGCTTCATGAGAGAAATGATTGCATATTACCAGACATTCCAGTATATTAAAGCTAGTTGAATATCCAAGTTGACGCGGAAGCACCGCAGATCATTCCCTTAACGGGCGAGGTCTGCGGTTTTTTGCGTCCCAACAAACGGGAGGTAATAATGAGTTGTTGCACATTCTGTTCAAACGAAGCCGAGAAGTTATTTTCTCACTCGACCCACAACTTGGGTTCCCTCTGTATCGATTGCTACATGACACTTCATGGCTCTTGTGGGGTATGCA
>Ga0207747_1000682_pt1 | contig 33380 bp, 35 predicted proteins | sample HigsolmetaGSP11D_FD_184839 | JGI IMG/M metagenome (GOLD analysis project Ga0207747, IMG submission 184839) | High solid enriched microbial communities from the Joint BioEnergy Institute, USA - SP1-1-D (SPAdes) | ecosystem: Engineered > Bioreactor > SSF (Solid state fermentation) > Aerobic >...
CTTTCTATAAGACTAAAGAAATACTTGGCTGGCGCCAAGTCCTTTAGGACGCAGGTGGCAGCTTAGTATTTCTTATGTCTTACGAGAATGTATGGGAAGTTATACTTTCTATAAGACCAAGTTTAGACTCCAGCAACTTCTTGTTGTGCAGCACATGTTGATCTTGCGGCCGATATTTTCTCGCTTGCTCATTGTGTTCATAGGCTTTCTGATAATCGCCCAGATGGTAATAGCAGACGCAGAGATGCAGATGCGGATACCACGTATAATAAGCCGGATAGCTGAAGCTCCATTGGTTGTTGTCCGGCTCGTGCATCGTCGCCGCCTTGTACCAATAGATGGCCGTACGATAATCCTTCTTGCGGTAGAAATGATACCCGATGCGCGACAACGCCTCCGGCTTCGGCTTGCCGAAGCGGAAGCTCATGAGCAGCGCCTCCAGTTCCTTGTCCGCATTGCCCAGGAAGCGATAGCAGTCCGACATATTGATGCAGGCGAAGATCTTATCCTCCACCCAGCCTTCCTTCATCTCGATGTTTTTCATATAGCTCTCGATCGCTTCCTCATAATGCTGGTTCTCACGCAGCTCATTGCCATAGTAGAAATAGTCGCGAGCGGTAAACTTGTCGCCGCGGGCGATCTTGTTCCTGTAGATGTTCAGGTTTCTGCCGACGGAATGTTTGATTTTCTTGTGCGTGATGGAAATGTCCGCGTTGATGATCTTGCCGTACACATTCAGATATTGATGGCAGTCCCCCTCCCAGCGGAAACCCCTGGATCGCTTCACCAGCCGATTGCGGCGATAGCGAAGCGTCACATTGCCGTACTCATCCGTGCCGGCATCGTAGAACATCGATACCGAATCGACGCTCGGATCGAGCGTCTCCTTCAACTCGCGCAGCTTCTTCCGATCTTCCTCGAGAATGACGTCATCCGCATCGAGGTAGAGGATGTAGTCCTTAGTCGCATATTTGAAAGACTCGTTGCGCGCATCGGCAAATCTCCCGTTCCACTCAAAGAAAAACACCCGATCCGTATACCTCCTGGCGATCTCGACCGTCCGATCCGTCGAGCCCGTATCGACGATATTGATCTCATCGACGAGATCATAAACGGTGTCCAGGCAGCGCGGCAACACCGCTTCTTCATTCTTGACGATCATACACAGGCTGATCGTGATCATCCTTGCATACCCTCCCATGTCAACATGAATCTGTCTCCTCGCTAAAGTGAGTCATCCTCGTTCAAACTGCGCATCCTGACCAAACTAGCCATCCAAACCTTCATATATCTCCAGCAATTGATCTACGACAACTTCCTTAGCATGATACTTCTCAGCGTATGCGCGGCCGCGCATCCCAAGCTCGCGCCGCAGCTCCGCATTCTCCAGGAGATCCGCCAGCTTCTCCTCGATCGTATCCGGATTGGCGTTCCAGACCGGCAGCTCGGGCGGGAACGTAGGAACAAGGTCATCCCTGATATAAGTGATCACCGGCTTGCACAGCGCCATCGCCTCCACGCACAGCAGGCCGTAGGAACCGCAGTAGATCTGGTCAATGATCAGATCAGCATCGCGGTACAGGCGAATCGCCTCTTTATGATTCATCTTCTTAATGCGCCGATAGTCAAAATCGTACTTCTCCTGAAGCTTGAATACCGCCTCCTCGATCGGCTTCGTCCCTTTGAACTCCGGGTTCGTCGGGGCATGCAGGACGAGCAGCTTCCTGCTTTCGCCGCAAGGCTTCATGTCCTCGGCTGCAGGATCGAACTTGTCCAGATCGATCGCGATCGGCAGAATATGCACTTTCTCGTAATAAGGCTCCACATACGCCGCAACTTCCCGATCCTGTACGATCGCTTCCTTCACATATTGCGTGATCGTGCTGAGCCGCTCATGAATCACCTCATTAGGCGGCGAATCGCCGGTATAGACATACTTGTTGTGGATTCGCGCCTTGTCGTGGAACCGGACATCATTGCCCCAGTGGTGCATGATCAGTTTCTTGCCTCGCTCGCGCAGCATTGGCAAGTCCATATAGTCCGGCAACAAGCTGCTGGCATAATGAAAATGAAACAGATCAAACTCATCCATGAGCTGCTCGTGGATGTTCACGATTTCTTCCTCGCTCGTATTAACGAGATGCTCTTCATAACCGAGATAGGAATGAAAGATGTTATAGGCTTTGGCGTGAAACCCGCGTTTCGTGAGTTCTCCGCACATGATGCCCATCTGTCCTGCGATTTCGATCTTTCCGTGAAAGATTTTCAAACTACCTGCCCTCCTCTTGCAGCCATTCATGCGTTCTGCGCAAGCCTTCGGCGAGATCTACCTGCGCCTTCCATCCGAGAGTGCGCCTGAGGTGCGAAGCATCGAGGCATCGCCGCTGCACAACATCGATTGGCCGTTTCGCCACTTGAATCGTCGGATATGTGGGCTGTCCGCTGACTGCCGCGATGTGCTTCGCCAGCTCGTTCACCGATGTTTCGATGCCGGTGCCGACATTGAACACTTTGCCTGGCGCATCGGGATGAACTGCCGCCAGAGTGATCGCATCCAGCGCATCCTCGATAAACGTGAAATCCCGCGTCTGTTTGCCGTCCCCATAGATCGGCATCGGCACTCCTTGCCGGATCGCTTCGAAGAACTTGGAGACGACTCCGCAATACGGATTCGACGTGACTTGCCCGGAACCGTACACATTGGACAAGCGAAGCACTGTCACCGGCATGCCGTGCATGCGATGAAACACCTGGCAATAATGCTCCATCGACAGCTTGGTCGCCGAATACGGAAGGATCGTGTCGTAGTATGATTCCGGCGTCGGTAGAATCGGGGCGTTGCCATATACGGAGGCTGTCGAGGTGTAGACGAACCGCCGCAGCTTGCGGGAATGTTCAAGAACCTTGTGCAGCAGTTTATACCCGCCGTACAGATTGACATGAAAATCTTCATCCATGTGCGAGGCGGACATCACGATATTACGGCAGGCAAGATGGAAAACCATATCCACCTCCGGCAACACTTCATCAAGCAGCTGATCATCAACATAAGAGCGCTCGATCAGCGTCAGGTTGCCGGCCTGCGGCAACGCCCCCCGGCTGCCTGTCGTCATATCGTCGATGACCGTGATCCGCCCGGCATCCGGAAGCAAGCGACGAACGAGCCTGGAGCCGATGAAGCCTGCGCCGCCAGTCACCAGCACATGGCCGTATACCGACGTCATGACCAACCCTCCGTTTCAGACATGATGTTCGTGTGGAAAGCCTCAAGGGGCAGCGCGATCTCCCGCCCGGTGCGCATCGACTCGTACAACGCCATGATGATCTCCAGCGCCCTGCTGCCTTCCCGCACATCGATACCCATCGCGCTTTCATCTCCCTGCAGCCTGCGCACGAAAGCTTCATACATCAGGAGATGCTCATCCGCCTGCAGATCCGCACTGTCCGGAGGCAGCGATCCGTCCTGAGTGTGCCAGCGGCGAATCTCATCCAGCTTGATGCCGCCGATGCTGATCGTTCCCCGATCGCCAAACAGCGTGATCGCATTGTCAAGATTGTTCGGCAGCGAGATCGTATTCGCTTCGATAACGCCGATCGCTCCGCCAGCGAAGCCAACCACGCCCGCAGCCACATCCTCCGTCTGCTTCGGCATATCCGTGCGCGCCATCCGGCCGTATACGCTGACGGCATCACCGAGGAACCATTGCAGGAGGTCTACCAGATGGATGCCCTGGTTCAGCAGCATGCCGCCATCCTCGCTCCAGGTGCCGCGCCAACGCGCCTCCTCGTAATACTGGCGCGAGCGCTGCAGACGGATCGTCGCCGAACCCAGGTAGAGCCTGCCGAGCGATCCCTGGTCGATCAACTGCTTGATGCGGACGAGAAGCGGGCGATAGCGCAGTTGGTGGCATACCTGTACGCACAGCCCTTTCTCATCCGCCAGCTCCGCGATCGTGCGCACATCCGCGATGTTCAGCGCCAGCGGTTTCTCCACGACGATGTGCTTGCCGGCTCGCAGCGCGCGAATGGCCAGCTCTGCGTGCAGCGCAGAGTGTGTGCTGATCACCACCGCCTGAACCTCTTCATCTGCGAGCAGTTGACTCACATCATCATATGCGGCAACCTGCCCCTTGCTGCCGGAACGGCTGCGATACGCCTGCACCGCTGACTGCATGCGATCCGGGCGAATGTCGCATACCGACGCGAGTTTCGCGCCCCTGCATGCTGCGAGTGAAGCGATATGCTTATCCACGATGCGCCCACAGCCGATCAGGCCGAACCTGATCATTTACGGACACCTCCAGCAAGCTTCCATAGCGCTGCGATCACCTGATCCTGTTCCTCCAGGGTCAGATAAGGACTCATCGGAATGGCGAACATCGTATTCGACTTCGCCTCGGCGACGGGACAGACGCCGGGCCGTCCGCCCAGGTGGCGATACACCTCCTGCAGATGCAGAGGAAGCGGATAATAGACGCCGCTCTGGATTCCGGCTTGCTTCAGCCCCTGCACGATTTCCTCCCGCTTCTCCGATTCCAGACAGAACAGATGGTAGATGTGCGTGCGGCCATCCGCTTCCTGCGGCAGAGACAGCAGCGGATGCCCTGTGAGCCGCTCGCGGTAACGTTCAGCGAGCTTCCTGCGTGCTGCATTCCACTTATCGATATGCATCAGGCCGATCCTGAGGATGACCGCATGCATCTCATCCAGGCGGCTGTTGTAACCGATGCATTCGTGGATATACTTGACCTTGCTGCCGTGATGCCTGAGCTGTCTGATGCGCGCGGCAAGCTGATCATCCGATGTTGTGATCAGACCGCCGTCGCCGAGCGTTGACAGGTTCTTCGTCGGGAAGAAGGAGAAGCAGGAAGCGTGGCCGAAACTGCCGACTCGCTTCCCGGCGTATTCCGCGCCAAACGCCTGGCAGGCGTCCTCGATGACGATCAGACCGCGGCGGTTGGCGATCTCCATGATCTCAGCCATATCGGTCGGCTGGCCGAACAGATGGACCGGGATGATCGCCTTCGTCGCCGGAGTGATCGCCTGTTCGACCAGCTCCGGCCGCAGGTTGTACGTCACAGGATCGATATCGACGAACACAGGCTTCGCTCCGACGCGCGACACAGCCTCCGCGCTGGCGAAGAACGTATACGGTGTCGTAATCACCTCATCTCCGGGGCCGATGCCGCACGCATCAAGAGCAAGCACCAGCGCATCCGTGCCGTTCGCGACGCCGATCGCATGCTTAACACCTAGATAAGCCGCCGCCTCTGCTTCGAATCGCTCGACATTCGGTCCGAGGATATAGGCTCCGGAATCGATAACATCCGCCAACTGCTCCAGGATGCGTGCCTTCATCGCCTGGAACTGCCGCTGTACATGTACCAATTCAATCATTCATGACTCTCCTTCTTGTTTTCACAAAAATGACTCTCTCCACATCCGGCTGACTATAAGCCAGATTAACGAAACATATCAGGCAGATACAGCCTCCCATGCCCTTCTATAGAGGATATGTATCTGACAAGTGGGAAGAAACGGCACATGAGGAAATCATATATGGTTGTTGGTTCCAAATAAAAAGACCCGGCCTTAGCCGGGTCATGGTTAGTCCACACGAGTTCTATTGAAGCCAAAGAACGAAGATCAGGCCATTCGCCACTATCGAAGCATCTTGCCCATGAGCTGCGCCGATTCGATGATCTTCAGCGCAATCTCCTTCATGAGTTGCGGCGTCAGGCGGTTCGACGGTCCGGAGACGGAGAGAGCCGCAGTCAGTTTGCCGGATCGGCTGATGATCGGCGCAGCCACTGCAGCCGCCCCCGGTTCTCTCTCCTCGATACTTGTCGCATAGCCTGCCTTGCGGATCTCATCGAGCTGGGCGAGATACGACGCAGTGTCAATCGAAGCCGGCCAGCGCGGGTCTTCGATGATGCTGCGGCGCACGTCCTCATCGGCAAATGCCAACAGCACCTTGCTCGACGCGCCGACATACAGCGGCAGGCGAGCACCAACCTCCGCAACCCTGCGGATCGCCTGGCGGCTCTGCACCGCCTGGATGCGGATGCGTTCCATGCCATCCCGTATATAGAGCGTCACGGTCTCGCCGATCGCATCGCGCAGCTTCTCCATCTCCGGCAGGAACAACAGCGCCGGATTATCGGTTGGATCGATGCTGGCGGCCAGTTCCCAGATGCGGATGCCGAGATGATATTTGTCCGTATCGGAATCGCGGACGATGAAGCCCTTGCCTTCCAGCGAGGCGAGGAGACGGTGCACGGTGCTCTTGTGCAGACCAACCTTGCTGGATATCTCGGTAAGGCTGAGCTCCCGTTTCTCCGAGAAGCAGAGCAATACGTCCATCGCCCTTTCTACTGCACGCACCGTCAGTTTCTGATCCTCCACCGCCTTCTCTCCTCCCTCTGTCCAGGTTCTTGTGATAAATTTCCCGTTAAATGCTCAAGGCATCGTAATATACAGCTTTCCTCTATATACCGCTTATCTTCAATGACGCATACTGTAAACGCTGATAGGCAGCGTCACCGGTTTGCACCGCTCAGATGCTCAGCCAATCAGCGCATCTTCGGATTATTCCGCTTGCCTTCCATTATTCGGACGGCACGCCAGCGTGCAGTTCCCGACTCACTGTTTGATCAGCGACAGAAATTCCGAACGAGCCGCCGCGTCCTTGCGGAAAATGCCGCGCACCGCCGAGGTGACGGTCATGCTGCCAGACTTGCGCACACCGCGCGCACACATGCACATATGCTCTGCCTCCACGACGACCATCACGCCATGCGGCTTCAGTACTTCGGTCAGGATATCGGCGATCTCCGACGTGATCCGCTCCTGCACCTGCAGCTTCCGCGTTATCGCCTCGACGAGGCGGGCGAACTTGCTCAGACCGGCAATCTTGCCGCTCGGGATATATCCGATATGAATCTTGCCGAAGAACGGCGCCATATGATGTTCACACTGGCTGTAGAACGTAATGTCCTTGACGATGACCAGTTCCTCATGCTGCTCGTCAAACGTAACGCCCAGCACCTCGCGCGGGTTCAGGCTGTATCCGGCGAAGATCTCCTCATACATGCGCGCCACACGAGCAGGCGTATCTTGCAACCCCTCACGCTCGACGTCCTCACCGATCAGACGCAGGATCTCCCTGATGTGCTCTTCAATCAGCTGTCTGTTTTGGTCTACCAGATGATTGCGGTATACGCCCAATGAATCAGACATGTGCGCTTCCACTCCTCTACTTTGGCATCACTTGAATGTTTGGTTCTTTAGCATTTGCTGCATTTTGTTGAGCTGTTGTTTGTTCACATTGTACCCCATTCGCTTGGCCATCTCCTGGATCATTCTCGGGTCGGATTGCATGCGCTCGATCTGCTTGCGCAGGTAATACACCCCTCCGAAAAATCCGATCACAATACCCACGATACCAGTCAAAACAGGGATAATGACATTCCACATATCTTGCTTACCTCGCCCTTCTGTTAATTGACCACTTTCTCGATGAATACCGTCGGATTGCGGGCCAGATCGATCTCCTTGACCTCCATGTCGTTCATCCCGCTATCCACGCGTACGATTCGCACGATCGGCCTGCTCGGCAAGCCGCGATGCTGGCCGACGATCACCCCGGTTTCCTTGGTGGTCAGCTGTACGGTGATGCCCGTCGGATAGACCGACACGATCTTCAGAAACTCGATGACGTACTCCCGATCCAGTTCGCTGCCGGCCATCGCCATGAGCCGCTCGCACGCCTCATGAGGCATGATCGGCTTCCCGGTTGACGAACGGGGAGCGACCAGGTTATCGAACGCGTTGGCAACGGCGACGATCTTCGCATACGGATGAATCGTATCACCTTCGATACCTCGAGGCAACCCCTGTCCATCGATGCGCTCATGATGCTGCAACGCAACATGCGCCGACATCAGGCTGAGTTCATGCTTGTTCTTGATGATCTCGAAACCGCGCCACGTGTGGTGTTGCTTGATGTTATCCGACTCTTCCTCCGGCTCAAGGCCGATCTTGCCTATATCGTGCAGCAGTGCGCCGATCGCCAGATCCTTGAGCTGCTGCGCATTGAATCCGCAATTCAGGCCAACGAGCACCGACATCATGCAGACGTTCAGCGCATGCACATAATGATAATTATCATCGGAGCGAATATCCGTCAGTTGAACGAGCACGTCCTTGTTCTGAAAGATCTCCTCCAACAGCCCGTCTACCGTTACGCTCAGTTGCTTCGTATGGAACTCTTTGCCGGATCTGATCGCATCGAAGGTTTCGATCATCTTGCCCATCACAGCGCGCTTCGTTTCCTCGGAAACGACTTCCTCCAGCTCCACGTCATCAAACTGCGGGTTCTTGATGTAAAGCATCGTAACTCCGACGCGCTTCAAGGTGCTGATCATATAAACCGTCAGTTGGACGTTCTCGGCCAGCAGCACCGTACCGTTGCTGGAGAAGATGCTTCGTCCCAGGATCTGGCCAGGTTCGACAGTGTTGATATCGACGTATCTCACGTTGTCTCGCTCCTCTCATCGGTGTCGTCTCTATTCATCTTATTGGTTTCCACCTGCTAATTCAAGAACGAATCTTTACCGGAGCCAATGGCGCGGAGGATCTCGTCCAGAACTTCCCCGTTGCTTTCCGCATCCCTCGCCCTAAGCAAGGCTTGCTCGGCCTCTTCCCCGCCGATCTGCCCCAGCGCCCAGGCCGCTGTACCCCGGATGACCGGCCTTGGATCGTTCAGGAGAAGCGCGGTGAGCAACGGCACCGCTGAGCGGTCCTTGAAATTGCCGAGCGCGATGATCGCATTGCGCTGGATCGGTTTCTTGCCGCGCCAGGACGAGGCATTGTCTCCGTACTTGTCCTTGTATTCCCGATTCGACATGGTGATTAGCGGTTTGAGCAGCGGCTTGACCATCTCCGGATCAGGCTCCAGTTCCGGATGATGCGTAAAATTCAGCTTGCGGTTCTTCGGGCAAACAAGTTGACAAGTATCGCAGCCATACAGCCGGTTGCCGATCTTCTTCTTGAGTTCGTCGGATACGAACCCCTTCGTCTGCGTGACGAACGAGATGCAGCGTTGCGCGTTCAGTTCCCCCGGCCCAACCAATGCGCCAGTCGGACACGCATCGATGCAGATCGTGCAATCCCCGCATCCTTCCGTCACCGGCTCATCCGGCGGAAACGGGATATTCGTGATCATCTCACCCAGATATACCCACGAGCCATACTCGGGCGTGATGATCGAGCAATTCTTGCCGGACCAGCCGATGCCTGCCCGTTCCGCCACCGCCCGGTCGACGAGCGCGCCGGTATCGACCATGCTCATCATGCGCGCGTCCGGCACCCGCTCCGCGATCCAGGCTTCCAGCTTCTGCAGGCGATCGCGCAGCACATGGTGATAATCCCGGCCCCAGGCCGACCTGGCGAGGATGCCGCGATATGCTCCCGGCTCCGACTTGGGGGGACTCGCCATCTTCGAAGGATAGGCAACGGCAATCGCGATAATCGATCTTGCCTCTTCCATATTCAACTCCGGATAGACGCGCTTGTCGATATCCGGCTCCTCGAATCCAGATTCGTAGCCTTTGTTGCGATGCTCGATCAGCCTGTCCTTCAGCGTCAGGAACGGGTCAGCCGTCGTGATACCGAGCTTGTCGATGCCAAGTTCCGGAGCCGCTTGTTTCATTTCTTCCTTCAACCGCCGCCAAACGTCCGCTTGCCGATGATCGAGGGCAGCAGCCTCTGTCATGATGCTTCCCCCTTTCTGTCTCGCAGTTGAATCTCATTGGTGCACGCACCCTCTTATTACACCAATTTACTCCGACCTTATCGATTTGATCGCTGCCCGAGCCAACTCATCGCATCGGTTGTTCCATTCATTGTCGCTGTGCCCCTTGACCTTGATGAAGGTCACATCATGCGCCTCCATCAGCTCAAGCAGGCGCTTCCATAAGTCCTGATTCTCAACGGGCTGACCTTTGCTGTTCTTCCACCCGTTTCTCTGCCAGCCTGCATACCAGCGATTGTTGAAGCAATTGACGAGATATGCCGAGTCGCTGTACAGCTGCACCTTGCATGGATATTTCAGCCTGCTGAGCGCTTCGATGGCCGCTGTCAGCTCCATCCGGTTGTTGGTCGTGAAGTGCTCCGCGCCGGATATCTCCTTGCGGTGACCATCGTACATCAGGATAGCCCCCCAGCCTCCAGGCCCCGGATTGTCGGAGCATGCGCCATCTGTATAGATCGTAACTTCCTTCACGGGTCTCGCTCCTTACCTGTCACACTGTTCCCAGGATACTCGCCTGATGCTTGCCAGACCTAAGATAGCCTGTATCCGTATCGCCTGTCTGCCAACTAGATATTGCCGATCTTGCCGAACGGCCACAGGATGTAATCCGCCTTGCCCTTGATGGAAGTCTCGGGAATCCAGCCGATATACGGATTGCGGCTGTCGTTGCTCTCTCCTCGGCGGCGGTTGTCGCCCATCACGAAAAAGGCGCCCTCCGGCACCACTCCGGGGCCCCAATCTCCATCCTCGATCACCGAGTCCGTATAAGGCTCGACAACTGGCTCACCGTTGCGATACAGCTTGCCTCCCATGATCTCTATCTTGTCACCGGGTACGCCGATGATTCGCTTTACGAGATATTTTTCTCTGCCGCCAAGCGGATTCTCCAGGATGATAATATCCCCTGCTCGCGGCTGTCGCCACAGGTACACCAGCTTGTTGACGAACAACCACTCTCCGTCCGCCAGCGTCGGGTCCATCGAATGTCCCTCCACCCGGGACAGATGAAAGACGAACTGGTTCAATACCAGGACGATCACAACGGCTGCAATCAACGCTTTCAGCCAATCCACCAGCTCGCTTACGACCGGAGATGCCTGTGAGGCTTTCTGATTCATCTGATCACCTGACACTCGATTTCCATCGTTCGTAATAATGCATTGCAGATTGCTCATGAAACGGAGGCCTGTCCCCATTCACCCGGCTGAGCAGATTGCTGAGGCCCCGCTCCACCTTCTTCTGCACCAGGGCAGAGTAGTGGTACAGCTTGCGATGCTCCTCATATTCATCCCTGTCCACGACCATGACATCTCCGTCGACGGTTCGTATGACATCAAGATCATAATCGATGTAGGTGATGACCTTGTTCGTCGTGTTTTTATAAGGAGGGGATGCGACATTGCAATAATACCGGACGCCTTCCGCTTCCAGGAGAGCCACTACATTAAACCATTCGCCCGGAATAAAAAAAGAAACCCCGGGTACCTTGCTCGTCCATCGGCTCCCGTCCGCTTCAGAGATCAATGTTTGTTCGTTGATTAATACGATCATGTTCTCTGCCGCGTGCTCCGGCAAGAGCAACTGATCAGGCACCAGCCAATTCTCGAACCAGATGCGGTGGACATGGCCGTTATGCTTAAAACTTTTGATTTGGTAACGTTCATAATCGGACAGCATACCCTTGCATCCTTTCGCCAAGTGCGGCTGCCCGCGCCTATGCGCAAGTCGCCTGCACTTTATTAATAGAAAATCATAATTGATTCGGAAAAGCAACACCATGTTCTGACCGTTGTTCCATCAGATAAAGAAATACTTGGCTGGCGCCAAGTCCTTTAGGACGCCGGTGGCAGCTTGTTATTTCTTATGTCTTACGAGAATGTATGGGAAGTTATACTTTCTATAAGACCAAAAAAAGCCCCGCTACAGGGGGCTCAAGTTCGCGAGTTAACCATTCACGATGCGCAATTGTGAAATGCCGGACAGGAAATCCTTGGCCTGATAGCCAAGTGCTTCATAGAAGGAACGCAAATGCTCATTATGGCGATCAAGCGCGATCATGACTTTATTGACCTTGCGATTCTGGAAACGCTTGTCCAGGCTGCGGATAAGGGATTGCCCGATACCCCGGTTGCGATAATCACGATGTACGGCCAGACGATAATAATAACCCTTATTATCATCTATCGTCCCGATGATAATGCCGGCCACTTGCTGCTCAACTTCTGCGACCAGGATCAGTCCGCTGTCCAGTGACAGTTGATTGGCCAGAGCGTCGATTGTTTCTTCGTAGCACTCCTCGGACAGCACATCCGCCAGCAGATTATTGATACACGCGTGATCGGATAGTTGGAATGGGCGAATGATCATACTACCAAGCATCTCCTTCATTTCGGGGTGTATTCATCCATGGGAGTTTCTGATGCAGAACTCAGATGATCGCAGCATGGCTGGTATTGGTTCCACATGCCGACATCTCTCGAACTTCATCAGGATTGCCGTAACAATAGTGTATGGGATAGGTTATCCAGAGGATATAGATTGCGTCGTGCTATGTGTATAACGGCGAGTAAATATAGAAGTTGGACTTTAATATTATACGACATTTCGCGACATTGTCCTGCTGGAAAATAAAAAAAAGTTAAAAAAACATTCATTTTTTCTTGTAAACGCTTTATTTTAAGCGCTTTCATGCTATTTTGGGCTGACTTCTGCAAGTTTTCATGAGAGCGAATTATGATATTTTGTAAGATTATGTCAAGTCGCTTGTGTATGAGATCCGTTCATCCCGGATACTCTATAGGATGTTGCGCCTGCTAATCCTTCCAAGATTATCGGGTTACTTTTGATACATATGTATTGATTTATTATCTTAAGTAGGCGATAATATTTTACGTATAACACTACATACCATTTAGGAGGTTGAAAAACGTGGCACATCAATTACCACCGTTGCCTTACCCGAACAATGCGCTGGAACCGCATATCGACGAGACGACGATGATGATTCACCATGATCGTCATCATAACACTTACGTTACGAACCTGAACAAAGCGCTGGAAGGTCATCCGGAGCTTGAAAGCAAGAGCGTAGAAGAACTGATCGCGAACCTCGACGCAGTTCCGGAATCCATCCGCACCGCAGTTCGCAACAACGGCGGCGGACATGCCAACCACTCGCTGTTCTGGCAAGTGATCGGTCCAAACGGCGGCGGAGAACCGTCTGGCAAGCTCGCTGAAGCGATCAACGCCGAGTTCGGCAGCTTCGAGAAGTTCAAGGAAACTTTCTCTGCTGCTGCAGCTGGCCGCTTCGGAAGCGGTTGGGCATGGCTCAGCCTGGACAACGGCAAGCTGGTCGTTCACAGCACTCCTAACCAGGACAGCCCGATCATGGAAGGCAAGACTCCTCTGCTCGGTCTGGACGTGTGGGAGCATGCTTACTACCTGAAGTATCAGAACAAGCGTCCTGACTACATCGCTGCATTCTGGAATGTGGTCAACTGGGCAGAAGTTCAGAAGAGATACGAAGAAGCTGTCAAGTAAGATAAGCCTTAAGGCTGTGAAAAGGCTGTATCCGGATGCCGGATACAGCCTTTCGCATGTTGCCGGAATCACCTCCGGCTGCCGTAGACAAAAACAGTGTTCTGTTCTATGTGCAACCGTTTCACCATCGGTTCTGCGTCACCCGCGTCTTGCCCGACGATCAGCGCGGAGCCCGGCCGCTTCTGATCGCGGCAATGACAGAATCCGCAAACGGATGCCCGCTTCCTTCATAAGCTCGCACCGTCTCTTCGATCTGGTAGCTGACGCGGCGCAGCGTTACGCTGCGGGCGTCCCCTGACGCTTCGATGAGCGCATAGGAACTGCGCGTGTCGCCGTCGAAGGGCAGACCAACGCTGCCCGTGTTCAGCAATGTCCGCCCCTTGATCGTGCGAACGTACGGCTGATGGATGTGGGCGTAGGCGACGATCTGCGCATCCGTGCCTTCAAACATTCTCTCGAACTGGTCCTGCGGCGCATCCGGCAAGATGTTGTCGAGGATGTTCTGCGGGTTGGCATGGACGCAGCGAAGCTTGAGCGTATCCGTCAATTGCTCATCATGCAGGAATGGCAGCTCTGCCAGATAGCGCAGTTGATCTTCACTCAGCCTGTTTCTCGTCCACGCCATTTCTTCGCGGATCGCTGCCTCATGCTCCGGCGACCTGGCGAAGCCCGGCTGGATCTGGCCTGTCCCGACCAACTCATCGATATTGCCGCGGATCACCGGCACCTTCAGATTCCGCACCGCTTCCAAGCACAGCTCCGGCTGAGGTCCCTTGAAGACGATATCGCCAAGCACGACGATCCGATCCGGCCGCATCTGCTCGATGTCGTTCAACACAGCCTTGAGCGCAGTGTAGTTTCCGTGAATGTCAGAGAGTAGCGCGATTTTCATCGGGATTCATTCCTCCTGTCTGGCATAAACTCATTTGGCGAAATATTGACCAAGAATGCGCAAGAACACATTCGGCAAGGCGAAATTACGCCACGTATCCGCAGATACCCAAACATACTCCGCTTCGTCATCGGATCTTTGATCGGCCTCATAGGCAGCCGTTGTCTCCTTTAGATATGCTGCATGCGGAGCCTGTCCAACCCGGGCGTCATCAGCCGCTGCACGATCCTGCGCAAGCGGCTGCGCTTCACGCAGCGCCTGGCCATCTCGCGCTTCATTGACTCCCGTCCCGCCTCCGGGAAGCGGCAGTCCCAACACCTGATCGGCTTCATGGTCCTTGCATATATAGACCTTCATCTGCCAGCGGATGTGGCTGAAGATATGCTCGGCATCCATGAAGAAACGATCTTCCAGCCCGAATTGCCGCTGCGCCTCACAGGACAGTTGCTCATTCGGCAGCTCCCACATACGTGCCAGCAGGCCATCCTTCGGCCTTCTACGCAGCAGCACCTCGCCTTCATGCTCGCCCGTTCCTTCGATGATATAGGCCGCAAGCTCCTCGTAACGCGGCTTCTTTGCCTTCGACTTCACCGGTAACTCATGGACCGCCCCTGCCGCATAGGCGGAGCACAGCTCCCGAACAGGGCATATGCCGCACTTCGGCGAACGAGGCGTGCACACAAGCGCCCCCAGCTCCATAAGCGACTGATTAAAATCTCCCGCCGCATCTTCCGGTATGATGCCTTCGATGAGCTGCTCCACCTTCGTGCGGGCTGCCGGTTTGGCGATATCGTCATACAGGAGATAGATGCGCGACATGACGCGCAGCACATTGCCGTCAACTGCGGGTACAGGCTTGCCATAAGCAATGCTGAGCACGGCGCCGGCTGTATATGGGCCGATGCCTCGCAGCCTTGCAATTTCTTCGCGCGTATCCGGCATCCTGCCGCCATATTCCTCCTTGATCGTGCGTGCTGCGATCTGCATGTTGCGCACCCGGGAATAATAGCCCAGCCCTTCCCATGCTTTCAGCAGGTCTGCTTCATCGGCTTCAGCCAGCGCCTTGATCGTCGGAAACAGGCTGACAAATCGATGGAAATACGGGATAACGGTGTCCACTCTCGTCTGCTGCAGCATGATCTCTGACACCCAGATATGGTACGGGTCTTTCGTCCGACGCCAGGGCAAGTCGCGTTGATTGCCCCTGAACCAGCTCACCAGCCGCTCGGCCAGCTGATGCTTCTCCTGTAACCTGCTGCTCATCCTGATCTCTCCAACTCTGATTGATAACTGAATCTATTGTAGCCGATCACGAAAAAAATTTTAAGCCGACTGCGGAAACGAGGATCAAAGTGATGCACAGGAGTCTGCGCCAGTCTGTCGGTTCCTTGTACAGGATAATGCCGAGGAGTGCCCCGCCGGCGGTGCCGATGCCGGTCCAGATCGCGTAAGCTGTCGCCATCGGCAAGGTTTGCAGCGCAAAGGTCAGGAAGAGAAAACTGAGCCCGAATCCAGCGGCGAACCCGAACACTACCGGAATGTTGCGCTTCCGGCGCAACTGGTTGATCATCGATACGCCAATCATTTCACATATTCCTGCCAATACGAGCCATATCCAACCCACTCGCTTATAACCTCCATTTCATGGTACCCATCGTATCGTTTACTCCGTCTCCGCGCCTCGTCTTACCCGTTCTGCCTGGCAGAGCCAGTCCGCTCGCCAGCCTGGTGCCCGTCTGACGCCGGATGCTCCGGCGTAACGAGCTTCAGCCCGATCACCCCGATGAGCATGGTTGCGATCAGCAACAGTTTGCCGAGGTTCATCGGCTCATCGAACAGCACGATCTCCGCAATCACCGTTCCGGCTGTGCCAAGTCCGACAAACACAGCGTATACGGTGCCGCCCGGTAGATGCTTGCCTGCCGCAACCATCCCATAGAAGCTGAGGAAGATCGCGATGATCGTCACGATCCATGAGAGCACATCACCCGCATGCTTCAAGCCGAGGACCCACATCACCTCGAAACATGCCGCTGCAACTACCTTTAACCATTCCTTGGTCATTCTGCGTTGTCCCTCCCCGTTCTTGTCCTGTATGTCTCTGTCGTCAGCCCAGACCTGCAACGGAACGTTGTTCCATTGCGCGCAAAGCTCTGATTCACGTAAAGAAATACTTGGCTGGCGCCAAGTCCTTTAGGACGCCGGTGGCAGCTTGGTATTTCTTATGTCTTACGAGAATGTATGGGAAGTTATACTTTCTATAAGACCAAGAAAGCCCGGGAGTCTCTTGTCATAAGATCCTCCCGGGCTTTTATCCCTCCGTGACACGTTTGGCCATCAGCCAAGCCAACCGCGTGTTCTCTCTCGGTCCAGACCTGCGCAGCAGCGGAACCCTAGAGAACTGATGATGTTGTATTATACTTCATCCGCAACCGATGATCAACCGAAACAGCCCCAGATCTGGCACGTAGTATTATGTATCCAGAGAATGCCTGAGACTGAGGTGGTTAAGCTGTGGAAAGCTTCAAATCTCGCAAGGATGCCTGGTTAAGAGTGATCATATGGTTGTCCAATCTCTTGCTGCTCGTGTCCGGTATTGCGCCGCTGCTGAAAGATCAGGTGCCCACGCCGGGAAATATCCTGTTGTTGATCATCATGTGGGGCACAGCATGCTTTCTCTCGTGGATGTGGCTGACGATGGCTTATGTGCTTTCGGAAGAGCATCTGCTGGTTCGCTTCGGACCTTTTCGCAAGTCCATCCCGTACAGCAGCATTCGCAAGGTCAAGCGAACAACCAGCATCTTGTCATCGGCAGCCCTGTCAACGAGGCGGCTGGAGATTCACTACAACCGATTCGATCTGATCCATATCTCCCCTGCTGAAGAGGAACGCTTCCTTACGCGGTTGCGCGAACGTTGTCCACAAGCCAGCTTCGAAGCTTAAGGCATCAGCCAGATGATCACGAGACCGATCACGACGGCCCATATCACGCTGCCGATCGCGACTCCTAAGGCGATGCCCCGCGCAGTGCGCAGCGGGTCCTTGTACAGCAGATCCTGTTCTTCCTGCCGATGGTCATCTTCCATACGCAATAAACCTCCCTATACCGCTATATTAGCAGTATCGGGAGGTTCCTGCACGCATATACATGCCATCTGCTCCTGAAGAGAGCGAGATGCTGCCTGTCCAGCACACCAACGGTTGTCGCTCTCTTATTCTCTCACCTTCAGCGCGATCTCGAGAGCGAGCAGTGCATAGACCTTCGCACAGTTCATCAGATCCTCTAGCGACGGAGTGAAGCGCGATGGCCCATACGTCAGCGAGGCGACCCGGTACTCGTTGAACACGCTGTGATCGCGCCATGTCGTTGTGGCTCTTCACCTCATCTCCCAATCCGGTCATTCCCCCCCTAACGATTCATTAGATAGCGGCATTACGTTCCGTTACCAACCTTGACAAACCCCCCTTCCCTCTGTCACGTGTGTTATGTCCACTGTTCACGTCGTTCCAGAGCAACATCGAAGATAAACACAGCCGACTTATTAATTCAACACCTCATATCGACCTCTTCACGTCATTTAATATAACATAAATATGACCATTTATCTTTTTTTGTGTTATAATCAAAAATAAGATCATTAAGTCGTGTCAGGATATATTACATTTAAGTCGAAGTTGTGAGTTGGGTCCCGGAATCAGATCGGCATGTGCGCATCACTCGAACATGAACCATCACCCAGACATCAACCTGCATGACTCCCATTCATGAACCGAAAGGAGGCATCGACTGTGATTGAAATCATAGACAAATTCGGGCGCAGCAGAAGGGGATCCCGGCGCAGTTTGACCTATGAAGAAGCTTATGCGGCTGCAGAATTGATCATAAGCGGCAGAGCGAGCCCTGTGCAGATCGGCGCGTTTCTCATGGCGGAACGCATCAAGATGGAAACTGCTGATGAGATCGGAGCGTTTGTGGACGTGATGCTGAAGCATTCGTACAAACAGAAGTTTCCCGTGTCCATCGACTGCACAGGCGGCGCTTACGGACGAACGCATTCCTTCATGGCCACCTTCCCGACCGCATTTGTCCTTGCATCCTGCGGCCTGCCGGTTACGCTGCACGGCAATCTCAAGCCGCGATTTCGCAAGGCGGTTACGATCATCGATCTGTTGCAGCTCCTGGGCGTGCCGATCGAACAGCCATCCATCACCAATTCGCTCATTCAAGCCGGTCTGGAGACCGGCGTCATGATCGTGCCGATTGAGGAGTGGTCGCCAGCAATCAAGAAACTCAGGCCGATCCGCGAAGAATTCGGACTCCATTCGATCCTGGACATCGCTGAGCAATATCTGCGGCCAACCTCCGCGCCATACATGGCAACCGGCGTGGAATCGGAGGCGGCTTTCGAGCGGACTGTGCAGATCATGAAACAGATCGGCATACAACGAGGGATCATCGCACAAGGGATGGACGGATCCGAGGATATCAGCGTGGGCTGCCGTACGCGGACCATGATCTATAACGGAGGCTTCCCGGAGCTGTTCATCGTCGATCCCGATATGTATGGCCTTGGCGTCAGCATGCCGGAGAAGGAGTGGAGCGCCGGCGAGCAACTCACGGCATCGCTCTCCGTGCTGCGCAACAGCGCGGATCCGGAGTTGCGCAATACGGTCGCGCTCAACGCTGCTGTGCGATTATGGATGGCGAATATGGTGGATTCGATTGAGGATGGCATTCGGGTAGCGCTTGTTTCACTCGAGCAAGGCGCCGCCAGAAGGAAGTATGAGACGTGGATTTCGGCGGCTGGACGGACGATTCGTGAAGATGTCGGATAAATGTAAAAGATTTGCAAAAATTCTGTGAACACACTTTCTCCTCTCTTGGAAAGACTTCTCACAATCGGCTAAAATGGACGCATACGATGCTTCTGATAAATCCATCCTATGCATGTAGCATTCCAGCAGGGATCATCGATGAGAAGGGGATGAGTGTTCCATGTCCAGAAAGAAACGTGCAGCATTGATCTTCATCGCAGCTGTTGCGTTGCTCATGACCACAGCTTGCGGCGGCGGAAACAGCAACAAGGCTGACAATACCGGCGGCAACCAGGGCGAAGCAGTAGTAGCCGAGAAGCCGGCCGCGTACAACAGCCGCTGTCTGAGCTGCCACGGCACAGACCTGAAAGGCAACGTAGGCGGCAACAGCAACATCTCGAACGTCGGCGCCAGACTGACCCGCGATGAGATCTACAACACGATCGTCAACGGCAAATCGGGCACCAGCATGCCGGCATTCGGCAACATTCTGAGCGAAGAGGAGATCAACGAGCTGGCCGATTGGCTCGCATCACTCAAGTAATCGTCATAGCCAACTCACTCGGCAGAACAGCCTCTCCACAGGCGTGTGATCCAGAACCAGCCTGAACTGGAGAGGCTGTTTTTTTAGTCTTATAGAAAGTATAACTTCCCATACATTCTCGTAAGACATAAGAAATACTTGGCTGCCACCGGCGTCCTAAAGGACTTGGCGCCAGCCAAGTATTTCTTTATGCTATGGAAGTTTCGTATATGATGTCTTGGATGAAGCCAACTGCGAGGATCGATATTCCGATGGCGTCATGCCAACGATCTTCTTGAATACTTGAGTGAAGTACTTCGGATCCTGATAACCAACGAGCGGGGCAACCTGAAACACCTTAACGTCGGAATTGCGCAGGAGCGAACAAGCCTTGTCCATGCGGTAACGCGTCAGGTAATCGAGGAAGGTGCTTCCCGTCTCTTGCTTGAACAAGACGCAGAAATAGCTGCAACTCACGCCTGCCGCTTCCGCCACTTCGTCGATTCCCAGATCGCGATGGTAATGGTGATGCACATAATCGATCGCCTTCTGCACGAACACGCGTCCGGAAGCCTGACCATCGGCGCTGGCGGCCATCTTCATCCACTCGTGAAACATGCTCCTGAGCGCCTCGATCATCTCCCCCAGCGTGCTCACGATCGTCAGTTGCTTGAGCAGCGGTTCCGGTTGCGCGTTGCCCAGCACATGGAATGACTCAAGCTGACGATGCAGCACAATCGCCAGCTGGATGAGCATCGGTGCGACTTCCGTTTTCGACGGCTGCTTGGCCTTGAGCTCCTGCATCAGCGCCGTCAGCTCCTCGTCGAAGGCAGCCCGGTCAAGCGTCCTGAGCGCATCGGCCAGCGCTTTCTCCCGCTGCATCGGATAGACCAACTGCCGCATATTCGGGCTGTCTGCGCCAGTCTCCTCGTCTACACAGACCACCTCCCTGCCGAGTGTGAATCTTCGGCACAACGCGTTACGGCAGCTTTCATAGCTGGCCTGCAGGGTGTTGATATGCTCGAACTGCCTGCTGATCCCCACCGATACCGACAGCTTCGTGCATTGCTTGACGGTGGTGATGATCTCCTTGGCGAGGCTCCTCATCTCCTGGGCATCGGAGTTCTGCATGATGAACAGCCACTCCCCCTGATGGTACGGAAATACGGTGAAGCAGCCTCGCGACGGAAGCAGTTCGTTCAGCACATTGCCAACGGCGAAGTACCAGAGCCGTTTCTCCTCCGCACTCCAGATATTCTCCGCCTGCTCTCGGTCATCCAGATTGACAAGCCCCATGTAGTACGGCGACATGAGCTTCCATTCATCGGGCCAATAGGCAGGTTTATGGTCCGGATCGTCCGTGCCGTCGATGATGCCGGCAAACATGCGCTCGCGAACAAGCGACGCCAGCGACTGGACGGAACGGCGCAGGCGATCCTGCTCCAGCGTGGTCGCTCGCTGCTGGATGATGCGCTCCCTCGCCTTGGCGACCGTCTCCTGCAATTCATCATGATCGATCGGCTTCAACAGATAATTAAACGCGCCATGGCGGATCGCCTCTTGCGCATATTCGAACTCGCCGTAACCGCTGAGGATGATGAACAGCGTGCCGGGATATTGCTCCATAACCGTTTGCATCAACGTGATCCCATCTATCGAAGGCATGCGAATGTCGCTGATGATGATCTCGGGCTGAAGCTGTTCCACGATCTCCAGCGCTTCCTCTCCGTTCCTGGCAGTACCCGCTACCCGCGTGCCAAGCTGCTCCCAGGGCACAGCCACCTGCAGGCTGCGCAGGATGATCGGCTCGTCATCGACGAGAAGCACCTTGCATTCTTCTGCCAAGTTCATCGGCTATCCTCCCCCTTCTGCTCATCTGCTGTCCCTAAGCTTCCAATAGGCATTGGATGCGGCATCCAGTTCACGGAGCGCCTCCTCGCCGGTGATTTCCAACTTCAGAACACGGTCTACAACCGACAGGAAGGTCTTGTTCACTTCCGGCGACAACACATTGTCATAGGCGATAAACGTTTCCTCCACCTGTTCCATCAGATTAACCACCTGCACAAATACCGGTCCGGCCAGGGACGGATCGATCGGAATCGTCATCGACGGCAAACGCTGCCCTTCGTAGACGATGCGTGACTGCACCTCAGCCGTATAGATCGCCTTCATCAACCCGAAGGCCGCCTCCCGCTGCGCCTCGGTCAGGTTCGACGAAAGGGCGATGCCGATCGTGTACCCTCCGGTGACGCTTCGCGTCTGACCAGGTGAGGCAACGGGGAACGGGATCACGCCGATCTGCTGCTCGAAGTCGCTTGCCCCTTCCGGATCGCTGAACAACGTGATGTCCCAGCTGCCGTTCACATACATCGCCGCTTTCTCCTCGGTGAACAGGCGTATCGCATCAGCCGTTGAGAGTTTGGAGGCATCCGGATTAAACGCTCCTTCTTCCGCCAGCCGTCGCAGCGCTTCGAACGCCTGCAGATAGCCGCTGTTATAGAAAGAAGAAATGCCTTCGTAAGCCAGTTGCTCGATGAGCTTCGGACCGGCATAGCGATCCATCAGGTAATGCGCGAAGATCGCGCCTGGCCACAGATCCTCGTTGCCGAGGGTGAAGGGGATATACCCATTGTCGCGCAGCGCAGCCGTCACCGCGAACAGATCATCGATCGTTTGCGGCGGTGCCAGACCCAGCTCAGCGAAGATCCGGCGATTATAATACAGAGGCTCGGCATGGCCTTCGAACGGCAACCCGTACACGCGGCCGCCGAACGTCCAGAGCTGCAGATCACGAAACTCAAGCTCCAGCTCCTCGGCAAGCTCAGTCAGGTCCATCAGCCTGTCTGACGCTGCATACGGTTCCAATTCAGCGCCGCCGAACAAGACGAACATGTCCGGCGGAGTGCCGGTCACCATCTCGCTTTTCAGCTTCTGTTCGCGGTGGATCGTCTGATCGAGCCCTTCGAAGTTCACCTTCACATGCGGATGATCCTCCTGATATTGGCTGACGACATCCTGGAAGATGCGGAGGATCGGCTGATCATGCTCCTGTGTCCACAGATGGCGGAAAGTGAGCGTCACTTTATCCTGATCGGCGGTGACGGAACGCTCTTCTCCCATCTGCAGGCAATAGGCGATGAGTGCCGCCAGCACGCATACGTACAGGAAGATCCAGCTGTATCTCTTGAGGAAGGTCATGCGCCGCTCCCTCCTTCGCTCACTGCTCCGCCGCCTTTTTCCAGCAATGCTTCCTGCTCCATCTCGATCTTCGGCACACGGATGCGCACAATCGAGCCCTCGCCCGGAGAGGAGCAGATCATCAGGCCATAAGGGCTGCCGAAGCGGATGCGGAGGCGTTCATGGACATTGCGCAGACCAACTCCGCTGTCCTTGTATTTCTTGTCCGCCGGCCTGTCCCAGAGGTTCATCAGCACCTTCTCATCGAACCCCGGGCCATTGTCGATCACGTCAATCATGATCTGCTGCGCCTGTGCCATCGCGCGGATATGGATGAAGCCCGTCTGCTTCATCGGCTCAATCGCGTGATATAGCGCATTCTCCACTACCGGTTGGACGATCAGCTTCAACGTCCTGCAGTTGGCCAGATGGCCGGGCAGTTCCATGCTGAACTCGAATCCGTCCTCGAAACGGTACTTCTGGATGTTCAGATAATGGCGAACATGCTCAAACTCCGTTGCCAGCGAGATCAGCTCCTGCGTTCCGCTGATGCTGATGCGGAGCAATCTTCCCAGCGACACGACCATCTTGCTGATGTCCTTGTTGCCATGCATGACAGCCATCGAGTTGATGGATTCCAGGGAGTTGTAGATGAAGTGCGGATTAATCTGCGCGACAAGCGCTGCAAGCTCAGCTTCCTTCTTTCTCTCCTGCTCCATCTTCACGCGCTGCAGCAGTTCCTCGATCTGGCCGCTCATCTTGTTGAAGCCCTGTACGAGCATATCCGATTCATCATGCTGCCGGCTGCTGGCAGCGATGCGCGTGAACACACCCTGCTCGACGCGCCGCATCCCGCCTACCGTATTGCTGATGCTGCGCACGAGCCGTGAGACGAAGAATTGGTCGAACAGAAAGGCCGAGAGCAATGAAAACAGTCCAAGCAGAATCGCCGTATTGCGGATCGGCACCGATTCAGCCTGCAGCACCTTCGTCGGGGTGATCGCAATGAGGACCCACTGGGAGTTATGGGAGGGCAGATAGGTGATCAGCGATTCTTCATCATGATATCGGTCAATATAATAATTCCGGTCCTGGGTGCCATCTGCATGCAGAAAAGGGAACGTCACCGTGTCGCCGACGTGCATCCCCGACTTGTCGTAGACGATCTGCCCCTGGCGGTTGACGAGCAGCACATTGCCGCTTTCCATCGTTGCGGTATCATAGAAAACCTGCTCCAGCAACTCCGGTTTGATCGTAATCACGATCGAGCCGATATCCCTGAGGGAATAATAATCCTTGATCACCCGTGCATGGATCAGCACCGGATGGCTGATGGCGAGGGAGCCGTTCTCGCCCGGACCAGACCAGACAGGGCGGCCGTCGGCCTGTTGCATGGCCTCGTACCACGGCTCAGAGGCGATCTCCTGCCAGTCTCGCGCATCATTGTAGCTGTACACCAGCTTGTTCATGGCAAACAGACTGAACGATTCAATCATCGGATGATGAATGAACAGGTTGTTGAGTTCTTGCCGGGTATCGTGATTCAATTCATTGTCGGGGTATTTCAGCGCACGCTGAATGACTGGCTGGGTGATCGCCGAATTCGAGATGGTCGTAATCTCGTTTAAGGCAAACATCAGCTTGCGGTCCGTCTCTGTGAGAGACACCATATAGAAATCGCTCGACTGCTTCTCGATCGTGCGCGAGAACATGAAATACGAGATCGTTCCCATGGCAATGACCGGAATAAATACGAGCAAGATGTTGGCTAACAGTATCTTGGGGCGAAGCTTCAGGATGACCCACTCCTTCGCTGTATACGCCTTCATCTTAATCTTTATCCCAACTTCGACAGGTTGTCAATGTCATCAAAACCGCGCACACTCCAGTCAACATGAATTCACCGGAAGCTGGGCAGTTCCGGCGAACTCGGATCTGGTTCTATTCAGCAGGGGGGAAGCAGAGGAAAATGCCATCAATGGCGCAGAACGAAGCGACGTATCTTCTCAAGCGCTGATTCCCATTCGGCATCCGGATCGGCCGCTTGCTCCTTGACGTTCCGCAGAGCTTGCTTGATATACGCGTCGGTCTGATCGTGCAGCGGACCGTAGTAGACCGGTTCGACGTTCAGTGCCGCCTTGCCGAACTCCACAGCTGACGCCTGACCGCCCAGGAATTCATCCTGGAAGCCTTGGAACTCCGGTTCGTCATACAAGTCGGGGATCGAGGGCATCTTGCCTGCCTCTCGGAACGATGCCGCTTGTTGTTCCTGGCTGACGACCCATTCGACAAATGCAAACGCCTCTTCGGGATGCTTGCCTTCCTTGGGCAGGGCGAGGAATGATCCTCCCCAGTTCGCCGAGCCTTCCGGCAACTGGGCGACTCTCCACAAGCCTGCAGTATCAGGCGCATGGTTCTTGATGCTCTCCAGCAGCCATACCGGGCCTGGCACGACGGCGAAACTGCCGTCATTCAAACCTTGCACCCATGCCTCTGACTCCGGGACAGCACTGCTGATCCAGCCTTCCTGGATGCCAAGCGCTGCCAGGTCATAAGCCTGCCTGACCCGCAGGTTCCGGTCGCCGATGAACGAGTGATCCGCCTGGCTGTAATAAATCTCTCCATCCGCCTGATCGCGAACAGCGCGGAAGATCACTTCCCAGGAATCGACGAAGGGCTGACCTGTCTGATCCTTGAACAGTCTGGCAACCTGGGTGAAGTTGTTCCAGGTATGGATCGCTTCCGAGAACGAAGCCGGATCGGAAGGAAGCCCTGCCTGTTCAACCAGATCTGTGCGGTAATAGACCACCATCGGCCCGATGTCCGCTGGCAGCCCGAACTGGAACGAACCATCCGCGGAGGCGCCTTCCGCCCATATCCAGTCCAGGTACTGGTTCCGCAAGCGCTGCGCGCCGAGATCGTTCAGATTATGGAAACCGTCCTCGGCATGAATGAAACGTTCCACGAATTCGATGTCCAACTGGAAGATGTCCGGTGCGCCAGTACCGGCGGCCAGTGCGGCTGTCAGCTGGTTATGATGCGCAACCAGGTCTCCAGTGTTCCGAATATGAATTCTGATATGCGGATATTTGACCATGTATTCCTGTGCCAGCTCTTCATAGTTCGTGTTGCCGAACGTCCAGAACGACAGCTCTATCGCTGATTCATCATCGCTCATGGAATCCTGACCCTTGGAACTTGCGCTGATGACTCCCAGACCGCCATCGCTGTAAGCCGTCAGAATGAAGAAGAGCGCTGCGGCAGAGGCAAGCAAGCCCAGTTTCTTCATGTCCCCGACCCCTTTCGTGAGTATGATCGAGTCACTTCATACCTTCATCATAGAAAAACCTCCTCATTTTGATGAGGAGGTAATCTTATGAATATAGGTTGAAATTTTTGAAAGGCTCCATGGTTCAGACCAGTAAGCGCAACGGAATCAGGAGCCGGTCCGCCAGCTTCACGAAATGGCTCATCTTGCCGCAAATCGGCCTAACGTTCCGTTACCAACGTGACAAAACCCCCGTCCCTCTGTCTCGCGAAGCCAGCTCCAGTACGGCAAAAGCAGCTGCCGTAAGTTCGCTGTGCGTGATCGTGACATGGATCCTCACGCTGTCAGGATCGCGGCCGAGCCGCTGCCATGCATTATCGCATATGGTGCAAACCGGCTTGCCCTGCGGATCATGCGTTACCTCGATGTCCTGAAATCCGACGCACGCTCCGATGCCGCAACCGAGCGCCTTGGCGATCGCTTCCTTCGCCGCGAATCTGCCTGCCGCATATTCCGCGAGGCGCCCTTGCCTGCTCCCGGCAAGCTCAAGCTCCGCCGGCGTCAATATCCGCTTGAGAAAACGATCCGCCATCGGCTTATCCAATATGCGAGCCATGCGCGATATTTCCAATATATCCATGCCTATGCCGACTATCATCGGTATATCGCTCCTATGCGCCAGTCCTGCGCGTGACATTGGCAACTTGCACCGACTTCAAACCGCTCTGTTCCGATCAGATGTACGGGACGCCGATCACTTCCACGTCTGAAGCCCGCTTCGGCCTCTCCAGCCTCCACCGGCTTCAAACCGCCCTGTTCCGATCAGATGCCCGGAATCGGCGAACGCTTGTGTTCGGTTTTCTTGTACTGCTGCTCCAGCTTCTCGCGAATGGCCGGATCGATCTCTTTGCCTTCCAGATAATCGCTGTTCGCTTCGTACGTGATGCCCAGCTCGTCTTCGTCCGTCTGTCCAGCCCACAGACCTGCTGTCGGAGCTTTCGTGATGACCTTCTCAGGCACGCCCAGGTAGCGGGCAAGCATGCGCACCTGACGCTTGTTGAGCGAGGACAGCGGCGTAATATCGACGGCACCATCGCCCCATTTGGTGAAGAATCCCGTGATCGCTTCCGAAGCATGGTCCGTACCGACGACGAGCAGGTTCAGATCGAAGGCCAGCGCATATTGCATGACCATGCGCGTGCGCGCCTTGACATTGCCCTTGCCGCCTCGGCTCAGATGCCGCGGTGTACCGAGTTGCTTGAATGCAAACTCAACCTCCAGCGCGATCTCATCGACCGCCTCCTGGATATTCGTCTCAACAGTATGCGTCAGACCAAGCGCCTCCGCCACGCTGTAGCTGTCGCCGATATCCTCCTGCTCGCCATAAGGCAGAAATACTCCAAGCGTGATATATTCCTTGCCGGTTTCAGCGGTCAGTTCATCCGTCGCGCGCTTGCACAGAGCTGCCGTCACCGCGCTGTCTACTCCGCCGCTGATGGCGATGAGCAAACCGCTCATGTTCGCTTCCAGCACGTGGCGCTTCAGGAAGTCGACGCGCCTTCGCACTTCCTCCTCTACGTTGATTGTCGGTTTGACGCCGAATCTCGCGATAATCTCCTGCTGCAGACTCATCGAATTCTCCACCCTTTCTGTTTGGTTCCTCTGCCTGTATCATCAGCATAGATTTTGTTATTAATCAGTATAAATCCCCGTCCTCACAATTCCAAGTGAATGATGAAGAATGGTTCTATCCTATTCGAAACAACAGGGTGCGGGTCCAGGCGATCAGTTGGAGACAAGCGGTCGAGGATACGCTGAACGACGAACATGATCGGCTTGTTATAAAGACAGGGTATCAGGAGTGAGGAAAAAGGAGATACGGTACGTGGTCGAGCCCCGCCTGGGCTGCCTCTGCCCTCTTATGTACGAAATGTCTTACAACCGGGCGGCTTCCGAGCGCTCATCGCACATATGGGCACGAAGTATCGCAACCCTGAAACTTCTGAGCGCTCTTATCCCTGCACACCCCCTTAAACGTTGTTGGCAGCCGCCTTGCCGAGCTTTCTGCCCATCACCTCATACATCGCCACACTGCCGCTGATCACATACTCCGGCGGCTGATGGTTCTTCTTGTTGCGGTGTCCGGCGATATGCTCCGGACTCTTCTCCCAGTTCTTCCAGGCTTCCTTTGACTCCCAACGGATCATGACCACCACTTCATCATGTTCCTTGTTGCGCGTGTTGACCATGATCGTTCTGTCGATCAGACCTTCCATTTGATCAACTGGCCGATCAGCGGTGAAATTTTCAATCAGTTTGTCTGCATAACCTTTCTTGACGATCGTTGTGCGGGTTTGGATCAGCATCCCGACTCCTCCTTGTATGAGATGAAAAAAGACGTTTATCATGAATGTCAGCTTTATTCTAAATGATAAAGATTATCATTGTCAAAGGTTTGCGGTCTGTCTTTGCGTCAAACCAGTTGCCTCGATGGGCAATCCTCACTCCTGAATCTGCAATCCTTCAACGTTTATATCAATAAGATTTGAATTCATGTCAAAAATGTTCGTCTTTAAAATACTTATAATCATATAAGCTTAGGGGGGGTATACGGATATGGAACCGATTCATAAAGAAATACTTGGCTGGCGCCAAGTCCTTTAGGACGCCGGTGGCAGCTTGGTATTTCTTATGTCTTACGAGAATGTATGGGAAGTTATACTTTCTATAAGACTAAAGAAATACTTGGCTGGCGCCAAGTCCTTTAGGACGCCGGTGGCAGCTTAGTATTTCTTATGTCTTACGAGAATGTATGGGAAGTTATACTTTCTATAAGACCAAAAAATCCGCTCCAGTCATACGACCGACAGCGGATTCCGGGATGTTGCCGATTAGCGGCAATACTTGTCAAATGCGGCGATCAGATCAGCGGCGATCTCCTGGGCGGAACGGTCTTCGATGTCGTGGCGCTCGATGAAGTGAACGAGCTCTCCGTTCTTCATCAGCGCGATCGATGGAGAAGACGGCGGATAAGGCGCGAAATATTCGCGAGCCTTGGCCGTGGCTTCCTTCTCCTGGCCGGCGAATACCGTGAACAGATAGTCCGGCTTCACCTCATGCTGCAGCGCCAGAACGACGCCTGGGCGCGCTTGCCCGGCGGCGCATCCGCACACGGAATTGACGACGACCAGAGCTGTTCCGTCCTTCGCCTTCTCGAAGTTCTCGACAACATCTTCGGGTGTAAGCAGTTCTTTTATGCCAGCGCGCGTCAGCTCGTCACGCATCGGTTGGATCATATCTCTCAAGTACAACTCGAATGACATATTCATGCAGATCACTCCTTCTCATGAAGTCATAGTACCGTAATCAAGCTTGCGGTCTACCCATCATTATACACAACATGAAAAAGGAGCGAAAGACTGCAAGGTCAAATGTCACAACAGCAGCCTCAAGTTTTGTTAGTCATCTGACAAGTTGTTCTCTTCATCACCAGGATCGCGATTCGCCTCATAGGCCACATCCTTGTCAGGATGTGTAAATATCCCGCCGTGCGGCGCAATGCCGCGCTCGAAGAGGTCCCTGTTCTCCTCCGTCTGAAACCCAATGTCCTTGAACGGATGGACCCACTCGTCTCCCGCCATGACAGCCGGATCCGTGTCCTTGCTCCACCTGTTCAGAGGAGATTCGGAAGAGTCATACATATGATCACCGATGACGACGCCATACTTGTTGACAAATGGCCCCTCCGGACCTCTGCCCTGGCGGAATTCCGGCAGAAACTCGATTTCGTAAGGATCCAGCTCCGGATCTTCAGCGGCATTCTGCGTCAGCTTCTGATGCACTTGAGCATCCGAAGCCTGATGAGCAGCCGGCGTCTGCCCAGCCTCACCATGAGCCTCCTGCTGAGTCTGATCATCGGAAATCTCTCGTGCATCCCGGGCTTCCCAAGCGTCAGATTGGCTGGAATGGCGATGCCGATGCTTATCCATAGCGATTACTCCGCAGGACGGTTGGAACCATCCAGTTTCTTGTCTGCCGGCTGTGAAGCCTGGCGTTCACGTCCCTCTTCCCGATTGGCCTCCGCCTGCTTGCGCTGCTCTGGTGAACTGCTCGCTGTTTCTTTGACCACATCCATCATCTCCTTTCCTCCTGTAGTATGTTCACCCGCCGCCTTTTGTATCAGCCTGGACAGAGCTGGCACGGCAGCTCCGCATGCGATGAGCGCCAGCAGGAGCCATTGGTCCAAGGTCAGCAGCCACAAGGGTGCACTGCGATCGACATAAGTCACTATAAACCAGCCCACACCGAGGGCGATGAATATATCGCGGGCGATCCTGCCCGTCCCCCATCCGGCACTTCCCAGGCATAGTACATAGATTGCCACGATCAGCCCGACCGCCCCTGCATACAGATGAACCGGATGGTAACGGAGCAGGGAATCCGTCAACTGGATGCCCCAGGGCAGATCGGTAACCAAGCCATACTCCCGGAACAAGGTTCGATACGGAATGGAAGCGATCAGTGCGGCGAAAGCCAGCACATCGAGCGCGAGCGGCTGCAGGATGGCATGTCTGCGCAGCGCAAACACGCCATAGGCGAGGCCGCAGGCAACACCAAGCACGATGCCGAGCGCGCCTCCCGTATATGACAGCAGGATGAGCGGACGAGTCCAGAGCAGGCCTGGATTCATGAACAGCGGGGTGAGCTTCCACACGAGCACTGCCAGGATGAGCGCATTGATCAGCTTGTCCAGCAATGTCCGACCAGTCGCCTCGTCCACCTTCAGATGGACGAGCTTCCATCTTGCGGCATAATAAGCGAGGATGATGGAGGCGATCAGAACGAGCAGCTTCGTCTGCACCATAACTGAACCGATCTTGATGATTTCCGGCACGGATTGATCTCCTTCCGCAACTGACTGAATGGATGCTGTACTGAATCTCCTGTTATCCGCAGTTGATGCGAACTAATTTCATTGTAGCGCGGCGGAAGGCGGATTCCAATATTCGGCACACTTGATTCTTCCCTGCGAATTCAGGATACTACATAGCATAGAGGTGATCTCATGAACCGATATGATGTCATCATCATCGGCGGCGGTCCATCGGGACTGATGGCCGCGATTGCGGCCAGCAAACAGGATGCGCGGGTGCTCCTGGTCGACAAAGGGGACAAGCTGGGACGCAAGCTGGGCATATCCGGTGGCGGACGCTGCAATGTGACGAACAACAAGGATCTGGACGAGCTGATCCGCCATATCCCGGGCAATGGCCGATTTCTGTACAGCGCGCTGTCCGTATTCAACAACAGGCACATCATCGAATTTTTCGAGGGGCTCGGCATCCACCTGAAGGAAGAGGACAACGGCCGCATGTTCCCTGCTACCGACAAGGCCAAAACCGTCGTTGATGCGCTTGTCTCGCAAGTGAGGAAGCAAGGAGTGCAGATCATGACGAACAGCCCGGTGGAGCGTGTGTTGTACGATAACGGCGCAGCGGCTGGCGTCGAGCTGAAGAATGGAAGTATCCTGCACAGCAGCTGCGTGATCATCGCCACAGGCGGCAAATCCGTACCGCAAACCGGCTCGACCGGCGACGGTTATCGCTGGGCCGAGGAGGCGGGGCACACGATCACCGAGCTGTTCCCGACGGAGGTGCCGATCACACTGAGCGATCCGTTCATCCAGGACCGCGAGATGCAAGGCTTGTCGCTGCGCGACGTATCACTCACCGTATGGAATCCGAAGAACAAGCCGGTCATCACGCATACAGGCGACATGATCTTTACCCATTTTGGCATATCGGGTCCGATCGCCCTGCGCTGCAGCCAGTTCATCCATAAGGTGAAGAAGCAATTCGGCGTCCGCGAGGTGCGGATGACGCTCGATCTGTTTCCGCAGGAATCAGTTGAAGAAGTATTCCGGAGGCTGTTCGGCGCCATCAAGGAGCAGCCGCGCAAGGCCGTCAAAAATACGCTCAAGGGCTTCCTGCCGGAACGCCTCCTGCCCGTCCTGCTGAGAAAATCCGGACTGGCCGGGGAAACTGCCGGCGATCACGCCGCCAAGCAGACTGTGCTGACCTTCGCGCAAACCGCCAAGGCGATTGCGCTCCACGCAACCGGCACACTCCCGCTCGAGCAAGCGTTTGTAACCGGCGGGGGGGTTCATCTGAAGGAAGTGGACCCGAAGACGATGCAGTCGAAGCGGATGCGCGGATTGTATTTTTGCGGAGAAGTGCTGGATATTCATGGTTATACGGGCGGGTATAACATCACCGCCGCATTCGTTACCGGTCATACGGCGGGCACGAATACGGCGTTGCAAGCAAGAGAACAGTCGGCACGCGACCGTCTGGACGAATGAGGCCAGGCGAAACTTCGCGAGCTTCCGAACGAGTGGCCGCTCAAGCCCGGACGTCTCCTGAGAAGTGATCGTAGGTATCGGCAGAGACGTCATACAACGGCCCTTCTTCGCTGTCCGGGATCTCCGGTTCGGGGCCCGTCCGATCCAGCCGGTCCCGATCGGCGGACGATGCGCTCCGAATCTCCGCCGCAGATGCCGCGTCTGTTTCCGCATCTCGACGTCCCGAATCACGCTCCAGATCGTAGGCCATCGCATAGACTTCCTCTTCTTCCTTGGCCGCATGCGGCTCGGTCCAGTCGTTCAGAAGCTCGCCGCCGCATGCCTGACCAATCTCGAGAGCGGAAGTCAGGTCTTCGCCTATGACACGAATCGCCACCTGCGGCTTCGGTGCTTGGCGGTTACGCCATTCGGGATCATAACCCAACTCGCCAAACGTATCCATCGCCGTACGGGCGGACCGTTCGTCCGCAAATTGAAACACGATGGGCGGAGCTTGCCTGTTCATCTGTGCATCAACCTCTCATCATTCCTTTCATTGGCGATAATCGTGATAATCATCTAGGTTGTCCAGATCGCGAAGATCTCATCCGGCAGATGGGATTGGCACAGCCCGGCCAACTTGATCGGCACCCTTGTGTCTGATCATCAAAGATCAAAAACCATCAAAACAATAAAGAAATACTTGGCTGGCGCCAAGTCCTTTAGGACGCCGGTGGCAGCTTGGTATTTCTTATGTCTTACGAGAATGTATGGGAAGTTATACTTTCTATAAGACTAAAGAAATACTTGGCTGGCGCCAAGTCCTTTAGGACGCCGGTGGCAGCTTGGTATTTCTTATGTCTTACGAGAATGTATGGGAAGTTATACTTTCTATAAGACTAAAGAAATACTTGGCTGGCGCCAAGTCCTTTAGGACGCCGGTGGCAGCTTAGTATTTCTTATGTCTTACGAGAATGTATGGGAAGTTATACTTTCTATAAGACCGAA
>Ga0207747_1000683_pt1 | contig 33262 bp, 31 predicted proteins | sample HigsolmetaGSP11D_FD_184839 | JGI IMG/M metagenome (GOLD analysis project Ga0207747, IMG submission 184839) | High solid enriched microbial communities from the Joint BioEnergy Institute, USA - SP1-1-D (SPAdes) | ecosystem: Engineered > Bioreactor > SSF (Solid state fermentation) > Aerobic >...
AAACGCACTCTTGCAAGAGACGGTGTTTTGGCCGAGGTTAAGAAACGCAAGCATTACGAGAAGCCTAGCGTAAAACGCAAGAAGAAATCTGAGGCTGCCCGCAAGAGAAAATATTGATTTTCCGTCAAACAGTTTGACTTCAGGAGGATATTGACACATGAATTTGAACGAGCGCCTGAATGAAGATATGAAGCAGGCAATGAAGGACAAGGACAAATTCCGCCTCTCGGTGATTCGGATGCTCAGGTCGTCGATCAAGAATGTCGAGATCGACCAGCGGAGGACGCTCGAGGACAGCGAGGTGCTTGATATCCTGCAACGCGAGGTCAAACAGCGCAAAGATTCCCTCCAGGAATTCACGAAAGCAGGCCGGGATGACCTGGTCGAGAGCGTGCAAGCGGAAATTGCCATCATCAACGAATATTTGCCCAAGCAGTTGTCGGAAGAAGAGATCAAAGCTGTCGTACAGCAGACCATCCAAGAAGTCGGTGCTTCTTCCAAAGCGGACATGGGCAAAGTGATGGGGGCTCTCATGCCTAAGGTGAAGGGACGCGCCGATGGCCGTCTCGTCAACCAGATCGTGCAGCAATTTCTTCAATAATGATCAAGCAAAAGACTCCGTGCTTTAAGCAGGGGTCTTTTTTAGTCTTATAGAAAGTATAACTTCCCATACATTCTCGTAAGACATAAGAAATACCAAGCTGCCACCGGCGTCCTAAAGGACTTGGCGCCAGCCAAGTATTTCTTTAGTCCTCCCTGGCGGTGTGAGGAGTGATGGTGCAGGAGCTTCCTGCTGCCCGAATGTGTCTGCAAGCGCGATATGGCTGCAGCCTGGGATACCTTGTCACAAGCTCATTAATGGAAATTGTCGATTACGGAAACCGCTTTAGAAGTGGAACGTAATATCCTATATACTTGTGTGTATAAGTTATTGCGCAACAAGATTGGTATCGTCGGATCACGATAGAGGAGGAGGGGCAAATGACCAGAATATGGATTCCTTCAGGCGGCAAACGGCATGACCAGCTGCGGCTGCGCATGAAGTCCGGTCAGGGACGTTCCGTGGCGGTATACGCGATGCTGGCGGTGATCATCACATCACTCCTCGCCGGGTTCATACCAACGGCTTCGGTCAGCGCGTCGGAAGCAAGTACGCCCAGCCAATCGAATCGCTTCGTCTATGTCGTGCCGCTGCATGATATGGTGGACGCGGGCATGCGGCAGTTCGTCGCGCGGGCATTCCGTGAAGCGGAGGAAGCGGGAGCCCAATATGTTGTGCTGGACATCAACACGCTGGGAGGCTTGCTTGAGGAAGCGATCAACATCGGAGTGCTGATCGGGGATCTGAAGATTCCTACAGTCGCCTTTATCCATGGCAATGCGATGTCCGCTGGCAGCTTCATCGCGCTGAGCGCTGATCAGATCGTCATACAGCCTGGAAGCTCGATCGGCGCAGCGGCGATCATCGATCAGGACGGCAACCGGATCACCGATTCCAAGACGCTCTCGTTCTGGGTCAGCAAGATGAAAGGTGCAGCGGAGAAAAGCGGACGCAACCCGCTGTATGCCGAAGGAATGGTGAACGACCAGCTGGTTGTGGAAGTGCCTGAACTGGGTGTCACCTACGGGAAAGGAGAACTGATCTCGTTCCATGCCGAGGAGGCGATAAAGGCTGGTTATGCGGAGCATATCGCTGCTGATCTGGACGGAGTGCTTGAATACCTGGGTGCTTCGGAATACTCCGTGCTGACGGTGGAAATCTCGCTCGCCGAACAGGTCGGACGTTTCCTGACGAATCCTTATGTCCAGACGGTACTGCTGCTGATCGGCATCGCGGGGGTCGTCATCGAACTCCTGATTCCTGGCTTTGGTCTGCCCGGTATACTGGGCATCGCCGGATTCGCGCTTTACTTCCTGGGCAACTATGCAGCAGGCTTTGCAGGTGTAGAGCATATCGTCATGTTTGTTGCCGGCATCGTCCTGATGCTGTTCGAGCTGTTCGTCCCAAGCTTCGGGATCCTCGGCATCATCGGCATCCTGTCGCTGTTCAGCGGGGTTGTACTGTCCGCCAACAAGACCGGGCAGGCGTTGATGTCGCTTGGTATTGCGCTGCTGCTGGCGATGGTTGTGGTGGCGATCGTCGTGCGCATCTTCAAGCATCGCGGCATCTGGAACCGGTTCATCCTGAAGGACAAACTTGATAAGGAGAGCGGCTTCGTCTCCAATGTAGAACGATCGGATCTGCTGGGAGCGATCGGCAAGGCAACAACCGTGCTGCGGCCAGCGGGGATCGCGCTGATCAACGGCGACAAGGTCGATGTCGTGACGAATGGCGAGTACATCCCGGCAGGAAGGCCGATTAAGGTAATCCATGTTGAAGGAATGCGGATCGTTGTAAGCGAATGGGAAGAAGGGGAATAATACGGTTACCATACCAAGGAGGTTATCTGCCATATGGGATTTGAATCTGTGATCTTCATGTTATTCATCGCGCTCGCGCTCGTTGTGCTGGTCGTCTTGTTCAGCTTCGTGCCGGTCATGCTCTGGATCTCTGCCCTGGCTTCCGGAGTGCGGATCGGCATCATCACACTCATCGCGATGCGTCTCAGACGGGTGATCCCGCACCGTATCGTCAATCCGATGATCAAGGCAACCAAGGCTGGTCTTGGTCTGTCGATCAATCAACTGGAAAGCCACTACCTCGCAGGCGGCAATGTGGACCGCGTGGTGAACGCCCTGATCGCCGCGCAGCGCGCCAATATTCCGCTTGGCTTCGAGCGGGCGGCCGCGATCGACCTGGCGGGCCGCGACGTGCTGAACGCCGTGCAGATGAGCGTCAACCCGAAGGTTATCGAGACGCCGATCGTCGCAGCGGTGGCGAAGGACGGCATCGAAGTAAAGGTTCGCGCTCGTGTAACGGTCCGTGCGAACATCGATCGGCTCGTCGGCGGCGCTGGTGAAGAAACGATTATCGCCCGCGTAGGTGAAGGTATCGTAACGACAGTCGGTTCGGCGACTACGCACAAGGAAGTGTTGGAGAATCCGGACACGATCTCCCGGGTTGTGCTGGAGAAAGGACTGGATGCCGGCACTGCGTTTGAGATCCTGTCCATCGATATCGCCGATGTCGATGTAGGTCGAAACATCGGCGCTCAGCTGCAGACGGACCAGGCGGAAGCCGACAAGCGCATCGCCCAGGCGAAAGCGGAGGAACGCCGCGCAATGGCGGTTGCGCAGGAACAGGAGATGAAGGCGCGCGTCGAGGAGATGCGGGCGAAGGTGGTCGAAGCGGAATCGCAAGTTCCGCTTGCGATGGCAGAAGCGCTGCGTGAAGGCAAGCTCGGCGTGATGGATTACATGAACCTTCGCAATCTCGAATCGGATACGAATATGCGCAATTCCATCGGCCGGATAGCGGATCCGGGCATCACCGGCAACAGCAATGAATAATTGCAAGAGAGGCTGCAAAGCATCGGCTGCCAGGCATCGTACCGATCGAGCTGCAGGCAGGCCGGGCGAAAGTGAGGTGGGACGTTGGAAGCGATCATAGGCATCATCATCGTGTTCTGGGTGCTAACTTCCTTGCTCGGAGGCGGCAAGAAGCAGCAGAGGCAAGGGCCGAGGCGCCCCATGTCCGGTATGCCGCCTTTCACCGGAGGTCCCGGGATGCCCAGACCGCCTCTTCAGCGCACGAAGCGCCAACCTGTCAGGCAGGAAGAGCGCAGCGGCGGATCCATAGGCGATGCATCACCTTCGGCGGGACTGGGTGATCCTCATCCCTGGTCTCAGAGGGCGGATCAGGACGATCAGACTTCCGCCTTATCCGGTGAAATCTATCGAAGCCAGTCAAGCTCATATGAGCCTGAGGAACCCGCATCTCACGCCACAGAGGCATACGAAATCCAGCGCGCCGCTCCTGATTCGGATCGCTTGTCCAGAACGGTTGCTTCCGCATCGTCTGGTTGCAGTGGTCAGACGAAGCGCGATGCGTCGAAGGATGCGAACAGGACAGTGCCCAATCAGAACGAGGTCCTGAAAGGGATCATCTGGTCGGAGATCCTTGGACCTCCCAAATCTCGCCGCCGCATCAGATCATAGATGAGAAGTCATGGAAACGGGCTGCACAGCAGGTTGGTGAATTCCGGCCTTCGTGCAGTCCGTTTTTATTGGTCTTATAGAAAGTATAACTTCCCATACATTCTCGTAAGACATAAGAAATACTAAGCTGCCACCGGCGTCCTAAAGGACTTGGCGCCAGCCAGGTATTTCTTTATCTGGAAACCTTGCTCCCGAGGGGCATAAGCCGCTTCCCAATCATAATTTCCCCTCTTCCGGCATAAGGATGTAAAAGCCTGCGCTTCTACCCGTCACACCGTTCACCTTGGTTGTCAGAGCTGAAGGAGGGTCCCGAGCCAATGCCGCAATTAGGCAAGAGATTGCGCAAGTTGACCGCACAATTCCTCGATCTTCCCAAGGACGTCGTGTTCGATATACCGAGAATGACGATGATCGGGAATATGCAATTGTATATTGAAAATCATCGCGGCGTGATGGAATTCTCCAACAAACTGTTGAAACTGCGCCTGACAAGCGGATACGTGGAAATAACCGGACAAGATCTGGTGATACGTGCTATTCTTGCGGAGGAAGTGTTTATCGAAGGAACGATCGACAACGTCGCCTACAAGACGGACTTTCGGTTGTGAAGCAGCGGAGACGGCGGACAGGAGGACACGGGCGGATGATGATGCCTGAATCCGTTGACCGTTAAGCGGTTGGCTGATGTCAACGCCTGGATGGGCTGCGGCTTCAGTCATGCTGCCGTCGAAGCGCCTGAGCAGGCGGGAATCGAGTGATCCGAATGCGAATCTGTATATACAGGAGGAGCGGGTATGCAATCGAATATCTTGTCATTGATCAGGGGCTTCGTCCGCCTGCGGGTGAGGGGGAAGCACAAGGAGCTCCTGCTGAATCGCCTGGTGGACGAGCGTATCATGGTATGGAACATATCGCGGCTGAACGATGAGATGGAGCTGGATATTCACCTGAGTGATTTTTATCGCCTACGTGCGTTCCTGAAAGAGACAGGCTGTCGGATGCGCGTGGTCGATCGGTTCGGCGCGCCGTTCTGGCTGCATCGGCTGGAGCGGCGGAAGTTCTGGGTGGCAGGCTTCTTCCTGTTCGTCCTCGGATTGTACATGCTCTCTTCCCTGGTCTGGTCCGTCCAGATCATCGGCAACGAGCGGGTCAGCACGCAAACGGTGCGTGAGATCGCGGCGGAGCAAGGTATCCATCCCTGGGCGTGGAAATTCCGGCTCGCGGATCTCGATGAGCTGTCGTCCAGGCTGATGCAGCGCATCCCGGAAGCTGCCTGGGTCGGCGTGTCCATGCAAGGCACGCGCGTGACGATCGAGATCGTCGAGAATACAGTACCGGAAGAGCGGCCGCTCATGAATCCCAGACATCTCGTCTCCACATCGGATGCGGTCATTACGGAGATCATCACCGAGCAGGGCAAACCGATGGTTCGCCGCAACATGCGCGTCAAGAAAGGGGACATCCTCATCTCCGGCATCATCGGCAATGAGAACTTCCAGCAGGTCGTTGTAGCCAAAGGCGAGGTGAAGGGGCTTGTCTGGTATGAATACGAGATCAACGTGCCGTTGAAGCAGTCGCGCAAAGTGTATACCGGCAACGAGCAGCACCGTTTCTATCTCGTCTTCGGCAATCACGCATTGCTGATTACCGGCTATGGACAAGAACCGTATGCGCAAGAAGTGAAGCAGCAGGAAAGAGAGGTGCTCAAATGGCGCGATTATACCCTGCCCTTCGGTTGGATCAGCGAGCGGAGGAGCGAAGTGAGGATCGATACGTATGAGATCAAGCCGGAAACGGCCAGGGAGCTGGGGCTGTCACAGGTACGAGCCGATATCGTCGCGAAATATGGCCTGGATGCGCAAATCCATGGCGAAAAAATTTTGCATGAAAGCATCCAGAATGGTAAAGTTTATATGAAAGTACTTCTTGAAGTTGAGCACTCGATCAGCGAAGAACGGCCGATCGTTCCGCTCGCTGGAAGCGACCCAATATCGGATTAAGGAGATTGAGAGTTTGCAACGAGTTGACAGATCCATCCAGATAGACTTGAAAAACATGTCGGAGGGCCTGGCATTGTTTGGGCCGCAAGACAAGCACCTGCGACTGATTGAACAGCATTTTCATGCGAAGATCATGTCCCGCGAAGCAGATGTTGTCATCGAAGGCGACAGCCGTGAGCTGGACAGCCTCGAGCAGCTGTTTCGCGTCCTGCTCACCCTTATCCGCAAGGGATACCAATTGAATGAACGCGACGTCTCCTATGCGATCGAACTCAGCAAAAACTTGCAAGCTGACGAACTGCTTGATCTGTACAAGGCGGAGATCACAACAACCTACCGCGGCAAACCGATCCGCGTGAAAACCATCGGACAGAGGCATTATGTATCGACCATCCGCAAGAAAGATATCGTCTTCGGTGTAGGACCGGCCGGAACGGGCAAAACGTATCTGGCCGTTGTGCTTGCTGTTGTTGCGCTGAAGGAAGGTTCGGTGAAGCGCATCGTGCTCACACGGCCGGCGGTCGAAGCCGGGGAGAGCCTGGGATTTTTGCCGGGCGATCTGCAGGAAAAGGTTGACCCATACCTGAGGCCGTTGTATGATGCACTTAACGATGTATTGGGATCAGAGCAAGTGGCCAAATCCCTGGAGCGCGGCTTTATCGAGATCGCTCCATTGGCATATATGCGCGGAAGAACGCTGGATGATTCGTTTATCATTTTGGACGAGGCGCAGAACACGACTCCCGAGCAGATGAAGATGTTCCTGACTCGGCTAGGCTTCGGTTCGAAGATGGTGATCACTGGCGATGTTACACAGATCGACCTGCCTCGCGGCAAAACCAGCGGTTTGATCGAAGCGGAACGCATCCTGAGAGGGATCGAGGAGATCGGGTTCATTCATTTTACGGAGCAAGACGTCGTGCGTCACACCCTCGTGCAGAAAATCATCACAGCTTACAACGAGAACAGCAATCACGTATAGAAAGGACATGTCCGAATGATGCATTCACAGTCTGCCCGGCAAGGTGCGAATCATGATCGCAATGTCAAAAAGACTATACAGAATGGCTGGAAGAACAGTTTCGGCATGCGGATCGTCCTCTATCTCTGCATGGCGATTCTTTTCTATGTCTCAGTCAGCGGTAACCTGCTGCCTGAAAAGTATAATATAGAGCCTGGTATGGTAAGCGAATCGACGATTCTTGCGCCGAAGCAGATTTTGAATGAAGCGGCCACGCGCAAGGCCCAGGACGAAGCTGCCGAGCGAGTGCAGCCGGTCTATGCGGTGGTGAACATGCAGAATGGCGAGCTGCTGGCCGCCCTGTTCGACAAGCTGGAAGCGATCAATGCGGACACGACTTTCACCTCGAGCGAACGCAATCAGCTGTTCCCGCAAGTATTTCCCGCGGAGTATGAAGCGTTCTATGATCAGAAGATCAAGGACTGGGAGAAGAACGGAACGTACAATGTATCCGTCCTGGAAGCGATGCGCAGCGCTGTGCAGGATCAGCAATACCGCATCCCGCAGGAGTCCTATTTCAAGTTCTCGCGCCTGACTTCGGAACAGATCGAAGAGATGGAGCCGGTCGCGCGGCAGATCGTCGATCGCCTGATGAGCGAGCCAATCGAAACAGCGGAACGGGCAAGAGCCAAGGTTGCCGAGCTCGTCAATGCCTCTTCGCTCAATTCGGCGAATTCCCGCGAGATCGTCCAGGAAATCATCCGCTTCGTCATCACGCCGAACAAGATCAGCGATCCGGAAGCGACCTTGCAAGCGAAGGAAGCGGCACGCAGCAGCGTGGAGCCGATCTACATACAGAAGAACGACATTCTGGTCAGCCAGGGACAGGTCATTACGCCCGAGTTGTATCAGATGCTGCAAGACCTTGACCTGCTGGGAACGGAGATCAACTATGCCGCGCAGATCGGCTTGATTCTCCTGATCCTGCTTATGGTTGTCGTCCTCTACTGGTATATCTATCAGAGCGATCTGCAGATTCGCCACAATAACATGCAGATGCTCATGCTGCTCATCATCTACGTCATCAACGTCGTGGTGATGAAGATCGTGGCGCTCGGCCAGAGCCAGGATTACCTGTATGTCGGCTATCTGGCTCCGGTGGCGCTTGGCAGCATGCTGATCGCGATTTTGCTGGAAGGGCGGCTGGCCATCCTCAGTTCGGTTATTTTTGCGGTATTATCGAGCATCATATTCAATACCGGGACGACGGATCAACTGTTTCATTTCCACTTTGGCTTCGTCTCCCTGATCGTCTGCCTCGTATCGGTATTCGCCATCCAGAAGGCGAGCCAGCGTTCGGCGATCCTGAAGACGGGCCTGCTCATCTCGCTCAGCGGCGCATTGGCAGTGCTCAGCCTGATCCTGCTGCAAGATCAGCTAAGCGACCTGGAGAACATCGTCCTCTCGCTCGTGTTCGTGCTGGCCAGCGGTATGTTGACGGCGGTGCTGGTGATTGGCCTCCTGCCATTCTTCGAGACGGCGTTTGGCATCCTGTCTCCGCTGAAGCTGATCGAGCTGTCCAACCCGAATCATCCGCTCTTGCGCAAATTGCTCGTGGAGACGCCGGGCACCTATCATCACAGCGTGATGGTCGGTAATCTGTCAGAGGCGGCAGCGGAAGCGATCGGCGCCAACGGCCTCCTGTGCCGGGTCGGGTCGTTCTATCACGACCTGGGCAAGACGAAGCGGCCGAGCTATTTTATCGAAAATCAGGGCAATATGGGAAATCCGCACGACGATATCGAGCCCAGCCTCAGCAAGGAGATCATCATCGCCCACGCTCGGGATGGCGAGCAGATGCTGCGCGAACACAAGATGCCGAAACAGATCTGTGACATCGCGGCGCAGCATCACGGCACGTCGCTTCTCAAATACTTCTACCACAAGGCGATCAAGCTCGCTGAGGAGCGCGGGCAGCCGATCGACTTCACGGAGGAGGATTACCGTTATCCCGGACCGAAGGCGCAGACCAAAGAGGCGGCGATCGTCGGCATCGCCGATTCGGTGGAGGCAGCGGTGCGCTCGTTAAGGAGTCCGTCCCTGGAGCAGATCAGCGCGCTCGTGGACAAGATCATCAAGGATAAGCTGGAGGATCATCAGTTCAACGAATGTGACCTGACGATGCGGGAGCTCGACATCATCGGCAACACGCTGAAGGAGTCGCTGCTCGGCATCTTCCATTCGCGCATCGAGTACCCGGAAATGGCGAAGAAGAAGGAAGAGAACCCCGGCACGAGCCATACGGCGTAGTGCCTTCAAGTCTTAACAAGGGCATCATACGAACCTGACAGGATCAGACTGACTGACACAGGATAAGGAGAGCTTGAGAAGATGGCGTTAACGCTCATATGCAACAATGAACAGGATAAGCATCAGATTCCCGAAGCCTGGACAACCCTGCTGGAGAGATTGCTGGAGCTGGCGGGCGAAAGCGAGCAAGTGGAGGACGGCGAAGTCGCGCTGACGTTTGTCGATGACGAGCAGATCCACGAGATGAATCGCACCTATCGCGGCATCGACCGGCCGACCGATGTGCTTTCGTTTGCGATGCTGGAGGAAGGAGAGGGCGAGATCGATATCGCCTTCGACGAAGACGAGGAGGCTCCGACGGTGATGCTGGGCGACATCATCATCTCGGTGGACCGGGCGATCGAGCAAAGCGAGGAATACGGCCATAGCCTGGAACGGGAGATCGGCTTCCTGTTCGTGCACGGGTTCCTCCACCTGCTCGGTTACGATCACGATGAGGAGGAGGCGGAACGCGAGATGTTCGCGAAACAGGAGGACATCCTGCGGAAGGCCGGTCTGGAAAGATGAAGGCGCTTGGAAAGCTGTTCAGAAGCTTCAGCTATGCATTTGACGGGCTGCGTTATTCCTTTGCGACGCAGCTCAATATGCGCATCCATATGACGGCTGCAGCTCTGGTGTCCTTGCTGACGCTGCTGCTGCCGCTGTCGACCGCGGAGATCCTGTTTGTCACGGCCGCCGTTTGCGCCGTCATCATCTGCGAGCTGGCCAATACGGCGCTGGAGACGGTCGTCGACATGATCAGCCCGCATCCCCACCCGCTTGCCAAAATAGCCAAAGATATCGCTGCAGCCGCCGTCATGGTGTCTGCTTTTTTTGCCGTTATCATCGGTGCCGTTATTTTCCTGCCGCTCCTCATCCATCTGTTCGCAAGCGGCAACTGGCACGAGCCTGGAGTGACCTTCCCGTCGCTCGTCGCAGCCGTGATGATGCTGTCTCTGGCTGCATCCGCATGCGTCAATGCGGGCAACCGAGGGCACAATACAACCATCGGAAAACTTACCGCGAAGCAGGAGCTGATGAAAATGACCCATTCGATCCTGGATATATCCGCACTTGGCCGCGAAGAACGCGAGCTTGTCGAGCATGCCATGGAGGCGAGGGCGCGCGCTTATGTGCCTTACTCTCGCTTCAAGGTAGGAAGCGCCGTAAGGGCGGCCGACGCGCAACTGTATGGCGGCTGCAATATCGAAAACGCCGCGTACGGCAGCACCAACTGCGCAGAGCGGTCAGCGCTCTTCCATGCGGTATCGAGGGGCGCTGAGCCGGGAGGCTTCCGCATGTTGGCCGTCGTCGGCGAGACGGATGAGCCGATTACGCCTTGCGGCGCTTGCCGGCAGGTGATGGCCGAGCTGTGCGCGCCTGATATGCCGGTCATCCTGGCGAACACCAGAGGCCAGGCAGTGCGCACGACGGTCGCTGAACTGCTGCCAGGCGCTTTTTCGAAACGGGCTCTGCATACGAACACAGAACGTCAAGCCAAACGCTAGAATCAAAGGAGAATCACGATGAGCAAGAACAAATCCCCTTTCCGATCGGGCTTCGTTACGATCGTCGGCAGGCCGAATGTTGGCAAATCGACCTTGCTGAATCAGATGATCGGCCAGAAGATCGCGATCATGTCCGACAAACCGCAAACGACGCGCAACAAGATTCAAGCCGTCTACACGAGCGATGAAGCGCAGATCGTGTTCATCGATACGCCGGGCATCCACAAGCCGAAGTCGAAGCTCGGCGACTACATGGTGCAGGCTGCTACTTCCACGCTGAATGAGGTCGATCTGATCCTGTTCCTGATCGACGTGTCGGAGGCGATGGGCGGCGGCGACCGTTTCATCATGAAGCAGTTCGAGAATGTCACCACGCCTGTATACTGCGTGATGAACAAGATCGACCTGATCCATCCTGAGAAGCTGCTCGAGATCATCGACGCGTATCGCGCAGAGTACCCCTTCACGGAATTTATCCCGGTGTCGGCCAAGCTCGGCAACAACGTGTCGACGCTGATCGAGCAGATCGTGAAGGTGCTTCCGGAAGGTCCGAAGTATTATCCGGACGATCAGATCACCGACCATCCGGAGCAATTTATCATCGCGGAGCTCATTCGCGAGAAGCTGCTGCATGCTACCTTCGACGAAGTGCCGCATTCGCTGGCGGTGCAGATCGAGAATATGTATGTCCAGGACAACGGCGTCGTCTATATCGGCGCAGTGATCTTCGTCGAACGCGATTCGCAGAAGGGCATCATCATCGGCAAACAAGGCTCGATGCTGAAGGAGATCGGCCGATTGGCGCGGATCGACATCGAAACCCTGCTCGGCTCGCGCATCTTCCTGGAGCTGTGGGTGAAGGTGAAGAAGGATTGGCGCAATCATGACCTTGTCCTGCGAGATTTAGGCTTTCACAAAGAATAAAGATGCGGTACCATTAATCGTGGATGCAATTCCATGTGCCACTTATTACTTCGGATATACGTCTTGCTTTCGATTCACCCTAAGTATGTTCGGTTGACATCAATTCATATCCTGATGTGAAAGGATGAATACGAATGAAAGATTTTTCATGGAAAGTATTCACGATGACCGGGGACGTAGATGCGTACATGCTGTACAAGGAATCACAGAGGGATGAATGGCACGAACAACAGGAAGAAGATTGGGATGATAGCGAAACCGAGGATTTTGAATATATGTAAGGAACGGAGTTATGTATGCTGATCAGAGTCGAGGGGATCGTCCTCCGCGCGGTCGATTATGGGGAGGGGAACCGTATCCTGAGCGTGCTCACGAAGCAGGCGGGCAAGCTCAGTATGATGGCGAGAGGAGCGAAGAAAGTCAAGAGCCGCTTCTCCGCTATCTCACAACCTTTTACATACGGAGAATTCGTCGTATTCCGCAGCTCGCTGCAGTCGATGGGGACGATCAATTCCGGCGAGCTTATCCGGTCGCATCAGCGATTGCGCGAGGAACTGATCCTCTCTGCCTATGCCGCTTACCTCGCTGAGATGACGAATCGCCTCGTCGAGGACGGGGAGCGGATCGACGGGCTGTTCGAGCAGCTGCTGGCGGCATTTGAGGCGCTCGAGGATGGTAAGGATGCGGAGGTCATCACCAATATCTATGAACTGCATATGCTCGCGATCGCAGGCTTCATGCCGAAGCTGGACGCATGCGTGATGTGCGGCGGCGGAAGCGGCGAACTCATCGCCTGGAGCATCGAGCATGGCGGCGCTGTCTGCCGGTCATGCCGCTTTCGGGATCCGCAAGCGGTGGAAGCGGGAGAGAAAGTGCTGAAGCTGCTCAGATTGTTCCAGCAGGTGGACCTGCGCAGGATCGGCAATATCAACATCTCGGCCGCAAGCAAAGCCCAGCTCAGCCGGCTGATCCGTACCTATATGGACGGCTATCTGCATGTCCGCTGGAAGTCGCGCGATTTTCTCGATCAGCTCGGCAAAGTACATTTTGACGAGTCATGAAGAACATGGTATAATGATCCACGTTGTGCCTGCAGGGCATAACGGTTAATCGCATATCGGCGCGAAGAAGGAAAGGAGTAGCCGAGCAGTCGCTCATCCAAGCGAGCCGGGGACGGTGGGAGCCCGGTATGGCGGGTCGGCGAAGGGCGTTCCGGAGCGCATGCTTGATCAAGGTGGGCAGTTCGCAAGAATTGCCAATTAGGGTGGAACCGCGGGAGCAACAGCTCTCGTCCCTATGTCGGACAGTCGGCATAGGGACGGGAGTTTTTTATTTGTCTTATAGAAAGTATAACTTCCCATACATTCTCGTAAGACATAAGAAATACTAAGCTGCCACCGGCGTCCTAAAGGACTTGGCGCCAGCCAAGTATTTCTTTACAGTGAAGTTGGATGAGAGGTGTTAGGCATGAATTTTCAGCAGATGATACTGACGCTGCAAGAGTTCTGGGCTGAGCAGAACTGCATCATCGTGCAACCGTATGACGTGGAGAAAGGCGCGGGCACAATGAATCCGATGACATTCCTGCGCAGCATCGGTCCTGAGCCGTGGAATGTCGCATATGTAGAGCCTTCCAGACGGCCGACGGACGGCCGTTACGGGGAGAATCCGAACCGCTTGTACCAGCATCACCAGTTCCAGGTGATCATGAAGCCATCTCCGGACAATATCCAGGAGATCTATCTCGAGAGTCTGGAGCGGCTCGGCATCGACCCGTTGCATCACGACATTCGCTTCGTTGAGGACAACTGGGAATCGCCGACGCTCGGCGCATGGGGGCTCGGCTGGGAAGTATGGCTCGACGGCATGGAGGTTACGCAGTTTACCTATTTCCAGCAAGTCGGCGGTCTCGATGCCCATCCGGTTGCCGTTGAGATTACGTACGGCCTGGAGCGTCTTGCCTCCTACATCCAGAACAAGGAGAACGTCTATGAGCTGGAGTGGGTGGACAGCATCACGTACGGCGACGTCTTCCATCAGAACGAATATGAACAGTCCAAATATACGTTTGAGGTTTCCGATGTGAAGATGCTGTTTACGCTGTTCAATACGTACGAAGAAGAAGCGAAGCGGGCGATGGAAGCGGAGCTCGTGTTGCCGGCATACGACTACGTGCTGAAGTGCTCGCATACATTCAACCTGCTGGATGCGCGCGGCGCGATCAGCGTAACGGAACGCACCGGTTATATCATGCGCGTGCGCAACCTGGCGCGGCTAGTCGCCAAGGCTTATTACGATTCAAGAGAGCGGCTGGGCTTCCCGCTGCTGAAAGGCGCCGAGCGGGAGAAGCTGCTGGCCGGCAAAGGTAAGGAGGCGAATCAGGATGCCTAAGGATCTGCTGATCGAGATCGGGCTCGAGGAAGTGCCGGCGCGGTTCATGCGCGGTGCCATCGAGCAGTTGACGGACAAGGTAGGCATGTGGTTGGCGGATGCGCGTATCGAGCACGGGGACGTCAAGGCTTATGCCACGCCGCGCCGTCTCGCGGTGCTGGTGAAGGATGCGGCGGACAAGCAGCAGGACATCAGCGAGGAGAACAAGGGTCCTGCGAAGAAGATCGCCCTCGATGAACAAGGCAACTGGACCAAAGCGGCGCTCGGTTTCGCCCGCGGCCAGGGGATTCAGCCGGAAGAGCTGTATTTCAAGGAGCTCGGCGGCGTGGAATATGTGTTCGCGAAGCGCAGCAGCGTTGGTCAGCCGACGGCAAGCGTCTTGCCGGAAGGACTGACCTCGATCATCACATCGCTGACCTTCCCGAAGAATATGCGCTGGGGAGCCTATGATCTGCGCTTCGTGCGGCCGATCAAGTGGATCGTCGCGCTGTTCGGCAGCGAAGTGATCGATCTGGAAATTGCCGGCGTGCGCTCGGGCCGCACCACGTACGGACATCGCTTCCTCGGGCAAGCAGCGGAGCTGCCGGCACCGGAGCACTATGAAGAGACGCTGAAGCGGGAGTTCGTCATCGCCGACATCGAGGAGCGCCAGGCGCTCATCGTCAGCCAGATCGAGAAGCTGGCGCAGGAACGCGGCTGGCAGGTGCCGATCAAGGAGGATCTGCTGGAAGAAGTGCTGTTCCTCGTCGAGTATCCGACGGTGCTGACCGGCAGCTTCGATCCGGATTTCCTGAACATTCCGCAGGAAGTGCTGATCACCTCGATGCGCGAGCATCAGCGCTACTTCCCTGTACTGGACGGCGCGGGCAAGCTGCTGCCGCACTTCATCACCGTGCGCAACGGCAACGATCTCTCGCTTGACCAGGTGGCCAGGGGCAATGAGAAGGTGCTGCGCGCCAGACTGTCGGATGCGAAGTTCTTCTACGAGGAAGATCAGAAGCTGCCTATCGAAACGGCGATGTCGAAGCTCGAAAACGTGGTCTTCCATGAGGAGCTTGGCACGATCGGCGACAAGGTCAGACGCGTCCGCAGGGTTGCGGATCAGCTGAGCGAGACATGTCGTCTGGCTGCAGCGGATGTTGCAGTTGTGGAGCGCACAGCGGCGATCTGCAAGTTCGACCTGGTAACGCAGATGGTCTACGAATTCCCTGAGCTGCAAGGCGTCATGGGCATGGACTATGCGCGCAAAGCCGGTGAGCCGGAAGGGGTGGCCGTTGCGATCAACGAGCATTATCAGCCGCGCTTCTCCGGAGACGCTTCGCCTGCGACATTGCCTGGCGCGATCGTCAGCATCGCCGACAAGATCGATACGATCGCAGGGTGCTTCGCAATCGGCATCATCCCGACTGGCTCGCAGGATCCGTATGCTCTCAGGCGCCAGGCGCAGGGCATCGTCCAGATCATCCTGGACCATCAGTTGCCGCTCAGCCTGAGCCGGCTGTTCGACATCGCCCTCAGCGTCTATCGCGATTCCCGTCCGTCTGCCTTGAAGCGCAGCGAAGCGGAGATCGCGCGCGATCTGATGGAATTCTTCGGCTTGCGCGTCAAGCATGTGCTCGGCGAGATCGCCCGCTACGACATCGTCGATGCGGTTATGGCAGCGGGCTATGAAGACGTCGTCTCCACGGTGCGCAGATGCCGGGCGCTGGCTGAAGCGGTGCAAGAGCTTCCGGAGATGAAGGCGATCTGCGATTCCTTCACCCGCGTCATGAACCTCGCGGCCAAGGCGGAGTCCAGCGGTGCGCCGGATGAGCAGCTGTTCCAGGAGGAAGTTGAACGCAAGCTCTACGCAGCATGGCAGGATGTCCATCAGGCAGCGGAGCAGAAGCTGGCTGGCGGCGAAGAAGGGCAGGCGCTGCGTGAGCTGACGAGACTGACCAAACCAATCACGTCCTATTTCGATGCGGTGATGGTCATGGCGGAGGATGAGCGCATCCGTGCGAACCGCCTGCGCATGCTGACAATGATCGACAAGGATCTGCGCAAGATCGCAGATTTCAACAAGCTGGTCTGGTAAAGGCTCGTTTCTTGAATAATAAGTCAGCGAAGCGGCGAGCAGGAGTTTTTTCTCTGCTGAGCGTATATAATAGTAACGATAGTAACGGTTTTCCGTCGCTTCGCTGATCATCATTCATCGTTTGTCGTATGGTCAAACATCGCTAAAGCATACACTTAAGGGCATTATTTCCCATGGAAACGAGTGGTTCATATCGCACACGCCAAGACGCGAATATTGGTGGATGCCGATGCCTGTCCGGTCAAACAGGAGATTATGACCGCCGCGCGTCGGTTCGCGGCGCCAGTCATCATGGTCGCTTCCTATGCGCATAGACTGATGCCGGAAGAAGGAGTGGAGGTCGTCCAGGTAGATCCATCGGATCAGGCCGTAGATCTCTATATCGCCAATCACATGCGTCCTGGCGATATCGTCATCACGCAGGATTTCGGCGTTGCTGCGCTTGCGCTTGGCAGGGGGGCGCTGGCGATGTCGTTCCGCGGGCAGCCATATACGGCGGACAATATCGACTTCCTGCTCGCTTCGCGGCATGCGCGAAGCAGGGCGAGGCGCGGAGGATTGCGGACGAAAGGGCCGCGCGCCATGACGGACAGCGACAGGGAGATTTTTCTACACCATCTGACAAAAGTTTTGCGCGAGAGGCAGGAAAATGAGAGCGTCTAGCGAATAAGTTAGAACGGTGTTAGTACGGCAAGACAGCTGGACGATGAACCGGATATTGCGGTAGATAAAGGTGGTCAGGATGCATAGGATTCCGGAAGACGTCATCGCTGCCGTCCTCAGTAAGACCAACATCGTGGATGTCGTATCGAAGCATGTGCACTTGACGAAGCAGGGCAAATATCTAAAAGGACTCTGTCCATTCCACTCCGAGAAAACACCGTCATTCACCGTCACGCCTGAGAAGCAGATCTTCTATTGTTACGGCTGCGGGAAAGGCGGCAGCGCGATCAAGTTCGTCATGGAGATCGAGGGCGTCTCATTCCAGGAAGCCGTCAGACAGCTTGCGGAAGAAGCTGAAGTGCCGATTCTCTTGGAAGATCGTCCTGAAGTGCAGGATGAACATGCCGCCGAGAGGAAGCAGTTGGTGGAAGCGCATGAGCTCGCCGCCAAATGGTTTCACTACATATTGATGAATACCGAACAAGGTCGGCCAGCGCTGGACTATCTGCGGAGCCGGGGGTTCAGCGACAAGCTGATCGCCGCTTTCCAGATCGGGTATGCACCGCAGATGCGCGATGCCTTGACGCAGTTTCTGGACAAACGCGAATTTTCCCTCCCGCTGATGGAGAGAGGCGGCCTGATCGCCTTGCACGAGGAGAAGCATCAGTATTATGATCGATTCCGCGACAGGGTCATGTTTCCGCTTCATGACAGCTCAGGACGGATCATCGCCTTTGCCGGAAGGGCGATCGGTGATCTTCAGCCCAAATATCTCAACACGCCCGAATCGCAGATTTTTCACAAAAGCCGCTTGTTATATCACTTTCACGAGGCCAAATCGGAAATCCGCAAGACAGGTCAGATCGTGTTGTTCGAAGGGTATGTTGATGTGATCAAAGCGTGGGAAGCCGGTGTTCACAATGGGGTGGCCAGCATGGGAACGGCGCTCACGGAAGAGCATGTCAGGCTCATCAAACGGCATGCTTCGCGCGTCGTGATCTGCTATGACGGTGATGACGCTGGCATCAATGCCGCATACAAGAGCCTGTCCTTGCTGGAGAAGGCGGGACTGTCGGTCAATGTGGCCGTTATTCCGGATCGTATGGACCCTGACGAGTATATCATCCGATATGGCGGCGAGCGGTTTCGCTCCGAGATCGTCCAGGGGGCTGTCAGTTCGATCCGCTTCAAGCTTGACTACTTGCGCCGCAGCTACAGGCTGAACACCGAGGATGGGAAGCTGAGGTATATTCGGGCTGCTCTCCGGATCATCGCGGGCATGCGTTCGCCTGTCGAGCGAGAATATTACCTGAAGGATCTGGCAAGCAGTCAGCAGGTTTCGCTCGAATCGCTGAAGCAGGAACTTCAGCAAACGATCGAAGCTTCGCAAAAAAAGGAGCAATTCGGGGATAATATAGGAAAACCGTGGAATAATGGAATGAATGACAGGAGAGAAGAGATTACACGTCCTGCACTTCGTCCGGCATATTATAATGCAGAACTGAATCTGCTGGCGGCCATGCTGCAGGATGCGAGCATCGCCAGACTCGTACAGGAGAGGCTTGGCGCAGACTTTAATGTTGAGGCTCATGCAGCTTTAGCTGCTTATATATATCGCTATTATCACGATCATGATTCGCTGGAACTGTCGACCTTTCTGTCCATGCTGCAAGATGACGAGCTGGAGCGATTGGTCAGTTCCTTGTCGATGGAAGACGTCGCTGCGGTCATGAACGAGCGGGCCCTGGAGGATCATATCCGACAGATCCGGAAGGCGCCCATGCAGATGGCTATCGAGCAGAAAAAGGAAGAGCTTCACCGTGCGGAGCGATCCGGAGATGTGCAGTCAGCGGTGAAGATTGCAGGTGAGATTATGACCCTGGAAAAGCAGCTGAAAGACATGCAGCATTAAGTCGATTCTAGGGAGGAGGGAGTTAGACCATGGTAAGCAAACCAGATACAGAACATGATGCGGAGTTGACGCTTGAACAGGTCAAGGAGCAGTTGATTGAACTGGGCAAGAAGCGCAACGCCTTGACGTATAAAGATATCATGGAGCGATTAAGCCCGTTCGACCAGGATCCGGATCAGATGGATGATTTTTTCGAACAGCTGGCAGATCTGGGCATTGACATCGTCAATGATCATGAAGATCTTGAGCGGCTACGTAGCGAAGGAGAAGAAGCAGACGGAGATGACTTCAACTTTGACGATGATCTGTCACTGCCGCCTGGCATCAAGATTAACGACCCGGTACGGATGTATCTGAAGGAGATCGGTCGTGTTCCGCTGCTCATGGCAGAAGAGGAGATCGAACTGGCCAAGCGCATCGAGCAAGGTGACGAGGAAGCCAAACGCCGCCTGGCTGAAGCGAACCTGAGGCTCGTCGTCAGCATAGCCAAGCGCTATGTCGGGCGCGGCATGCTGTTCCTCGATCTGATCCAGGAAGGCAATATGGGACTGATCAAGGCCGTGGAAAAATTCGATCATCAGAAAGGCTTCAAATTCAGTACTTACGCCACCTGGTGGATCCGTCAAGCGATCACCCGCGCAATCGCCGACCAGGCGCGCACGATTCGCATCCCTGTGCATATGGTGGAGACGATCAACAAGCTGATCCGCGTATCCAGACAGCTCCTGCAAGAGCTCGGCCGCGAGCCTACGCCGGAGGAGATCGCCAAGGAGATGGATCTCAGCCCGGAGAAGGTGCGCGAGATTATGAAGATCGCGCAGGAGCCTGTTTCCCTGGAAACGCCGATCGGCGAGGAAGACGATTCCCACCTCGGCGACTTCATCGAGGATTCCGATGCTCTGGCACCAGCAGATGCAGCCGCGTACGAGCTGCTCAAGGAACAGCTCGAAGACGTGCTGGAGACGCTGACCGAGAGAGAAGAGAATGTGCTGAGGCTTCGTTTCGGCCTGGATGACGGACGCACGAGAACGCTCGAAGAAGTCGGCAAGGTCTTCGGCGTTACGCGCGAACGCATCCGTCAGATTGAAGCGAAAGCTCTTCGCAAGCTGCGCCATCCAAGCCGCAGCAAACGGTTGAAGGATTTTCTCGAATAGTCTTAGGCACCATATCTTGCATGCCCTCTGCTGCACCCCGCAGGAGGGTTTTTTTGCACCGTCGTCCGGACTGACCGCTGTCTACTGCGGTGCATCGGCAGTTGTACATGGGTCATCGGCGCAACAAGTTTGATCGGTTCGGTTGATACGGCCACCATTCAGCCTGACCGCTTGGTACGAGGGGGCAATGCTTCACTCGGACGAGCGGCATTCGAAGGTCAGCGAGGTGATTTGGCAATGGATCAAGACAAGCGAGCCATAATCATCAAAGAGATCCAATACTGGAAACGAACCAGGCTTCTGCCGGAACATTACTGTGATTTCTTGCTTAACCTCTACAGCAGCGGTCAGGGAGAAGCGAGCGCTGCCCGTGAACGATCGACCATCGTCGCCGCGCGGGACAGCGGCGGTTGGCTCTGGTTCGCTGCGATTGGAATTATTGCCACAGCTGTCATTTTCGCTCTTAATTTTAGCGTTTTTCCATTTCTTTTGCAAATTGCCGCAAGTGTCCTGTTCGTCATCGCGCTTATCATCTTCGGCATCAAGGTTGCGTCCCGCAGCATGCCGGTCGCGTACCTGAGTCTTGGAGCAGGCTGTTTGTTGATGCTGATCGCGGGGGAATGGATGCTCGTGCAGCATGGCTTCGAACGATCTGGATGGGCGATCGGTTATCTGGCGCTGTGTTGTCTGATTTGGACGATCATTGGCGCGTATTTGCATCTGGCATTTTTGTGTTTTAGCGGTCTGACTGGCATACTATTTGTATATGCATGGCTGCTGAGTCTCTGGTTGGACCCGCTGTATGGCGTGCCATTGCAGCTCGCCTGGATCATGGCGGCTGCTCTGTTCGTCTGGCTGGCGTATACAGCAAGGCAGAAGCTTCGCTCGCTGGGGCGCAACTGCTTCGTCGAAGGATGCCTCGCCTGGCTGGCTCCGGAGATCATGGCAGCGATCTTCGGAAATGAACTGACGGTCGGACTGCAGGTTGCGATGGTCGGCAAGATCATCGTTTTGGGTCTGTTGCTAATGATATTTCGAAAAAGATGGATTGAGTGGGTTGTTTGAATATGGTGAGACTATCCAAAAGGTTGCTGCAGGTCGCTGCGTTTGTTCCGCATGGCAGCGTGCTTGCGGATATCGGAACGGATCATGCGCTGCTCCCGGTTTATCTGGTGCAACAAGACATCATCAAGCGAGCTGTGGCGGGAGAATTGAACGAAGGGCCTTACGAAGCCGCCAGACAGCAGGTGCTCAGCGCTGGTCTCACGCAGCGGATCGATGTGAGAAGAGGCAATGGCCTCAGCGTCATCATGCCGGGTGAAGCCGATACGGTGACGATTGCCGGCATGGGCGGCGCGCTCATCACCGATATCTTGAGCGCAGGACTGGCGCGCCTCGCTGGCGTTGATACGCTCATCCTCCAGCCCAACGTGGCAGAGGATGCGGTGCGCAGATGGCTGCTGGAGCATGACTATGTATTGCTGGATGAAGCGATTCTGACCGAGGACGGAGTGACGTACGAGATCCTGCATGCGGAGCATGCCCGGGTCGCTCCGATCTCGAATGAAGAAGTTTACAAGCCGCGAACTCTGCCGAACGGGCTGCAGGTGAATATGGAGGACAACTTGCGTTTCGGTCCGTATCTGCTGGAGCGTCTGGAAGAGCCGTTCATCGCCAAGTGGCAGGAAGAGCGGGAGAAGCTGATGCGCATTCGCAAGCAGATCGCGGCGAAAGCCGAATCCCCGCATTCCGAACAGCGATTGAAGGAAATTGACAAGGAGATCGAACGAATCACGGAGGTGCTGCAATGTACGCCCATGGACAAACCGTCATTCAGATGATGGAACGCCTGGCCCCGAAACATCTGGCGGAAGATTGGGACAAGGTCGGGCTGCAGGTGGGAACGCTGCAGAAGGAAGTGAAGAAGGTGCTGGTCACCCTCGAGGTGACGGAGGCGGTTGTGCAAGAAGCAGTACAGGAGCAAGCGGATCTGATCATCGCCCATCACCCGGTCATCTTCCGGCCGCTGAATCATCTCATCACGGATTATTCGCAAGGTCGCAAGCTGGAGCTGCTCATCAAGCATGATATTGCCGTGTATGCATCGCATACCAATCTTGACATCACCGAAGGCGGAATGAACGACTGGATGGCGGAAGCTCTGCAGCTCAGCGGCGTGAAGCCGATGCAGGAGCAGGATGCGGAGAAGCTGTTCAAGCTGGTTGTTTACGTTCCCGTGGACCATCACGAACGCGTGCTCCAGGCGATATTCGAGGCGGGAGCGGGCTGGATCGGCAACTACAGCCATTGCAGCTTCAATGTCGAAGGGACCGGCACCTTCCTGCCGCAAGAGGGAACGGATCCCTATATCGGTCAAGCGGGGAAGCTGGAGCGTGTGCAGGAGATTCGCATCGAGACGATCGTGCCGGACAGCGTGCGCAAGGCTGTGGTGCAGGCGATGCTGAAGGCTCATCCGTACGAGGAGGTCGCCTATGACCTGTATGAGCTGATCGCCCGCGGCAAGCCGAGAGGGCTCGGGCGCGTCGGAACTCTGGCTGAGCCGGTTACGCTTGAGGCGTTCGCCAATCAGGTCAAGGAGGCGCTGCGCGTGTCGCATGTTCGGGTCGTTGGACCGCTGGACAGGATGGTACGGAAGGTCGCGGTTCTCGGCGGCTCAGGCAGCAAATATGTGCGCGACGCGATCCGCTCCGGAGCGGATGTGTACGTGAGTGGAGATATCGACTATCATACGGCGCAGGACGCGCTGGCGGACGGGATCTGCATCATCGATCCGGGGCATCATGTCGAGGTGTTGATGAGAGAGAAGGTCGCGCGGTATCTGCAGCAGCAGCTGGCCGAAGCAGGTTATGCGACGGAGGCGATCGCTTCGGATGTGCCAACGGACCCGTTTACGCATCTGTGATGCGGGAAGAAGCGGCTGCAGTTGCCCCGAACCGGCGTGAGAGGCGATAATTTCGTGTTCCAAAATCAACCAGTATACATGTATCCGCGATCATGATATACTGTTTGTTACGTCAAGGAAGTTTGACAGACAATCGCCGGCGGCCTCGTGCCGCGGGAGGAAAGTCCGGGCTCCACAGGGCAGGGTGCTGGATAACGTCCAGTCAACGCGAGTTGAAGGCTAGTGCCACAGAAATGGACCGCCGATGACGTGACGAAAGTCACGAACAGGCAAGGGTGGAACCGTGGTGTAAGAGACCACGAGGACATATGGCGACTTATGTCCTGGTAAACCCCACCTGGAGCAAGACCTAAGAGGAACGCACGCAGCCACAAGCTGCAGTACTTGCCCGGTACGCGTTCGGGTTGGTCGCTTGAGCCGTTCAGCAATGTACGGCCTAGATAGATGATTGTCACTTCAAAGTGGGAGGGTGTCACCCGCGATCACCACAGAAGTACAGAACCCGGCTTATGGCAAACTTCCTTAAACAACCTATCAAAATCAGACAGGGGCTGTCCGATAAGTGGAAGTTGATCCTGACGCCGGACGAAGATAAGCCCGAAGATGCCTTTATATCAGGCATTTTCGGGCACTTCTTTTCGCTGTCAGGCAACAAACACAGACTTTCTGGACAGCCCCTTTTCCATATCGTGGACGAGATTGCTTATGAGCGATATTTCTTGATGATTCGTTCCAGCCTGCGCATCAGGTTCTCTCCCCAAATCAGCGCCGACTGGCCATCGTTTCTTGCGGCGCTCAAGGCCTTCTCCACATCGATCTGGCCATAGCCGAAGTAGATGTCATGCCCCGATTCGCCCAGATCGGTGGAGGTGGAGCGCATGAGCTCCATTATCTCTTCATTGGAGAGCGAGGGGTTGACGCTGCGGATCATCGCAGCAAGCGCCGCAGCATGCGGGCTGGCCATGGAAGTGCCGGACAGCGCTGCATATTGATTGCCCGGGTACGTGCTGGCGATGCTGACACCTGGCGCAGCAACGTCAATATATGTCCCGTAGTTGGAAAATTGCGCGAGCTGTCCCTTCGAATCCGTGGCGCCGACAGCGAGAACTTCATCATAAGCAGCCGGATACCCCGGCGACTCGGTATGGTCGTTGCCGGTCGCCGCGACCAGCACGACATCGCGATCGTAGGCATACTGGATCGCATCGTGCAGGAATTGGGCTTCCGCGTAATTGCCCAGGCTCAGGTTGATCACCTTGGCACCATGGTCGGTCGCCCAGATGATGCCCTGTGCAACAGCGTAGGTGCTGCCTGCCCCGGTGCTGTCCAGTACCTTCACCGGCATAATGCGGGTGTGCGGCGCTATGCCGGCTATGCCTTCGTAATTATTGATCTCGGCCGCGATGATGCCGGCTACATGGGTTCCATGCCCAACGTCATCGTCGGCGTCCGACCCTTCCGTATAGACGTTGTATCCTTCGACCAGCCGGTTCTTCAGGTCAGGGTGATCCAGATCGACCCCGGTATCGATGACGGCAACGATCACCTCTTCACCTGGTTCCGCAAGCTCCCAGCCAGACTCAGTCCGCGTGGCTGGCAGGTTCCACTGATAATCCGCATACAGGGCGTCATTCGGCTCTGCGTTCGTCACGTACATATAATGTGGTTCGATGTATCTGGTGGAGTGATGATCGCGGAAGTAAGTCAGCATCTGCTCATAGGTCATCGTATTCGACCGGAAGATATACGCATATCCGGTATTCTGCACGGAGCTTGCGTCGATGGCGCGGCGGATGCGGTTCAACTCTTCATCGCTCAGCTCATCGGTGAACCGCACGACGATGTCGTTTACATAATAATGGCTGATGTCTTCATTTTCCTCGGGATGATCAACGTCGACCTTGCGCATCGTATCGGAATCCGCTGACTGGATGCCGAACCTGGCATCGCTTGGATAAGGGACCAGGCGCAGGTTCTTGCGCTGCTCACTATGAACCTGCTCGATGATCTGCTGCTTCACCGCGGCCAGTACGTAACCGCCATTCTTCCCGGCGTTTTCATCCTGAATGGCTGCCACGAAATATGGCCCGTCGTCGGTGGAGATACGCGGCGACTCGTACGTCCGATTGGCCTTGACGCGCTCTCTCGCCAGCTCGATATAAGGGAGGATCTCCTCGGGAAGAGCGGACAGATCGCCCTGTTTGAACGTTTGCTCGCCGCGTGTGGCTTCGAGATAGCGCATGTGAGGATGTTCCTGCTGCATCACTTTCAGATGTTCTGCGTCGTTCTCATATCTGTCGCTGTCGGACCATTCGCGGATCATCTGCCGCATATCGAGCTTGCATTGGCTGCGGCACAGATTTTCCGTCCTGAGCACGTCCTGCTCAAGCAATTGCTGTTTGTACTTCAGCTCTGCAGCGGTGCTCAGCTGTTCCTCGCCTCCGTCCCGATCCCGGTTCGTTTGCGGAATGGCCAGCACGACGAGCGCCAGGACGAAGACCAGACCTGCGGCAATTTTCCAGTTGAAACGCATGTTGCTTACCGCCTCTCTTTCGTGGATTGGAATTACTATTATTGTTCTTACAATCAGCCGATATTTATGTTAGGATAAAAAATGGATTTGTCCGAAACTGACATCCTTCTTTACCATACAGGAGGCATCCGCTGATGAATCGAGATATCAAGCAACTGTGTGAACTGACGCGCACGAAAATGAAGCAATCGATCGCTCTGATGGAATCTTTCCTCAACTATCAGTCGCTTCCGACGCTGGCAGGGGCAGAGCCAGATCCGCAAGTCAAGGAGTTTTATGCCGGATTCCTCTCCGATCTGCGCCACTTGCTTGTGTTCTGTGAAGTGTACGACGAGAAGCTCGGCATCGCCTTGCGCCGGCCAAGCTTCAACGAGGAATCAGCGGAGCGCATCCTATACGACGTCTACCACCGCTGCGTGAACAGCTTCTTCTACCCGAAGAGCGAAAGCTATTCCGAAGACGGGCGTTATGCGTACAAAGGCGAGGACTTGATCCGATTCCGCAAGAAGCCGGTCAAGGACGCGCGGAACATCATCCTGTCCTTGTGGAAGTTGTTTGAGGAAATTCGCGAAGACCTTGCCTACTATGAGAATGATTATGTAAATGAGAAGCGCATACGGGGCGAACGCGTCTGATGCGTCCGGTGGTTGGCCGATTCACGACTGGCCGGCCAATCGAATCGCCATCGTTAGGGAAACCTCATCCTGCGGCTGATGATCGTTTATCGACATCGCTGTGGAAGTGAGGTTTTTCTTTGGTCTTATAGAAAGTATAACTTCCCATACATTCTCGTAAGACATAAGAAATACCAAGCTGCCACCGGCGTCCTAAAGTTACTTGGCGCCAGCCAGGTATTTCTTTATTTTTCTCCGTTTGATCGGTTAACTCCCACGTATAACTTCAGCCCCGGAAGGAGACATTGAGTAAGGGGTGATGATATGCCGCAAGTCAAATGCAGCGTTGCAAACTGTTCCTACTGGTCCACGGGCAATAATTGTTCGGCTGACATGATTATGATCGATATCGACAAGCATGCGGATTCCAGATTCAAGGCCGAATTCGCGGGGGAAGCTTTCGGTTCGGAACACACCGATTATGCCGCCCAGTCCAGGGAAACCTGCTGTCATACGTTCAAGCCCAAACACGAGTAAGAATCAGGTGATGTTGATGCCGGCAAGCAAAGAACAGGCGAAGAAAGGAACTGTCGTCAAGAAGAGGAAGAACAGCCAGACAAGCGAGTATGCCGCAGAAATCGCAGCTCCTTCGCTGATCAAGGACGAGCGTGAGGCCTATACGGCAGACAGTGAAGCAGGCGCAAGCAACCAGCCGCTGGGTTTGATCGCGCTGGTCCTGTCGATCGCTTCCTTGTTCGTGCTGCCGCAATGGTTTGGGCTGGCCGGCATCGTCCTCGGCGGTGCGGCGTGGCTCGTTGGCTTCAGAGGATTGGGGCTATGGTCGATCATCATTGGTTCTATCTCTCTGATTGCGTATATCGTACTTGTTCCGTATTATTCTTGAAGCCCCTTCTACAAATGGTTGCAGGCAAGCGCCTCCTATCCGGAGATGACGCTTGCCTGATTGCTTTTCGGGCTGCAGCAAAGCTTTCGGTCTGTCAGGACTGCAGCAGCAGTATGGTATATCCGGGCAAAAAAGTGTACAATGGTAGCCGGAATGTCGAAGGACAAAGACGTGAGGGAAAGGGATTCATATGACTTATTTTGACTATAGCGCGACTACTCCGGTTCATCCCGAGGTTGCACAATCGATCCACGAGGTATTGACACGCTATTACGGCAACCCTTCGTCCCTGCATCGCCTGGGCGTCGAAGCGGAGCATCTCGTCTCGCAAGCGCGTGAGCGGATCGCCGACATGCTTATGGTTCCCCGGGGATCGATCATTTTCACCTCGGGAGGCTCGGAGAGCAATAATCTGGCGATCAAAGGTGCGGCAAGCAGACTTCGCAAACGCGGCAAACATATCATAACCAGCAGCATCGAGCATTCGTCTGTCTATGACACCGTTCGCAAACTGGAGCAATACGGAAATGAGATCACGGTTCTGCCTGTCGACCGCAATGGCCGGGTGCATCCGGAGCAGGTCGAGGCGGCGATCCGCGAGGATACGGTGCTCGTCAGCATCATGTACGTGAACAATGAGCTGGGCACGATCCAGCCGATCGAAGAGATTGCCGCGATCCTGAAGCGTCACCCGAAGGTGCTGTTTCATGTTGACGCGGTACAGGCCGCCGGCAAGATTCCCGTCTATCCGGAGAAGCTCGGCGTCGACATGCTCAGCTTGTCGGCGCACAAGTTCCAGGGGCCCAAGGGGATCGGAATCCTCTACAAACGGGAGAGCGTCCGTCTCGATCCGCTGATCAGCGGAGGAGGTCAGGAATTCGGACTTCGCTCCGGGACGGAGAACGTCCCTTACATCGTAGGCATGGCCAAGGCATTACGGCTTGCCCTGGAAAGTCAGCCAGCAGCGTGGCAGCGGGTGACTGAGCTGAAGAAGAGGTTGGTTTCGCAGCTGGCAGAAGTGCCGGGGATCCACATCAACAGCCCGGTTGAGGATGCGCTGGCCGTTCCGCACATCGTCAATCTGTCTTGCATCGGGCTCAAATCCGAAGTGCTCGTTCACGCCCTGGAACAGCGCGGATTCTATATCTCCTCCCGCTCTGCCTGCTCGTCCAGCGAGGATAAGCCGAGCCGCATCCTGCTGGCGATCGGGCTGCCGGAGGAACAGGCGCGAAGCGGGCTGCGCATCAGCCTGGCGAAGGATCATACGCCGGAGGAAGTCGATCGGCTCGCGGCTGCGCTGCGGCAGGCGGTGCAGGAGCTCAGGCAGATACTGCGCTGATCGGATCTATAAGGACATCTCTTGGAGGTAATTATGCAACCGGAACTTATCTTGCTACGATTTGGCGAATTGACGCTTAAGGGCAGGAATCGCACCAGGTTCGAGGATATGGTGATCTCCCATATCCGCAATCTGACGGGCGATTATCCGCAGATGAAGATCGTCAAGACGTTTGGCCGCGTATATATCCAGCTCAATGGAGCGCCGTATGAGCAGGTTGCTGCGCAACTGAAGAAAGTGTTCGGCTTGCGCAGCTTCAGCCCGGTGCTGAGGGCGGAGCTGGACCTTGCGGACATCCAGCAAACGGCGCTGAAGGTGATGCAGTCTCTGAGCAAGAAGCCGGCAACGTTCAAGGTGACGACTCGCCGCTCCTACAAGGACTTCCCGTATGACTCCATGGAGTTGAACCGCCATGTGAGCGCCTATGTCCTGAGCCGTACGCCAGGCTTGAAGGTGGATGTGCACGATCCGGATGTCGAGCTGTGGGTGGAGGTGCGGCAGGAGGGCGTCTATGTGTTCTCCGAGATCATCTATGGAACGGGCGGATTCCCGCTGGGCAGCAACGGCAAGGCGATGCTCATGCTGTCGGGAGGCATCGACAGCCCGGTCGCCGGTTGGCAGGCGATGCGCCGCGGTTTGCGCATCGAGGCAGTGCATTTCCACAGCTATCCATATACAAGCGAACGAGCCAAGCAGAAGGTGATCGACCTGACGCGCAAGCTGAGCGAATACGCGCTGGAGATTCGTCTGCATATCGTGCCATTCACCCGCATCCAGACGGGGCTGAAGGAAGAAGCTCCCGAGAATCTGCTCATCACGCTGATGCGCCGGGCGATGTTCCGCATAACCGAACGCCTGGCCGAGCGCAACGATGCGCTTGCTATCGTCACCGGGGAGAGTCTCGGGCAAGTGGCGAGCCAGACGCTGAGCAGCCTGAACACGATCGAGCGGGCGGTGTCGATCCCGATCCTGAGACCTCTGATCACCACCGACAAGATCGATATCATCCGGCTGGCGGAGGAGATCGATACCTACGCCATCTCGATCCTTCCTTATGAGGATTGCTGCACGATCTTCCAGCCGCGCTCGCCCAGCACAAACCCGAACCTCGGTGTCGTCGAAAGGGTGGAAAGTCGCCTCACCTGGATGGATGAAGCGATCGAGCAAGCCTTGCGGGATACGGAACTCATGATCATCCGCAGGGGTGCCCGGGACGAACCGTCCAATTCGCTCTTCTAAAGGCCAGTCCGCATTCATAAACATGAGTAGAGCTTGTATATGAGGTACATCAGGCAAGCTTCCATGCCGAAGAATGCGGGAGTGGGTACATATTGGAATGGGGAATGATACTGGCGAAAATCATGTTGATCAACCTCGTGCTGAGTGGGGACAATGCCGTCATCATCGCGATGGCCAGCCGCAATCTGCCGGAGCATCAGCGCAAGGCTGCCATCTGGTTGGGAGCGGTCGGGGCGGTTGTGCTGCGCATCATCCTCGTATTTGTCGCCCTGGTGTTGCTCAGGATCCCTTATCTGCAGGCGGCGGGTGCGATGCTGCTCCTGTATATCGCCATCAAGCTGCTGGATGAAGATGAGGATGCGCATTCCGATGTGCGAGAGGCCAAGAGCTTGTGGCAGGCGGTCTGGACGATCATGGCAGCGGATTTCATCATGAGCCTCGACAACGTCATCGCCATCGCGGCGATTGCGAAGGGGCATATCGTGCTCATCATGATCGGCGTCATGCTGAGCATCCCGCTCATCATCTGGGGAAGCTCGCTCGTCGTGAAATTGCTCGTCCGCTTCCCGGTGCTGTCGTTTGCCGGCGCTGCGATACTCGGCTACACGGCCGGGGAGATGCTGCTTGGTGACCCGAAGCTGATGCAGTGGATCTCACTGATGCCGCAGCATGTTCACGTCACGATACCGCTGCTGTGCATGGCGTTTGCGATCGCGCCAGGTTTCCTCAAGTTCCGCGGCGGAAGATAGGTGGGTCGAGCAGCCTGTCCATGTTCCCGACTGGTAATTTTTCCTCGTATCCTGTAAACTAGGAATGTAAGGTTGGCGCGGCACCTGGCCAGGCGCTGATAGACTTCAGAGCCCTGCCAGAACCGTCATTCAGGCGCTTCGCGTCAACGAACCAAGTCAAAGGAGTTATCAGGATGCGAACGAATCGATTGTCGTTGGGTGTTATCATCATATTGTTAGGCATTTTCATCCTGCTCGGGAAACTCGGGGTATTCACGTTCGTCTGGAGCGTGTTCTGGCCGATCTTCGTGCTCGCCCCAGGGCTCATGTTCCACCTGTTCTTCTTCTCGCGTACAATGCCCGCAGGGGTTCTGATACCGGGCGGCATACTGGTGACTTACGCCTTGATGTTCTTCTACTGCGCCATCTTCGGCTGGCACTCGATGAGTTACCTGTGGCCAGGCTTCATCTTCGGCGTGGCAGTCGGCCTGTATGAATATTACATGTTCTCCGACGACAAGCCGCGTGGCGCGCTGATCGCGGCGATGATCGTAGGCAGCGTGTCGATCGTGTTCTTCGGGGTCACCCTGATTCATACGAATGCGATCTATGTGATCGCGGCAGCGCTCATCCTGATCGGGCTGTTGATGATCCTGCGTCGCCCGAGGACATGGTAAGGCAGCCAATGAATCTTTCGTTGTCATGAACATCAATATGCGATATAATAACAGGAGGCGTCGGCGGTTATGTCCGGCGCTTCTTTCATGGATACCGAGGTTTTCGTCAAACGTGATTAATCCATTCAGATAATTCGCACAGGCAAATGGACGCGCGAGGTGTGCAACTTAGACAAGGGACAACCGGACGTTTACTGAACCCTGTGATTATAGAAAGGAACTGAACCATGCATAACAGAAACTTGATCCGCAACATTGCGATCATCGCGCACGTCGATCATGGCAAGACGACGCTTGTCGACAAACTGCTGCAGCAATCGGGAACATTCCGCGATAACGAGGCCATCGCCGAACGGGCACTGGATTCCAATGATTTGGAGCGGGAGCGCGGGATTACCATTCTGGCCAAGAACACCGCAATCCATTATAAAGATTACCTGATCAACATCGTCGATACGCCAGGACACGCAGACTTCGGCGGGGAAGTGGAGCGGATCATGCGGATGGTGGACGGCGTGCTGCTCGTCGTCGATTCGTTCGAAGGCTGCATGCCGCAGACAAAGTTCGTGCTGCGCAAGGCGCTGCAGAATGGTCTGACACCGGTCGTGGTCCTGAACAAGATCGACAGGCCGAATGCGCGCCCGGCAGAAGTGGTCGATGAGGTGCTTGATCTGTTCATCGAGCTGGAAGCGAATGACGAACAGCTGGACTTTCCGGTGGTGTACGCATCGGCTCTGAACGGAACCGCGAGTCTCGATCCTGACCGTCAGGATGCCAACATGGAGGCGCTCTATGAGAAGATCATCGAGCATATCCCGGCGCCGAAGGGCAACATCGATGAGCCGTTGCAGTTCCAGGTGACACTCCTCGATTATAACGAGTATCTGGGCCGCATCGCGATCGGCCGTGTCAACCGGGGCATCATCAAACAAGGCCAGTCCATCGCCGTTATGACGCGCGATGGCAGCGTCAAGCAGGGCCGCGTCGAGAAGCTGTTCGGCTTCAACGGACTCAAACGTGTCGAGATCGATCAGGCGGGGGCAGGCGACATCATCGCCGTTGCCGGGGTGAAGGACATCAACATCGGTGAGACGCTGGCCGATCCGGCTCATCCTGAAGCCCTGCCGCTGCTCGAGATTGAGGAGCCGACGATGAAAATGACGTTCCTCGTCAATAACAGTCCGTTCGCCGGACGCGAAGGCAAATGGGTTACTTCCCGCAAGCTGCGCGAACGCCTGTTCAAGGAGCTGGAGACAGACGTCAGCCTGCGCGTTGAAGAGACGGACAGCCCGGATGAATTTATCGTTTCGGGCCGCGGTGAACTGCATCTCGGCATCCTGCTCGAGAACATGCGCCGCGAAGGCTATGAGCTGCAGGTTTCCAAGCCGGAGGTCATCATCAAGGAGATCGACGGCGTGAAGCATGAACCGATGGAGAAGCTGATCATCGACGTGCCGGAGGAAAGCATGGGAGCTGTCATGGAGAGCCTGGGCACACGCAAGGCCGAGATGCTCAACATGACGAACAACGGCGCGGGCAACGTCCGGCTGGAGTTCCTCATCCCGGCGCGCGGCCTGATCGGCTATCGCACGCACTTCCTGACGATCACGCGGGGATACGGCATCATGAACCACGCATTCGACAGCTACGCTCCTTACCAGGGGATGGACGTCGGCGGACGGCATGAAGGCGTGCTGATCGCGAGTGAATCCGGCGTCGCCACGACCTATGGCATCCTGTCTGTGGAAGACCGCGGCGTCCTGTTCATCGAACCGGGTACCGAGGTGTACGAAGGCATGATCGTCGGCGAGCATAACCGCGACAATGACATCATTGTCAATGTATGCAAGGAGAAGGCGCTCACCAACGTGCGTTCCGCTACGAAGGAAGAGACGGTGAAGATGAAGGTGCCGCGCATCCTGACTCTGGAGCAGGCGCTCGAGTATCTGAACGACGATGAATATTGCGAGATTACACCGAAGTCGATCCGTCTGCGCAAGAAGGTTCTCGACAAAGGCGAACGCGCCCGCTATGAGAAGCAGCGCAAGATGGCGAACGCGGTTGAATAAAGCGTTAGTTGAAGGAAGATGCAGATGAACAGGACTGTGACAGCCGCGTGTGCCTGCGGCTGTCACAGGGCTGCGAAGCCGAAGGGAACGCAGCTGTTTATGAGTCTTATAGAAAGTATAACTTCCCATACATTCTCGTAAGACATAAGAAATACCAAGCTGCCACCGGCGTCCTAAAGGACTTGGCGCCAGCCAGGTA
>Ga0207747_1000685_pt1 | contig 33211 bp, 26 predicted proteins | sample HigsolmetaGSP11D_FD_184839 | JGI IMG/M metagenome (GOLD analysis project Ga0207747, IMG submission 184839) | High solid enriched microbial communities from the Joint BioEnergy Institute, USA - SP1-1-D (SPAdes) | ecosystem: Engineered > Bioreactor > SSF (Solid state fermentation) > Aerobic >...
CCAAGTATTTCTTTATTTATGCAGGCTGTGGTGGCAACGTAGATCTTGATGACCATAAGGACGTTTTGACTTCCGCTAATGGTGGCCATAGCGGTGATGGAGAGGTCGCCGAGAATCTAACGGACATCATAAACGTCTGGAAAGTCGTTCTAGTCCGCTTGACAGTAAAAATACGCTTCTGATAAGATTGCAATAATATATGGGGTAGTGCAATGATTTTAAGGGAGGATCTTTCTTGTGTGGGAAGATAAATTTGGCAAAGAGGGACTAACATTCGACGATGTATTGTTAATTCCGCGCAAGTCGGAAGTGTTCGGTAAGGAAATCAGTGTCGCAACGACGTTGACACCGCGCATCAAGTTAAACATTCCGTTCATCAGTTCGGCTATGGACACGGTCACGGAGAGCGCAATGGCGATTGCGATGGCTCGTGAAGGCGGAATCGGCATAATTCACAAGAATATGTCCATTTCCCAACAAGCAGAAGAAGTAGACCGCGTGAAACGGTCGGAGAGCGGCGTTATTACGAACCCGTTCTCGCTGACGCCGGAGCATCATGTTTACGATGCGGAAGAGCTCATGAGCAAATATCGGATTTCCGGTGTGCCGATCGTCGACGAAAACAACAGATTGGTCGGCATCCTGACGAATCGGGATCTGAGATTCGTGCATGATTATTCCATCAAGATCAAGGAAGTCATGACGAAGGAAAATCTCGTCACTGCACCTGTGGGGACTACTCTGCAGCAGGCCGAGGTTATCCTGCAACAGCACAAGATCGAGAAGCTTCCAATCGTTGATGAGCATAACAATCTGAAGGGACTTATCACGATCAAGGACATCGAGAAGGCGATCCAGTTCCCGAACGCAGCCAAGGATGAGCAAGGACGCTTGCTCGCGGGAGCTGCAGTTGGCGTATCCAAGGATGTGATGGAACGGGTAGCTGCGCTGGTTGAAGCTGGCGTTGACCTGATCGTAGTCGATTCGGCGCATGGTCATCACGTGAATATCCTGAATACGGTGCGCAAGATCCGTGAACGTTATCCTGATCTGACGATCTGTGCAGGCAACGTCGCAACAGGTGAAGGCACTCGTGACCTGATCGAGGCAGGGGCATCCATCGTGAAGGTGGGAATCGGACCTGGTTCGATCTGTACGACTCGCGTGATCGCAGGGATCGGTGTTCCGCAGATTACGGCAATCTATGATTGCGCTACGGTCGCTCGCCAGTACGGTGTGCCGATCATTGCTGACGGCGGCATCAAGTACTCCGGCGACTGCGTGAAGGCACTTGCGGCAGGCGCTGATGCGATCATGATCGGCAGCTTGTTCGCAGGTACGGAAGAAAGCCCTGGCGAGTCGGAGATTTATCAGGGACGCCGTTACAAGATCTACAGAGGGATGGGTTCGCTGGGTGCGATGAAGGACGGCAGCAAGGACCGTTACTTCCAGGAAAATGAGAGCAAACTGGTTCCGGAAGGCATCGAAGGCCGCGTTCCATATAAGGGACCACTGGCAGACACCATCTTCCAACTCGTCGGCGGTCTGCGGTCCGGTATGGGATACTGCGGTGCCAAAGACATCAAGAGTCTGCAAAACGACACCCAATTCATCCGCATCACCAATGCCGGCCTCAGAGAAAGTCATCCGCATGACGTTCAGATTACGAAAGAGGCTCCTAACTATTCGCTGTAATTCGTATCCGGATAAACGAATCATGCCGCGCGCTGCAGTAGCGCGCGGTTATGCTTTGCGGAGAGATAACGCATGAACGACCGGACAATAGAAAAGACAGATCTGTTAATGAGACAGGGCTAAATCCCTGTCTTTCTTTGGTCTTATAGAAAGTATAACTTCCCATACATTCTCGTAAGACATAAGAAATACTAAGCTGCCACCGACGGACTAAAGGACTTGGCGCCAGCCAAGTATTTCTTTATCCAGAGGAGCCAATACATGGGCCGATGCGAGTATTTAACCGCAACCTGTTGTATGTTACAATTGTAATATTGTGTAGAATAAAATCAGTAATTCATGGAGAGGTGAAACCTTTGGTTAGGGAAGGAGATTACAGATCGGTTAGGCGGCATGCATGGCGTAAGTTGATGATCCTGGCATGTCTATGGAGTCTGCTGCTCTATACGTTAATTAGCGCAGTGATCCAGCCAGCAACTGCATTCGCTACAGAAGCGACCAACAGCTCAACCGAGACGACAGAAGGCAGCACAGAGGGACAAAGCACACCGAGTACCGGGGACAATTTCCTTGGATTACAGGTTTATTCTGCCATATTGATAGAGGCTGAGACCGGACAAGTTCTGTATGAGTACAACGCCGATCAGCCATGGGAACCGGCCAGCATGGTCAAGATGATGACCGAATATCTCGTGCTGGAAGCCATCTCCCAAGGGAAGATTGATTGGGACAGCATCGTGGTTATTTCCAAGAGAGCTGCCAACACGAAGGGATCAGGTCAACTGCTGGCGGAAGGTCACAAGTATCGGGTCAGAGATTTGTTCAATCAGATGTCGATCTATTCGTCCAACGATGCGACCGTTGCCTTGGCTGAATATGTGGGTGGAACGGAAGAATTGTTCGTGGACATGATGAATCAGAAAGCCAAGGAGTTTGGCTTGTCAGAGTATGCGCATTTCTCCAACGCAACGGGACTGGCGAATGAATTCTACGGTGAATTCGCGCCGAATACATCCGGAGCAAATATGTTTACGGCTCGCGATTCGGCGAAGATCGCGCAACGTTTATTGCACGACCATCCGGAGATCCTGGAGTTCTCCAGCAAGCCGCAGGAATACCGCCGTGAAGGAGATACTTCAACCGAGCTGATGAAAAACTGGAATCGCATGCTCGAAAGCTGGATTCCGCTCGGCAATCTGTACGCGAAGTTGTATGCATACGAAGGGTTGGACGGTCTGAAGACGGGTCACACCAACACCGCAGGATACAACTTTACCGGCACAGCTGAACGAAACGGACTTCGCCTGATCAGCGTCGTGATGAAAACGGAAAATGAAGATATGCGCTTCGGTGAAACTCGCAAGCTGTTGGACTATGGCTTCAACAATTTTGAGAAGCGCACCGTTATCTCGGCGAAAACCGAAATGGAGCAGCTTCCTTCGGTCAAGATCAAGCGCGGCAAGGCACTTGAGGTTCCGCTCGTCACGCAAAGCGGTCTGGAGCTTGTCATGAAGAAGGATGAGACGAATGATGCGCTGGAGATTACGGCGGAATCGGTCGATGAAGAGCTGCTGGTTGCACCGATCAAAGCGGGTGATGTACTCGGCACCCTGACGGTCAAATATGGCAAAGATGTAGTCCATACCATTAACCTGGTCGCTGCTGAAGACGTGGAGAAGGCAGGCTGGTTTACGCTGTTCTTCAGAGCTATTGGAAATTTCTTTAAGGATATATGGAACAGCATCCTGAATATTTTTTAATTCTAATTATTCCTAGTAAAAAGGTTGTATATTATCCAGCCTTCATGTAAAATCATGAATTAGATTATTCGATATGTTGCGGGAGGCAAGTAGGATGGAAACAGGAACAACTAGAGTCAAAAGAGGCATGGCAGAGATGCAAAAAGGCGGCGTCATCATGGACGTCATGAATGCTGAGCAGGCGAAGATTGCCGAGGCAGCAGGCGCATCCGCCGTTATGGCATTGGAACGAGTTCCGGCTGATATTCGCGCTGCAGGAGGTGTGGCGCGCATGGCCGATCCAACGATCATCGAGGAAGTGCAGAAGGCAGTATCGATCCCGGTTATGGCCAAAGCGCGGATCGGACACTTCGTAGAAGCGAAGCTGCTGGAAGCGATGGGCGTCGACTACATCGATGAGAGTGAAGTCCTGACGCCGGCGGATGAAGTGTATCATATCGACAAGCATGCGTTTACGGTACCTTTCGTATGCGGGGCCCGCGATCTCGGAGAAGCGCTGCGCCGCATCGGCGAAGGCGCATCGATGATTCGCACGAAGGGTGAACCGGGTACCGGCAACATCGTGGAAGCGGTCCGTCATATGAGGCTCATGATGTCGCAGATCCGCAAGGTTCAGAATATGTCGCGGGACGAGCTGATGGCGGAAGCCAAGAATCTTGGCGCACCGTATGAACTGTTGTTGCAGGTTCATGAAACTGGCAAGCTGCCGGTCGTCAATTTCGCAGCGGGCGGCGTAGCTACGCCAGCTGATGCGGCATTGATGATGCATCTCGGTGCGGACGGGGTGTTCGTGGGCTCCGGCATCTTCAAGTCCGATAACCCGGAGAAGTTTGCAAGGGCGATCGTCCAGGCGACAACCCACTATGAAGATTACGGATTAATCGTGGAACTGTCCAAGAATCTGGGCACGCCGATGAAGGGCATCGACATCTCCACGCTGCAGGCTTCGGAACGCATGCAGGAACGCGGTTGGTAATCCGGAACCTTACGGATAGGAACGGGAAAGAAGGAATGACTGTGAGAATCGGAGTATTAGCCCTGCAAGGAGCAGTCGCCGAACATATCCGATGCATAGAGGCCTGTGGAGCAGAAGGCGTGGCGATCAAGCGCGTTCATCAGCTCGATGAGATCGACGGATTGATCATTCCCGGCGGAGAAAGCACCACCATCGGCAAGCTGATGAGGGAATACGATTTTATCGATGCGATCCGCGGATTCTCTGCGGCACGCAAGCCGGTCTTTGGCACTTGCGCTGGACTCATCGTAATCGCCAAGCGGATCGCAGGTCAGGATTGGGCACATCTTGGACTGATGGATATGACGGTATCACGCAACGCCTTCGGCAGACAACGCGAAAGCTTCGAGACCGATCTGGATGTGAAAGGGATCGAAGGGAAGGTGCGTGCAGTTTTCATTCGAGCTCCGCTCATTACCGAAACGGGCCCGGATGTCGATATCCTGTCTACGTACAACGGACAAATCGTGGCAGCGCGCCAGGATCATCTGCTGGCGACATCCTTTCATCCGGAGTTAACAGATGATGTTCGGATTCATGAGTACTTCCTGGATATGGTTCAAGCAGGTTTAAGCATGAATCGATAGAATAGGATTAATGAAGAGGCACCGAACCCGCAAGCCGCAGGTTTTGGTGCCTTTTGCCTGATTTGAGGTTGAATATCGCTTGATGGTATAGTACATTATATGTCATAATTTATTTTCCCTTACGGGAGGGGTAAGTTTGCTGGATATCAAGATGCTGAGAAGAGACCTGGATAAAGTGAAAGAAGCTTTGAACAATCGGAAATCTTCTTTGACGGATATAGAAGGTTTCGCTTCTCTGGACGTACGCAGACGCGAGCTCTTGCAAGAGAGCGAATCGCTCAAGAATCGCAAGAATGTTGTATCGCAAGAGGTCGCACGGCTGAAGAAAGCCGGTGAAAACGCCGATGCCATCATCGCCGAGATGAAGCAGGTAGCCGATCGGATCAAGGAGCTGGACGACGAGATACGCGACATCGAGGAGAAGCTGGAGGAGATCCTGCTCAGAATACCCAATATCCCGCACGAATCGGTTCCAGTTGGAGCTTCGGAGGAAGACAATGTCGTCATCCGCAGTTGGGGCGAGAAACCGCAGTTTGATTTTGAACCGCTTCCTCACTGGGAGATTGCCGCGGAACTGGACATCCTGGACTTTGAAAGAGCGGGTAAGGTCACAGGTTCGCGCTTCGTATTCTATAAGGGGCTGGGAGCTCGTCTGGAACGGGCGTTGATCCAGTTCATGATGGACGTGCACAGTGAAGAATTCGGCTATACGGAGATGTTGCCGCCGCTGATGGTCAACAGGGCGAGCCTGACCGGTACCGGACAACTGCCGAAGTTTGAAGAAGATGCGTTCAAGGTTGCCGATACCGATTACTTTATGATCCCGACCGCAGAAGTGCCGGTCACCAACTATCATCGCGACGAGATCCTGTACGTCTCCGATCTGCCGAAGTATTATGTGGCATACAGCCCTTGCTTCCGGGCAGAGGCAGGCGCTGCCGGCAGAGATACGCGCGGCATCATCCGTCAGCATCAGTTCAACAAGGTAGAGCTGGTCAAGCTGGTGCTTCCGGAAACCTCCTACGATGAACTGGAGAGCCTGACCAAACAGGCGGAGCGCATCCTGCAGTTGCTTGGCTTGCCGTATCGGGTCGTTCAGCTGTGCACGGGAGATCTGGGTTTCTCTGCAGCCAAGACGTACGATCTGGAGGTCTGGTTGCCTTCGCAGGGAACCTATCGCGAGATCTCATCGTGCAGCAATTTCGAGGACTTCCAGGCGCGCCGGGCCAACATCCGATTCCGTCGCGATGCGAACGCGAAGCCGGAATATGTCCATACGCTCAATGGCTCAGGCCTTGCAGTTGGCCGTACGGTGGCGGCGATCCTCGAGAACGGCTTGCAGGCTGACGGCAGTGTGTTGATTCCGGAAGTGCTCCGGCCTTATATGAGAAATCAAACGGTTATCTCCAGAAAATAGCCGTTGGCAAGAAACACGAATATATGATAAAATGCTACTTGCCGTGGCGAGTCGTCACGGAACACGGAGAGGTGGTCGAGTGGTTTAAGGCTCTGGTCTTGAAAACCAGCGAAGGGGCAACTCTTCCGTGGGTTCGAATCCCACCCTCTCCGCCAGTACATATAACCATGAACAGCCATACCGCGTTTATCAGCGCGATATGGCTTTTTTGGTCTTATAGAAAGTATAACTTCCCATACATTCTCGTAAGACATAAGAAATACCAAGCTGCCACCGGCGTCCTAAAGGACATGGCGCCAGCCAGGTATTTCATTATGCCAGCCAGCATTCCTGGCGTGCATAATCGTGAAGGCACCAGGAGACAGTAATGATCAGTAGAACATTCAGACGCTAGACACCAGGAGGAGATGAAGCCATATGAGCAAACCTGAAGCCTATTCTGTGAAGAATGAAAATGAACATGACGATGGCGACAGAAGGACGATGCCGAAACCGCTGTCCGGTTCCAAGAAGGTGAAGAATCGCAATCACTCTCGGCAAAATCATGGCGAGGGCCGCTGAAGCGGTTTGATCGCGGCGATTAGTTCCTTATACCCTAAGCCATTCATCCCAACTTGGATCGAAACCATAAACCCTGCACGCCGAAAGAACCATTCAAGGATACGGATGATGAACAAGGAGTCTTATTTTGTAAAATCTATATAATATTAGATGCCCAATCCTCTGAAAATCACTTCCCCTCCCTATCGATCTCGGTTAAAATTAGTCCTGTTTAACGTTCAAAGTGGAGAGGGGATACTGGATTGAAGAAAATTTGGGCACTTGCTGCGACAGTGCTGCTCTTGCTCGGCACCCTGCTGGTCGGGTGCAGCCAAGAGAGCAAAGCTACGCCGAAGGACATATTAATCGAAGCATACGGCAAGTCGACGGAGATCACATCAGCCAAATTCGAAGGATCGATCAAGCTGAATCTGGGGCTGCCTGACAGCGTCATCCAGGAAGATCCTTCAACAGCGATGGTACTGAATATGTTGAACAATGCGGCACTTTCGTTCCGTGGAACTACGCAGCTGGATCCTGCACTGACGGAACTGTTCCTGACCATTCTCGTGACTGGTGATACGGAAATTGCGATTCATCTGCCTATTCTAGCAATAGAGGATAAAATGTGGGTGAAGATTCCGAACACGCCTTTCCTTCCGTTGCCAGACGATTCGATCGGCAAATATCTGGAGCTGGATTTCGCTGAATTGTCCGAGATGTCAGGTCAAGAGATAACCAATCCGAGTCCGGAACAGCAGCAGCAATATCAGCAATTGGGGAAAGAGATCGCCGAGCTGTTCTTCGGAGCTTTTGATGAGAATACGTATTTCTCGAAGGAAAGCAAGGAAGATGCAGGGATACCGGACGACGTGAATACGGACCAGGTAGTAAAGTTTGAGCTGACGGATGACAATTTCCGTCCATTTATCGAGTCGCTCTACGTAGTGTTGCCTGCCTTGATCGACAAGGTGGCGGAGATCAAGGAAGCGGGCCTGACGCAAGCTGAAGTCGAGGAGTTCAAGGCAGAGCTGCAGGCGAGTGAGCAGGATCTGGATGCCACACTAGACGAGCTTGAACAGAATATGACGATCCACAAGGCGAGCACGGTAACAGCCGTTGACAAGAACGGATTTGTGGCCTATACCGGATTGGAGGTTGACCTGGCGATCACTTCCGAAGGAGAAACGGGCAGGATCGGTCTGCAAGCGGCCTTCAAGCAATCTGAGATCAACGAGAAGGTTGAATTTGAACTTCAGCAGCCAGATGCTTCTGAAGTGATCAAGTTTCAGGAACTGATGTCATTGATCTTGTACGGACTGTGACAGGTAGTATGAATGAACGGAAGAAGTCGTTCTCTGCAAGTTTGCGGGGAGCGGCTTTTTTCCTTGGTTTAGGCTTTTTGCGACATTTCGTTGAAGTTCGGCTTCAGGACAGGTAGAATATTGATCAAACTGATATGTGGGCGGAGGTTCATGATGAGCAAATATTGGAGCAATTTGACGCGTCAATTAAGTCCCTATGTACCAGGAGAGCAGCCAAAGGATCAGGTCTATATCAAATTAAATACGAACGAGAACCCTTACCCACCATCTCCTAACGTCATTCGTGCGATCCAGGAGGCAGCCGGCGCATCATTGCGCCTGTATCCGGACCCGGAATCGACGGTGCTGCGTGAGAAGATCGCCGCAAGATACGGCCTCAGCAAGGAAGAGGTGTTCGTCGGCAACGGTTCGGATGAAGTGTTGGCACTGGCTTTCCAGGCGTTCTTCGATCCGGATCAACCGGTGCTGTTCGCGGATATTACATACAGCTTCTACAAAGTCTATATCCAGCTTCATGAACTGAAGGCGGAGATCATTCCGCTGCGTGACGATTTCCAACTCGATGTTGAGGCGTATCAGAAGCGGGCCAACGGCGGCATCGTCATCGCCAACCCCAATGCGCCTACCGGCATCGAGGTACCGCTTACCGATATTGAGCGGATCGTTCAGCAGAACCCGGATTCTGTCGTGTTGGTCGATGAAGCATACGTGGACTTCGGCGGCCGCAGCGCGGTGTCCCTCATTCGCCAGTACCCGAATGTGCTGGTTGTACAGACCTTGTCCAAGTCCAGATCGCTCGCAGGTCTCAGGGTTGGATTCGCTCTTGGCCAGGCGGAGCTGATCGAAGGGCTGAATCGCGTCAAGAATTCGTTCAATTCCTACCCGATCGACCGTCTGGCGCAGGCCGGCGCGATTGCGGCGATTGAGGATGAAGCTTACTTCCAGGAGACGACGGAGAAGGTTATTCGCACGCGGCAATGGGTAACGGAAGAACTGCGACAGATGGGCTTTGAGGTGTTGCCGTCGCAGACGAACTTCGTCTTTGCCCGTCTTGCGGACAGATCCGGTGCCGAACTGCAGCAGAAGCTGAAGGAGCATGGCGTGCTGGTCCGGCATTTCGCCCAACCGCGCATTGACGACTATCTGCGCATCACGATCGGCACCGATGAAGAGATGAGGAACATGCTGAATGCATTGAAACAACGAGTGCTTATGCGTTAATATAGAACAATAAATTGGACGTAAAAGGAAGGACGAACATGGACAATATTCACGCGGAAAGCTCGAACTTTATACGAAGCATCGTCGAGGAAGATCTGAAGGAAGGCCGCGTACTGAAGGTTGTGACCCGGTTTCCGCCGGAACCGAACGGCTACCTTCACATCGGCCATGCCCGTGCGATCATCATTAATTTCGATACAGCTGCAGCATACGGAGGCCGCACACATCTGAGGTTCGACGATACGAATCCGACCAAGGAAGATGTCGAATATGTGCAAGCGATCCAGGAGGATATCCGCTGGCTCGGCTTCGAGTGGGATGCGCTGTACTTTGCTTCCGATTATTTTGAGGAGATGTATCAGCGGGCGGTGCTCCTTATCAAGAAAGGGCTCGCTTATGTTGACGATCAGTCCCAGGAGGAAATTCGCGCGACCAGAGGTACGCTGACGGAGCCGGGCATTGAGAGTCCGTACCGCAATCGCAGCGTCGAGGAGAACCTGGATCTGTTCGAACGGATGAGGAAAGGCGAGTTCAAGGATGGCGAAAGGGTGCTGCGCGCCAAGGTGGACATGAAATCGCCGAACATCAACATGCGCGACCCGGTCATCTATCGCGTGCTCCATGCTCATCACCACAATACAGGTGACAAATGGTGCATCTATCCGATGTACACCTTCGCCCATCCGCTGGAGGATGCGATCGAGGGCGTGACCCATTCGCTCTGTTCGCTGGAGTTCGAAGATCAACGCCCGTTCTATGACTGGGTCATCCGCGAATGTGAGATGGAATCGAAGCCGCGGCAATATGAGTTCGCCAAGCTGCAGATCGATCGGGCGATTATCGGCAAACGGTATATCAAGCAATTGGTGGAGCAAGGCGTGCTGGACGGCTGGGATGACCCGCGCGTCTTTACGTTAAGCGGCCTGCGCAGACGCGGGTTCACGCCGGAAGCGATTCGCACTTTCGTCCGCTCGACGGGCGTATCGAAGAGCGGCGGCACGGTCGATCCGCGCATGCTGGAGCACTTCGTGCGCGAGGATCTGAAGCTGAAGGCACCGCGTACGATGGCGGTACTCAGACCGCTGAAGGTCGTCATCACAAACTATCCGGAAGGGCAGGTCGAGATGCTCGAGGCGGAGAACAATCCGGAGAATCCGGAAATGGGCACACGTCTCATACCGTTCTCGCGGGAAATCTACATCGAGCAGGACGACTTCATGGAGAATCCGCCGTCCAAGTACCACCGCCTGTATCCGGGCAACGAAGTGCGGCTGAAGCATGCCTACTTCATCAAGTGCAATGAAGTGATCAAGGACGAGCAAGGCAATGTGGTCGAGCTGCGCTGCACGTATGATCCGGAGACGAAGAGCGGCAGCGGCTTCACCGGCCGCAAGGTCAAGGGAACGATCCACTGGGTTGAAGCGTCGCAGGCGGTTCCGGCAGAGTTCCGTCTGTACGAGCCGTTGATCCAGGAGGGCGAGGGCTCCGAAGAGGAATCGCTGCTCGATCAGATCAATCCGAACTCGCTGGAGATTCTGCAAGGCTATATCGAGCCGAACATGAAGGATGCGAAGCCGCAAGACAAGTTCCAGATGTTCCGTCACGGGTACTTTAACGTAGACAGCAAATATACGACGCCTGACAAACTGGTGTTTAACCTGATCGTGTCGCTGAAGAGCTCCTTCGACCTGACCAAGGCTTAGGCGCATTCAACTGTCGATCAGACAAGCGGGAAACAAGCAGACATTCTTAGCTGCATCCAGGAGAGGAGATCATCATGATAACCAAAGAGCAGATTCAGATCCGCGACCCTTATGTGCTGACGGATGAAGGGAACCAGTGTTACTATTTGTTCGGCTCTACGGACAAGGATATATGGAAAGGCCAGGCGACCGGATTCGATGCCTATCGCAGCACGGATCTCGAGCACTGGGAGGGGCCGTTTCCGGCATTCAGGCCGCCGGAGGGCTTCTGGTCGCAGACCAATTACTGGGCGCCGGAAGTTCATGTCTATCAAGGCAGATACTATATGTTCGCCACTTTCAAGGCCGAAGGCGTATGCAGAGGCACGCAAATCCTGGTCTCCGACCATCCGCTTGGTCCTTACGTGCCGCACAGCGACGGTCCGGTCACTCCTCGCGATTGGGAATGCCTCGACGGCACGCTCTACATGGATGACGAGGGACAGCCGTGGATGGTGTTCTGCCATGAGTGGGTGCAGGTGAATGACGGAACGATCTGCGCGATCCCGCTGGCGAAGGATCTGTCTCGCGCTATTGGCGAGCCGGTTCAACTGTTCGCAGCTTCGGAGGCACCTTGGGTCGAACAGGTGAATTCGCCGCGCCACGGACCTGGATATGTGACGGACGGTCCGTTCATGTATCGCACCGGAGGAGGCAAGCTGATCATGATCTGGTCCAGCTTCCGCTGCGGACGGTATGCGCAAGGCATGGCCGTTTCTGAATCGGGAGGCATCATGGGTCCCTGGAGACAGATCGAGAAGCCGCTGTACGAGAGCGATGGCGGCCATGGCATGATCTTCAGGACGCTGGATGGACGGATCATGCTGGCGCTTCATACGCCGAACAAGACGCCGGACGAACGTGCGATCTTCATCGAGTTGGAGGAAGCAGATGGAGAGCTTCGCGTGAAGGAATGACAAGCAAGAGGGCAGCCCAGGAGGCTGCCCTTTCTGTTATACTGATGGAATTATTCATATGACGGAGGGATGATGCCGCCCGTACGAATCTGCTCGAACGAGCCATTGACATATGCCTGCTGCTCGTTTCCGCTCACACGGAACGGAATCTCTCGCCCATCATACTCGAGCGTTCCTTCCAAGGTGCGTGCAGACACGCCGATGATCGATTGCAGCGTTCCGTCTCGTCCGGCGACCACACGCACGCCGCGCGGGAAGCGCATGAGCAACTGCTTGTCCCGATACACTTCGGCTCCCTGCACCGTATTCACGATCTCGAACTTCACCCCGTCGATCGTTCGGCTGTAGGCGGTTGCCATGCCGACATCCTTGCCGTGGGCGATCGCGTATGGAGTGAGACCCGTGAACCAGACAGTGCCTTCCGGCCGGATCAGGATTCCGCACAGTCGCTCGATATAATCGAGCATCGTCAGGATGGATGGCCCGTACACCCTGGTGTAACCGGCCTCCCCTGTCCACGGACTGATGCATTGGGCGAATTCCGGCATATGCGAGAACGCCGACAGGATCGGCTGCATGATCCACGTCAGCTCGACATGCCGGTGGTGATGTTCGAAGGCATGCGGAGTCCGGATGAGCGTCAGCATATTCACCGCCCCGCCCCAGCTGTTGTGCGTGGAGAACGGATCGAAGCGAGGGTCATCCATCGCGATTGAAGTGAGCGGATACTTCGAGAAGAACTTCCGGGTATTGAGCAGATACTTCCGCAGCGACTGAGCGAAGAACTCATCATCCCCAACCTCGCATGCCAACACGCGCAGCAGCACATCCGATTGGAGGCGGACGAACCGTCCGTGCCGATCAACATCGTAGAAGAAGGCATCCTGCTCATCATAGCAATGCTCCATCAGGCTGGATAGGGTCTCCTCGGACCGCTTGGCCCAGAGCTTAGCCTCGTCGGCAAGACCCAGTTCCTCGGCGATGAGCCCGATGTATCTGCGCTGGGCATAGACATTCGCCGTGAGATCCGGCGCCAGGAACGGCAGGATCGGTGAATCCGGATCATAGCGTGCAGGGTCGTCCAGGTGCGGCGTGTCGGGTACATGCCAGAAGCGGGAGGACGAGTCGTGACCGGTGTCAAATGTGCAGAAAGCCTCTATGCAGCCCGTTCCCCGTGTATTCCGGTTATGGTGCAGCCATTCATCATAGCGTCGCATCGCATCAAACATCTTGGACAGGAATGCCTTGTCCTTGCGTCCGTGCATCAGATAGTGATTCCATACGCTGCGCGCCAGCGGCGTCACCAGCTGGATCTGCTTGTATGCTGGACCGTTTTGTGTCCACTTGTAGGGCATGAGACCGTCGGCGCGTTGCAGGTCCGCATACAATTCGAAGGACGCCTGCGAGACGGAAGGGATGAAGCGAGAGGCTACCTCAGAATTGATCGTACCTGTGCTCTCCAGCCAGCATCCACGATAGGGTCCGCCCTCCAGCCACACGTGTTTGCCGTTGTGGCCAGCAGCCATGATACATTGGAAAAGCTCTTGTACTGCCTGGTAGAAGCGGGATTCGAGCGACTCTGACGTAGAGGCGAAGGAGATGCCATTTGCCAGGAATTCGTCCAGGAGCGAAGGCTCCGCCTGAACTCCTGCGAGCCGTGCCGCCATATCCTGTTGACGAAGCTTGTTCAATAGATCTGTGTTCATATGCCAGGGCATCCTTTCTTGGTCTTATAGAAAGTATAACTTCCCATACATTCTCGTAAGACATAAGAAATACTAAGCTGCCACCGGCATCCTAAAGGACTTGGCGCCAGCCAAGTATTTCTTTAGTCTTATAGAAAGTATAACTTCCCATACATTCTCGTAAGACATAAGAAATACTAAGCTGCCACCGGCATCCTAAAGGACTTGGCGCCAGCCAAGTATTTCTTTATTGTATTGGAGGTATGTTGATGTTGATATTAGAAATATAAGCTGAACGTCTGGCAAAAGAAAGCACCTTTTACACAACATATTACTTTTCTTATCTTAGACCTTACTTTTCTTTATTAAATCCCCCTTGTCCGATTAGTAAAATATAGACATCCAAATAAAGGAGGGGTATACAAGTGAACAGGAAGTCATGGTTGGCGATCATGATCGCGGCGATCATGGTGCTCGCAGTGGCTTGCGGCGGCAATAGCGGCAATGCGACAAGCAATGATGGATCAAGCTCAACAAGCACCAATACCAGTTCGAACTCCGGAAGCAGTTCCACAACCAACAACCAGGATGGCGGAAATAACGGGGGAGCTGCCCAGGAGCAGATCGAGCTCCGCATGACCTGGTGGGGCGGGCAGGCGAGACACGACAGAACCTTACAGGTCATCGAATTGTACGAATCAAGGAATCCGCATGTGAAGATCTTGCCGGAGTACTCGGGCTTCGATGGATATTTCGACAAGCTGTCCACCCAGTTCGCAGCAGGCAATGCGCCGGATATCATCCAATACGGCGGTAACCTGAACGATTATGTAGCCAGAAGAGTTGTGCTTCCACTTGATGAATATGTGGGAAATGTCATTGATCTGAGCAAGCACAGCCAAAGCATGATTGATGCAGCGACGTTCGACGGCAAGTTCTATGGCGTGACGCTTGGCACCAACGCCTTCGGCGTATTGCTCAACAAGACGTTGTTCGAGGAAGCGGGCGTGCCGCTGCCGAGCAGAGACTGGACCTGGGAGGACTTCGCCGACATCTCGCTGCAACTGTCCCAGAAGCTAGGCGGCATCTACGGCACAGCAGATTTCAGAGAAGACGGTTTCGGCATCTTCCTCGCCCAGAGGGGCAAGGTCGTTCACAATGACGGTGTGCTCGGTTATGAAGAGAGCGACATCCGCGACTGGTTCCAGATGTGGCAGGATCTGCGTGACTCCGGCGCTGCTGCCAACGCAGAGCTGCAGGCCTCTGCAACACAGACACCCGAGCAATCGCTGATCGTTCAGCGCAAGGTCGTCATGGAACTGATCGCCGGCAATCAGTATGGCGCATATTCCGACGCGACGGAGGATGAACTCGTGCTCTGGATCGCTCCGTACAACTCACAGACCGGCAAGAACGGCGTGTCACTCAGACCGAGCCAGTTCCTGAGCGGCTACTCGGAAACCAAGCATCCGGAAGAAGTGGCGAAGTTCCTCGACTTCTTCGTCAACGATCCCGAAGTGGGTGCGATCCTCGGCAACGACCGCGGCGCTCCGGTCAACTCCGATGTGCTGCAATCGCTCATCGATAATGCCAGCGAGTACGATCAGGTGATCTTCTCTTACATCGATTGGGTAGGGCAATCCTCGGATGCGCCATATGTACCGAACCTGCCGGGCTATAACGAGGCGTATGACCTGTTCACGAAGACGATGGAGGCGATCTCCTTCGGCTATACATCCGTGGAGGACGGAGCCAGAGAGTATTACAGCGAACTTCAGAAGATCCTGGCCAAATATGCCAATTAACAAGCTCGCTTAGGGCGAGTGTGGATGATGGGATGGAAGGGGAGGGGAGGCTTACAGCAACTGGCTTCCCCTCTCGTCGCTCACAGATGAATCCGACGGTTCAAGCTTGGACGAAGAAGATGAACAAGATCAACATGCGGGAGAGAGTACGATGATCAAAAGCAAGTCATACAGCCAGGGATGGTGGGTCGGATATCTGTTTCTAACACCGTGGATGATCGGCTTTTTTGGTCTTGTCCTGGGGCCGATGGTGTATTCGCTTTATTTGTCTTTTACCGAATATAATCTGCTTAATCCCCCGCAGTGGACGGGGCTGGATAACTTCCGGGAGATGTTTCAGGACAGGGATTATCTTGATTCGGTGAAAGTCACGTTAACCTTTGTCTTGTTCGCCGTGCCGCTTGAGCTGCTTGCGGCATTGGGCGTTGCCCTGCTGCTGAACAAGGGACTCCGGGGACTCGGTATCTACAGGACGGTGTACTATATCCCGTCTCTGCTGGGCGGCAGCGTGGCGATTGCTCTGCTCTGGAAGAATATTTTCGGCGTAGAAGGACTTATCAATCAGTTGCTGGCTTACTTCGGAATTCAAGGCAAAGGGTGGGTCTCGCACCCGGACTATGCTTTATATACATTGATCATCTTGTCTACCTGGCAGTTTGGCTCGGCGATGGTCATCTTCCTCGCGGGACTCAAGCAGATCCCAAGCGAGATGTATGAGGCGGCGGCAGTGGATGGTGCAAGCGGCTGGCGCAGGTTCTGGAGCATCACCTTCCCGCTGCTCTCGCCGGTACTGTTCTTTAATCTGATCATGAAGCTGATCAATTCGATGCAGGTGTTTACGTCGTCATATATCGTCAGCAATGGCTCAGGCGGACCGGTCAACTCGACGCTGTTCTATACGCTGTACCTGTACCAGCAAGGGTTCTCCTACTTCGAGATGGGCTATGCCTCGGCGATGGCCTGGATGCTGCTGATCACACTGGCTGTGATGACAGGCATCCTGTTCCTGACCTCCAGGTATTGGGTCCACTATGAGGATGGGGGGAGGTCGTAACATGGCACATCGCAGACCGGCAACGAAGAAACGGCTCATTCACCTGTTTATCATCGCGGTTGGCGTGTTTATGATCTACCCGATCGTCTGGATGCTCGTCAGCTCGTTCAAGCCGGAATATCTGATCTTCTCGGACCCTGGACTATGGCCGAAAGAGGTGACGCTGGACAACTATCGTGCCGGATGGCAAGTGGTGCGGAATATCACCTTCGGGTTGTTCTTCAGGAATTCGTTTATCATTGCGGGAATTGCCGTGGTTGCCAATCTGATCACATGCTCGATGGCGGCATACGCCTTCGCCAGAATCAACTTTCCGCTCAGGCGGATTTTCTTCGCCTGCATGCTGGTTACGGTGATGCTTCCGACGCATGTGACGCTGGTTCCGCGTTATGCAATCTTTCACTCACTGGATTGGATCGACACCTATCTGCCGCTGCTTGTGCCGAAGATTCTGGCGACAGACTCCTTTTTCATCTTCCTGATGGTCCAATTCATCCGCGGCATCCCGATGGATCTTGACGAGAGCGCGCGGATCGACGGCGCCGGCCCGATCAAGATCTACTACCGGGTCATCATCCCGCTGGCGGTTCCGGCACTGATCACGACGGCGATCTTTACGTTCATCTGGACGTGGGATGATTTCTTCAGTCAGATGCTCTATCTGAACACGGTAACCAACTTTACGGTACCGCTTGGGCTCCGACTGTTCATCGACTCGCAAGGCAAGTCCTCGTGGGGTGCGGTGTTTGCAATGTCTGTCCTGTCGATGGTGCCGATCACGCTCGTCTTTTTCTTCTTCCAGCGGTACATCGTGGATGGCATTGCCACAACTGGGATTAAAGGATAGAATAGTCGGACAGTGTAAAGTTTCGCCGCGCGGAGAGGTTGACAGGTATGTCGAGGAAAGTGACGACGATAATCGTCAGCAGTATCGTGGCGTTGTTCGCCGTAGTGCTCACGTTCACAAGCCTGGTTTCCTACCAGATCTTCTTCGATTTCACGTCGAAGGAGATCAGCGAGACCAGGCTGGCTCTGCTTAATGAGAACACGGATAAACTGTCCAGCATCAGTCGCAATATCAGCGATGCGGGCTATTATCTCGCGGGCAATGAGAAGATCATCGAAATGTTCTCCGACCCGGTCGCCGATGCGTTTGATGCGATTACCGAGCAACGCGAGCTCAGGGATCAGCTGAATATTATGAAGGGTCTGAAGCCGAAGATTCATTCGCTTGGCATCTATACGGATCGTTACATGAACTACCCGCAGTTTACGGATGGCACGGTGGAGACGATCGACAAGCTTGCGCAGCAACCATGGTTCTCGATGTTTGACGAGATGGACAGCGGTTGGGTGCCGTGGGAGGAGAACGGGCGGAGCATGGTGAGCTTCGTCCATCGGCTTGTGGATTACAAAGGGGCCAAGGTTGGCTATGTGAAGATCAACGTGACCGAAGAGAGCTTCTTCTCGGACCTGAGTGCGGCCGATTATCTCGATCCTGCCCGTGTCCTGCTCCTCATCGTCGATACAGGGGGACGAGTGCTCGCGCGTACACAGGCTGATGGCTCACAGGCGCTGATCGAGCATCTGGCTTACAAGAATGAGGAAATGCCGTTCTATCGACTGCGCGATGAGTACGAGCTGCTTGCCGATCATCATGAACTTCTGGTGCATGACAATGAGCGGTATCTGCTGCTTATCTCCGCACGTAACTATGATCGATGGCGGCTGGTGCAGGTCATCCCGATCGATCCTTTGTATGAGGAGACGAGGAGGCTTGGCACCTTCGTGCTGATCCTGGGCGTTGCCGCCTTGCTGTTGTCGGTTCCGCTGGTGTACTGGCTGGGCAAGCGGATCATCCTGCGCCCGATTCGCAAGATCATCCTGGGTATGAAGCAGGTGGAGCGGGGGAATTTCAAGGTGCAGATCGAGCCGCTCTATGTCGAGGAATTCGATCACCTGGCGAATCGCTTCAATCATATGGCGAGCGAGCTGCAGCGCCTGATCGAGCAGATCGAGCGCGCTCACTGGGAGCGGCGCGATGCGGAGATGAAGATGTTGCAGACGCAGATCATGCCGCATTTCCTCTACAATACGCTGGATATTATTCATTGGAAGGCGATGGATTATCATGCGGAGGAGATCAGTTTGATGGTGAATTCGCTCAGCAAGATGTTCCGCATCGGACTGAGCGGAGGGCGGCATTTCATCAGGCTGCATGATGAGCTGGAGCATGCGAAGTGCTACATCGACATCCAGCGCGCCCGCATGGCGGACAGGGAGATTCGATATGAGGTGAATGTCCCGGGCAGCCTGAAGGAATGCTTCGTGCCGAAGATCATCCTGCAACCGTTTATCGAGAACAGCATGAAGCATGGATATGCGCACAAGCCGGGGGAAGCGGTGGTCATCGCGGTGGATGCCACGCTTGATGATGAACGTGAGCGTCTGCTCCTGAAGATCACCGATCAGGGGGATGGACTGCCGGAAGGCTGGAGTCTTGAACGTACGACCGGGATCGGGATGAGGAACGTCCAGGAACGCATATGGATGTATTGCGGACGCGACTATGGGATCACGGCGAAGAGCCGGGCGGAAGGCGGGACGGAGATTGTCATCGAGCTGCCTGTTCTGAATACGCAGGAAGAGGCGGATGCGAGTCAGGAGATGAGCAGTGAACATTTGGGACTGGATATGAGGGATCGAGCATGAGAACCGTGATGATCATCGATGATGAGACAAGTGTTGTCAATGGACTGATCGAGCATATTCCATGGTCTGACCTGGGGCTTGCGGTCACGATGACTGCCGTTGACGGTCAGGAGGCGCTGGAGAAGATTCGCGCCGGGAAGCCGGACATCGTCATCACCGATGTCTATATGCCGAAGATGGACGGCTTGACGTTGATCCAGCATCTGCGTGAAGAGTTCCCGGACATCTATATCGTCATCCACAGCGGATATGACGAGTTTGACAACGCCAGGATCGCCATGCGCTATGGCGTGCAGTATTTCTTGCTGAAGCCGTCGACGGTTGCGGAGATCAGGGGCGTGCTTCAGGAAGTGACGCAAGAGATGGACGTGCAGGAGAAGCGGCAGCAGTTGCTTGCGCGGTTCGAAGCGGAGCAACAGACGTATCTGCATTACATGCAGGACGCATTCATTCGGGAGATGCTGGTGACGCGGTATAAAGAGCAGGATATCCCCGTGGAGAAGCTGAAACTGCTGCGGCTTGACGTCAACACGCCGGTCGTGGCGGCTGCCATCTCGCTCATCCGGCCGCCGTATCTGACGAAGTCGAAGGAGCGGGAATGGCAACTGATCAAGTACGGATCGAGCAACATCGTGCGTGAGATGATCCGGGAAGCGCAGGAGGACAAACTGGCCATCCATCTGGTCGACTATTCCGATTCGATGCTGGTGCTGGTGTTCTTCGCGAGACAACCGGAGCTGGATCTGCTGGAAGCGAGCAAGCGGATTACGGCCGGGATGATCGACAACATCCTGCTGTATCTCAAGTTGTCGCTGTCTGTTGGGATCGGCGAGATCAAACAGGGCGTTTACGAACTGATCGATTCCTACCTGGAGAGCCTGAAGGCGCTGGAAGCAGCGGATTACCACGCGGTGAACCGGGTGTATACGTATCGGGAAGTGCACGGCAGCGATGAGCGTGCCCGCTGCCGTTATCCGTACAGCTTGCTCAAGGATGTATATCAGGCGATCGAAGAGCAGGAGTTCGGGAGACTCACCGGGATCTGGGAGAGAGCAGAGCAGGAGTTGCTGTCAGACAGCCGTCTTCCGTTCTATATCATTCAGAATCTGTGCATCAGTTTGATCGGCATCCTGATGACAGCGGGCGATGATGACAGCAACATGCAGGCACATATGAACACGTTATCCGCCAGGTTCGCGGAAGTTTATGCGCTGGCTTCGGCGAAGGAGCTGTGTGCCTGGATGAGGCGATGGCTTGTGGACTGGGTGAAGAGCAACGAGGCGCATTCGGGCAGGAAGACAAGTCGGCTCGTTCAGGAGGTCAAGCAATATGTGCGGGATCATTATGACCAGGAGATCACGCTGACCGAGATTGCCGACAAGCTGTACGTGAACCGCAACTATCTGTCGCAGCTGTTCAAGCGGGTGACCGGCGAATCGTTCGTCACCTATCTGAACAAATTCCGCATCGAGAAGGCGAAGGAGCGGATGCGTGAGAAGCATTACCTGATCAGTGAGATTAGCGAGATGGTCGGCTATCAGAACCCGACTTACTTCAGCCAGGTATTCAAGTCGATCACCGGCAAGAGTCCTTCGGAGTTCTACAAGTGAAGAGGCAGCGGAGCTTTACGTCGCAGCTTCTTCCTCTTCTGCCTCTTCGGCGGTTGCAGGTTTCGCTGTGGATCTGTCTGGCACTTCACGGAGATGGATATAGCCCAGCCTCATCCACGTAAAGTTGAACAGGTTGTTCAGGAAATGTAGGATGATCGGCCCCCATAGATCCCCGTACCAGACGAACAGCGCGTTCATGAAGTATCCGAGGACGAAGACATAGATGATCGCATGCCAGCTGCCGCGATATTGGGGGATGTGGACCAGCCCGAAGAGCGCGGTGATGATCAGGCTGGCAGCGAGATCTCCTGTGTAGGCTGCCAGCAGGCCGAGCAACGCGGCGCGGAAGAGGATCTCTTCGCAGACGGACGAGGCGAGGGACAGGGCCGGAATATGGGAGAAGTTTCGGTCACGGACGATGGAATACATCGCCAGCACGCCTTCAGTAGCGGGCAGGTCGAGGCTTCCCAGGTGCTTGGTGGCAAGCAAGTACAGTTGGCTGATAGCGGCGACGAGAACGGCGACCCACAGGCCTGTTGGCTGCTTGACTGTCAGCAGCTCGTGAAGATAGGAACGGGCATCGTCGCCTTGCCAGAGCCAGATGATGACGAAGCCGATCAAGGCGTAGATGATCAAGGACAGATAGAAAGCTGATGGTGTGATGCGTACAGGAGGTTTCGCTTGGTTCATGGGATGACTCCTTTGGCCTGGTAGTTCAGAAAATGATGCGTTGCCTCACTCGCGACGGAACGACGGTTGGACGTAAGCCCGAGGGTGTACTCTAACGGCACGATAGTTGAGGCACAACCTGGATCAATGCTAGTCGAATGACGGAAGGCTGGGCTGGAGAAGCCGGATATTTCGATACTGGACGAAGCGTTTTTGAAAGACTTTGAGAAAAAACCGCACGTCGATCTTCGGTTGAAACTTTTGGAAAAGTTGCTGGAGGAAGAAATCTTTTATCTGGTGCGGCAAAAGAGTCCTCTTGGCATAGCAAAAATTGCGCGAAACAATCCAGGTTTATCACAACCGCGTTATTACGGCTACGGCTGTCGCCCAGATGATGGTGGAGGCTCGCAAGAAACTGCTTGAAGAACGCAGGAAAAAAGAAGTCCTTGGCCTTACGGAAGAAGAAATGGTGTTTTACGATCTGGTGGAGAATATGGGCGATTCGGTTTTTTTAAACGAGTTTTTGGCTGGTTTGATCCGCAAGGTAGTGGCTGAGATGAAGAAGAACTTCCAGATCGACTGGACGTAAATTAAAGGTGTTCCCTGAACGGGACTAACATCTACAGTTCTTGCCTTTGCACCACTGCGCCTCCTACTTTCGTTTCATATTCATTCCTTCTGCGATTTAGCCACACGGGGCAAATAGAAAAATCCCGCAAAGCCTTGCGGGACATGAATGTTATGTAACTGGCGCGCCACGGTGGGACTCGAACCCACGACGCACAGTTTAGGAAACTGTCGCTCGGCGGTGAAAAGCCGAGAAGCCTTGATACAACTGGATTGTTGACCTTCATGAAGACCGACAAATCGTGCCGGCTCCTACAGTCAGACTTATCTTACCAAACGGAAATTTGGAATGCAACAACCTGTTCATTGCTGTTCAGGCATTTCTCCGAGTACGTCTGGAGCGCTAAAAGTGTCCCGGGCAATAAGCAAAATATTTTAGAATTACATTGTGACCTCTTGAATCCGCAAACATAGGAGGAAAAAGAGGAAAACTGTCAAATAAATAAAATATATCATTACGCTAAGGCCGAATTTTTGGGTGAACCATGGAACAAATTGAGATTGTTAAACAGTATTTTAAAGAAAACGGTCCAATAACTGTTCCTTTGTATCCTTCCGGTCAAGTCAGGAAGTTTACATCTTTTGAGAAGTTCCGGGAGTTTATGACGAAGCAGTTTGAGTTTTGGAGAGAAGTTAAAAACACAGGGAATATCGTTCAACAGATTTTAGGGCATTTTAGTAAAATTAATGCGAACATAACGAATGCTTTGAATGCTACAGTTGAGCAGCAAGTGAGGCAACATATTGAAAATGCAATTTCGATCGCGAAAATAAATACTTTCCCTGCCATTTATGCTGATACCGATATTGCTAGGCTAATTGTAAAATATAAAAACAACCACGATGTTGTTACCGGGATTGCACACTATCTTCAAGGCGCATACAACAATCAAAATAATTTCTGGTACATGAGAGGGTTTATCGAGGCCTACCTAACTCAGGAATTGGGAGCCAGTTTCCATCAAGTGGCCGCATCCAACCAAAAAGAGTTGGCCGATTTTCGAACGACTTATGTTGAAGAATTAAATGAGTTGCATCTCCAGTATGATACCAAAATGAAGCAGATTGAACAGGACAGCGAAACCTTTAAGAGTGAAATATCTTCCTGGGTAGAAAGTGTGAAGAACGAAACCCAGTCGTTCCTTCAGCAGAAACAGCAAAATCTAGAACAACTGGAGGAGACATATAGGGAGAAGTTACGTCTTGAAGGTCCCGCGAAATATTGGGACTCGCTTCATAAGCATTACCACGAAAGGGGAATATTTTGGGTAAAATGGGTAGTTGGTTTAACAGTTTTCCTACTTATCGGATTAACGATCATCCTGTATACAAGTCCTGATGCGTTGTTTCCGAAAGAATCGCAGTTCTCGTTTAATTCGTTCAAAGGAACCTTTATTTTTGTCCTAATAACATCCGTTGCTGTTTATCTTATCACGTTATTTACAAAATTGGCGATCAGTTCGTTTCATCTAGCCCGCGATGCAAAAGAGCGTTATCAAATGACGTATGTCTACTTGTCGCTGATAAATGAGAAAGCCATTCAGGAAGCCGAGCGTGGAATCGTACTGTCCTCGATTTTTAGTCGTGCGGATACAGGTCTGTTGAAAGGAGATTCAAGCCCGTCATTTCCCGACAGCACTTTAAGTCATTTATTTAAGAACTTACAAAAGTGACTCGTGCATAAAAAGTGAAAACCGCCTATGGGTGATGGTAATTATGGACATGCGGTAGTCGTTAACTTGAGGAGTCAAAGTTTATGGGATGCACGAAGAACGTGGCAGAAAACAGCGGACAAGCCCCGGTGAAAGCCAGGGGCTTTTTTGTCGAATTATATCGAAAAAATTTTTGCGTTAACATTGGAAATTTGGTGAGCGTCCCCCTTATAATTTGAATTGTAAAATCCTCTCAAGGTAATCCCTTCAGATCCACTCTCCGGTAATCCTGCCGACATTCCCATTATGTTTATGGCAGCCTGCGTGGTTGCGATTCAACCACTTGTAATGAGGAGGGACAAACTGAACAAGCCAAATTCATTTGTGACATAATCCCAAGTTACCTTGTTACAAGGCTCTATTGTCATGAACAAATACAACTCCTTTATTGGGTTCCGCATGAGAGCCCAAATTTAACCTACAAGTAAAGGAGTAATGTTCAATGTGCAAACTGTACGAAAGTTCGGACTGTTTGAGGCTGGGACCCGAACACCTGGAATCGATGTTTCTTGATGACCTGCCTCTCCATGAGCCCTGTGAGTATGTTGAAAACATGGGTCGCAAGTCGTGGGCAATTCAGTTTGTGCGTCTGAATGACAACGCTGTGAAAGTCACCTGGATTCATGATGAGGAGAGAGTTCCTACCGTCACTTTCGTGAAATTCCGTCAATTGGCCAAAAAACTCAATAAGCAAAACGTGTATCTCCATCGTTGTGTGCACGGCTTCATGACCTTTGCCTATTCAAAAGTCATCAAGTTGGAGTCCAGCGAGATTTGCTTGTGCTGTTTTGTCGATCAAATGAAAAGTAAATGGAACGAAATCATCAATCGTGCTGCGTGATATTGGGCGGCCGAAGCCGCCCTCTCTTATACATTTTTTAGCCGCCTCCAGCCTGCATCTTATGACCGTCTGGGCCCAACGGTCTATTCATAAGATGGAGGTAACCATAATGAGCAACATGAGTGACTACGCAGAGTTCTATGAAGCAGTGCTGGAGACACCGATCCGATGGAGAGGCAATGAGGGCATGACGAATTGTCCGTTTCATCATGACAGAAATCCTTCGTTCTCAATCAACAAAGAAACCGGTCAATACTATTGCCATGGTTGCGGAGCATCGGGCAATGCAGTCACAATGGCCAAGTTTAAGGGTGTAGAAGTGCCAAACTTTGAAAGCAATAACGTTGGGCATAATAAGAGCGATGGCAAACGTGAAAAATTCCGGGATCACGACAGAGAGCATATTTACACGGATGAATTCGGGAATCCGGTACATCTTGTCGGAATCGACGGCTCCGGCAACCAAAAGCGCGTGTACCAATACCATTGCGACGATGGGAAGTGGTACATTGGCAAGCCAGCCCGGACTATTGCTTACCGGCTTCCTGAAGTCATTCGTGCCGTTCAATCGGGAGAGACAGTATATATCGTAGAAGGCGAAAAAGACGCTGACACTCTGCATCGTCATGGATTTACCGCTACAACCAACCCCAACGGCGCCGGCAGTTGGCCTAAAAGTGACGACTTTAACCGACCTTTCCAGGGAGCGCATGTTGTCATCCTGCCGGATAACGATGAACCGGGACGAAAACATGCCGAGAAGGTCGCGGAAGTCCTCCGTAACTGGGCACGGACGATCAAGATCGTCTATCTGCCGGGCCTGCCGGAACAAGAAGATGTGACGTATTGGTTTGAAAGCGGCGGTACTGCCCATGAACTGAAAGCCATCGTCGAGCAATCGTCCCCTCTGGAAGTCAAAACTTCGGCGGAAGATCATGCGAATCCGGACAGATTTTTCGTCAACGGCAAGTTCCAGCCGGTTGCACTCGGCCGGGTGCTGCTCGAACAGTTGCCGTCATGTGTAAACGGCACCGATTTCTATACCTATGAGAATGGCGTATACCAGCCTGGCGGAGAGGCGAGACTCCGCCGGAGGGCGCTGGATCTTTTGGGTGACCAGTATCTTCCTTCACACATCTATCAAACCATGGAGTGGATTCGCACCAAATTGTTCGGCGAGCCTGTTCAGGCGTTCAACGTTGAGGATGGCTTCATCAATGTCGAAAACGGGTTGGTCAATTGGCGTACAGGAGAGTTGCTCCCGCATACCCCGAATCGCTTTTCCTCGATCCGTATCCCCGTGACTTACAATCCCGCAGCAACATGTCCTGAAATTGAAAAGTTCTTCTCCGAAATCGTCCCCAAAGACGCGGTGCCGACACTCTATGAACTGTTCGGGTATTGTCTGATTCCAACGAACCGTTACCAGAAAGCGTTTTTGCTTCATGGCAACGGCACCAACGGCAAAAGCACCTTGCTCAAGTTGCTGGAGAGATTTGTCGGCCCCCAAAACGTTTCCAACGTCCCGCTGCAGCGTCTTGAAAAAGACAAGTTCAAAGTCGCCTTGCTGAAGGACAAACTGGTCAATATCTTTGCCGACATTTCGCATAAGGGACTTGACACTTCCTCTACCTTCAAGGCCTTGACTGTAAAAAATCGTGGCGATTTACCCCAAAAAATCGTGCTGCTGGAAAGTGGGGATTTCCAGATACGTAGACAGGATTTACAGGGAGAGGAAGGCGTGATAGGCTTGATAGCCCGCGATGGTCCCTTGCCCATCGCCCCTTCGCGAGATTCACGCCTGCAGAGGCTCCCTGTCAAGCCTGTCGTCATTTTTCCAGTTGAAGTCGATTTACTGGAAAACTAACGACGATTTTTTGGGGTAATTTTTCGTGATAAAAAACAGCCTTGACCGGAGAAGACCGGATCAACGCCGAGTTCAAGGGGAAGGATGGGTTTGATTTCCGGCCCTTTGCCCGGCTCATCTTTTCGGCGAACGTGCCCCCGACGAGCAGCGATGTGTCAAACGGATTTTTCCGTCGGTGGATCGTCATCCCTTTCCCCAATTCTTTTGAGGGCCGCAAGGACCCCCATTTGCTTGAACGGCTTACGACGCCGGGAAATTTGAGCGGACTCCTGAACTTTGCACTGCACGGTTTGCGCCGGCTTGAGCAGAAAAACGGCTTTACCATGGGGCCGTCCCTGGTGGAAGCGCTCAAGAAGTATCAGCAAGAGGCCGACAATATTTCCGGATTTCTGGCCGAATGCTGCCAATTCGGGTCAAGCCTAGTGTATCCCCGGAAGGAGTTGTACAACCGGTACATTGAATGGTGTTCAGAGAATGGACTCAAGGCCACGACAAAAAAGAAATTCAACCAGCGGCTTCTTGAGCAGGTTCCCCATTTGGCCATTGGTCGGGAACGAATGGGTCCGGAAGTATGGAGGGGGTTAACGTTCGTGCAAAATGAGTGAGGAAGTTCCTTCAGGGAGTTCTTGGCGAACTCCTTTTTTCGTGGTCGCTGTCGCTCCTCATTCTGCGGCGAGGAAAGGTCCGGGCGCGCCGGTACAGGATGCGTACAATTTTGAGAAAAGATTTCTGAACCCTGAATCCCTTGTGCTGCAAGGGATTCGGGCTTCCGTACAGGAATTCAAAAATCTTCTCGCATTCTGAACCGGTAATAACGGGGACGGCTATACAGCCGTCCGAACGGTTGGTCCTCGACAAGGATGAGGAACAGCATCCTTGCGGAAGAAAGAAACTCAAAAGTTATCTGTACCAACTGTACGACTTAGAGCCGTAAGGGATTTCGGGTTTTAATTCCTGTACGGGTTCATTGTACGGTTGACGATACCTGTTTGAATAACGGAATCACAGAGGAATATCGTAACATTGTGAATAGTTTCACGAATGGGAGGGAAATGGTATAATAATGCAGAGGTGATTCGGATGAGTAAGACCTATACCGTGTCGGATGTCAGCAGATTAATGGGGGCCAGCGAAACTACGATATTGATTTGGATTCAACAGGGCCGCTTTTTGGGAATAAGCGTTAACAATCCTGTATTCAAGCCAGATACCGTATATGTTTCCGTTACAGGGGTTCGATTGACACTGGCCGAAATCGAGGAATTGTACCGCCAAGAACAGAAACGTCTGGGCAGGTACAAACCGATGACCCCGGAAGAGGAAATTCAGGAATTTAAAAATGAGATTCGTTACTTTGAAGAAAAGTATGGCGGGCCTTTCGAGGAGACTCTTGGAGCAAAGGAAGAACTTTCTCCTCAAGAAAGACGCGATGCCGAACAATGGACGAGTTTGCTGCGGTCTCTGCAGAGAAGGATCACTCAAATGGATTCTGCACAAATGTAAATTTTTGATTATGAAAGTAGTGCATCCATGTTGCTTCTTTTATCTTTTGAAATAAAGACTAGTTAGGGACCAGTTCATAAAAATCAAGCAGGAAACGTTAAGAAGGTTGTCGAATATTTCTTTAATAGTAAAGTTGTAAACGACTGCAAGGGTGATAAGATGCCAACCATTCAATTCAAAGGAAAGTCTGTTGTAAAGAACCATCATTTAACTGTTCCGTACCATGAACTGATTCCTATACAGGAAAAAAGCATGACTCCCGAAGTGCGGCTTGATGACAATCTCATAATTCAAGGAGATAACCTTATTGCCTTAAAAGCCCTTTTGCCTATTTATGCGGGGAAAATTAAGTGTATATACATTGATCCGCCATACAATATAGGGAATGAAAAATGGGTTTATAATGATAATGTGAATTCCCCCATGATTAGGGAATGGTTAGGGCAAATAGTTGATAAAGACGATCTTACTCGTCATGACAAATGGCTTTGTATGATGATGCCCCGTCTAAACTTGTTACGTGAATTAATGAGTGATGACGGCGTTATATTTGTGAGCATTGACAATAATGAAGTGCATCGCTTGAAATTGTTGATGGATGAAGTTTTTGGAGAATCAAACTTTATTTCGTGCATTGCTCATGTAAATAATCCGAAGGGCAGATCGGATGACAAGCATTTTGCAACGGCTCACGATTATTTGCTAGTCTATAAAAAGAAAGACGAACCAGTTTTCTATGGCTGGAAACCGGAAGAAAATGTACTGAGACGTTACCGCTTAACGGATGAAAACGGGCAAAAATATAGAGAGATTGATTTGCGGAAAACCGGTGACAATGATCGTCGTGAAGATAGAGAGAATCTTTTTTATTATTTTTATTACAATCAGGAAACCGGGGATTTTTTCGCTTCCAAAGAAAAGAGAGAATTGGAAGGATATATCGAAATCATTCCATTACGAAATGATGGAACTGAGGGGAATTGGCGTTGGGAATGTGACACTGCAAACCAGAACATTCACTTGTTAATTCCTAAAATAATGTCTAGACGCAGAATTTGGACAGTTTTTGAAAAGGATTATTTAAAGCCTGATGAACGTGTAAAGCCTACAACTGCATGGACAAAAAAAGCGTTTAACTCGGAACGTGGAACTGAGCAATTTTTAGAACTAGGGTTTAAGAAGGAAGATTTTAACCGGCCAAAACCTGTCGGAACTATACGGCATATTATCGAGATGGCAACCAAGGGCGATGATATCATTTTAGATGCTTTTGCAGGTTCCGGTACTACAGGTCAAGCCGTATTGGAGCAAAACAAGGAAGATGGAACCAATCGCCGGTTTATTCTCATAGAAATGGAGAATTTTGCTGATACAATTACAGCAGAGCGCATTCGTCGAGTAATTAAAGGTGTACCTAGTGCAAAAAGTGAGGTATTGAAACAAGGTACCGGCGGAACATTTTCGTTTTTTCAATTAGGTAAAGCAATTAATATTAATGGTTTACTTATTGGAGATAACCTTCCTTCATACATGGAACTGGCTCGCTATGTTTTTTACACGGCAACAGGCGAAGCCTTTGACCCATCTGAAGTGAATGAATCGCGGTTTTATATCGGTTCCAGTTCAAAGTTTGACGTGTATCTCGTCTACAAGCCTGATCTCGCCTTCCTGAAAACTGCCGCCATCAATCTGGAATTTGCTGAAGGATTGGGATCGTATCAAGGTAAGAAACGGCTTGTGTTTGCGCCAATGAAGTATCTGGATGAATACTATCTGGAAAAATACCATATCGATTTCGCGCAATTGCCATACGAGATTTTCCGGTTTAAGGGGTGAGGACCGTGGAACTTAAGAATTACCAAAGGCAGGCGCTCCAGACCATCGAGAGGTATATGCAAGAACTTAAAAAGTGGCGCGATATTTCACTTTCTCTCCCCGAGGAAGCACGTTCGGCCTTTGAGTATCCAAAAGAGGCATGGAAGGCTGTTTCCAAGATGAGATACCATTCAAAGGATACTGGTCACGGGCTCCCCCTGCCCAACTTCTGCATCAAAGTGCCAACAGGTGGCGGAAAAACTTATCTTGCGGTTCATACGATTGACCTGGTGCAAAGCATTTACCTGGAACGCCAGAATGGCCTTATTCTTTGGATTGTACCCACGGATCAGATTTACCGGCAAACTCTCTCATATCTACGGGACCGCACCCACCCCTACCGCCAGTTTCTGGATGTTGTAACGGGCGGAAGGGTGAAAATTGTCGAAAAGTTTGACCGTTTCCAGCCCAAAGATGTCCAGGAGTCCCTTGTGATTTTGTTGCTTATGCTGCCATCGGCGAACAGGCAAAACAGGGAGACGTTGAAAGTGTTTCAGGATAGTAGCGGCTTTGAGGCGTTTTTCCCGCCGGAAGGAAGGCCGGATGAGCACAAGGCGCTGCTTGAAAAGTACCCCAACCTTGATTATTTCGGTTCGGAAGATGATTTGTTTGGCGTGCAGATCAAAACATCACTGGGAAACGTGCTCCGCATTCTTTCGCCGGTCATTATTTTGGATGAGGGACAGAGGGCATACAGCCAGAATGCACAGGCAACAATCCGTGGGTTTAATCCGTGCCTTATCGTGGAACTGTCAGCCACTCCCCCGGAGGGAGCAAATGTGCTGGTCAACATTCTCGGGCGAGAACTCGACAAAGAGGAAATGATCAAACTCGACCTGAACATCACCAACAGAGCGAGCGCCGCCTGGCAGGACATCCTGAAGGAAAGCGTGGAGTGGCGGGAGCGTCTGGAGCAGGAAGCCATTACATATCAGGGGGAAAGCGGGCGATACATCCGCCCCATTTGCCTGATCCAGGTTGAGCGGACCGGCAAAGACCAAAAGGATGCGGGGTTCATTCATGCCGACCATGTGGTCGAGGAGTTGATCCGCACCCATCACATCCCTTCAGACCAAATCGCTGTAAAATCCAGCGAAAGGGACGACATTGAGGGAATTGACCTTTTGTCCCCGGATTGCCCGATTCGCTTTATTGTGACAAAGCAAGCGCTGCAGGAAGGCTGGGATTGTTCCTTTGCGTATGTTCTGACGGTACTCACAAACCCGACATCGCAGACGGGCCTTACGCAATTGGTTGGCCGCATTCTTCGCCAGCCCCACGCTAAGAAAACCAGCAAAACGCTGTTGGATGAAAGTTATGTGTTCTGCTTTCAAAAGCAGGCGGGCAAATTGCTTGAATCCATTCGTGACGGATTGCAGGGTGAAGGCTTGGGCGACCTGGTTCATGCGGTGACTGTCAGCGATGAAGGTCCCGAATCGAAACGCACGCGTTACATCGGATTCCGTGAAAAGTTCAAGCATTTTGAAGGTAAGGTATATTTGCCCCAATTCATCATCACCGAAGGGGGCCGGGTGGAACAAATCCGTTACGACATGGATTTGGTTTCGCGTATTCCGTGGGAAGAGGTCTCATTTGATTCGATTGAAACTTTGGTGCTGAAAGAAAAAAGGGCCGCAGACACGATGAGTAGCCTTGGGTACAATGAGGATGCGGAACTGACAGAAACCTTCAGGGATGAAGTGGCTGTGAGTGCGCGGCTGGATCCGCTGATGATAACCCAAAGGCTCCTGTCTATCGTTCCAAATGCATGGATCGCTAACGAAATCACGGAAAAAGCCCTTGGAATACTTCGCAGACGCTATTCCGAAGAGGTGCTTGCAGTCAATCAGGCTCTGATCACCAAGGAATTGCTTGAGATGCTCGAAAAAGAGCGCGATAGGCTATGCTATGACATCTTTATCCGGCTGGTGGAAGAAGGAAAACTCCGGTTTATGCTGATTGAGGGCAAGGGATATCAGGTGCCCAAGCATATTCAAATCCCGACAAAGGGAGTAAAGCCTTTGACCGATGATGACGGAAAACTAGTTCAAATGACCTTATTTGATGACCCCGTGCCGGAGGTCGACTTCAACGATCTGGAAAAGTCGATTGCGCTGTATTTGGAGAAGCAGGAAAAACTGCTTTGGTGGTATCGCAACCTAGTTTCAAAAGAATATTACGCAATTCAAGGTTGGCACAAAAACAAGATTTACGCCGACTTTGTGGCAACCAGGAAAAGCGACAGCGACCCAAATGACTACGACACGATCTATGTTTTGGAGGCAAAGGGCAATCATCTTGACAATCCGGACACCCGATATAAAAGAGATGTTTTTGCCCTTTGCAACAAACTTTCGTGGGAAGAATTGGGTGAGGAGTTCCCGGACAAAAAGGTTCACTTCCAAGTGATCTTCGAGAATGAATGGGAAAGGGCGCTAAACGAACTTTTTACTTGAACGCCAAATGTCATGTTAATGCACCGAAACAACTTTCTTTCGGTGCATTATTTATTAAGGGCACCATCGATCCTTTTCCCTAGTCGGTGTCTCACTATGAGAAGGAGATGATCGTCTGCATGAGCCGGGAAATCTGCGTGCGGCTGTACGAGAAGATGCGGGATATCGAAGGGTGCCCGCCGGTGGAGATAGTGATGACGGGCAACGTGGACAAGGACCCCAGGAGTGGCGGGAAAAGCAGCCGGGGAGCGAATTTGCCCACATCAAGACGAAGGAAGAGCAGGAATCCATCAAGGCCAAACTGCGCGATCCGAACGACCCGCTGAAACTGGTTATCGTCCGGGATGTGTGGCTGACAGGCACGGACATCCCACCGCTCACCTACCTGTATGTGGACAAGCCCCTAAAGGGTCATGGGCTGATCCAGGCCATCGCCCGCGTCAACCGGGTCTTTCCCGGTAAGACAGGCGGTGTGGTCGTGGACTACATTGGCATAACCGACGCTTTGAAGGAAGCGACGCACAGGTACACCCAGGGCGGGGGCAAGGGCAAGCCGATCGGCGATCTCTCTGGAGA